>Ga0209212_1000464_pt1 | contig 78287 bp, 81 predicted proteins | sample RifGroC2_FD_183996 | JGI IMG/M metagenome (GOLD analysis project Ga0209212, IMG submission 183996) | Groundwater microbial communities from Rifle, Colorado, USA - Groundwater C2 (SPAdes) (version 2) | ecosystem: Environmental > Aquatic > Deep subsurface > Groundwater | place: Rifle, Colorado...
GAATCTTTTTTTATACCAACCGGCAACTGTAAACGCGCCAGATACTGTTCTATACTCGCAAAAATTATTATTCACTGCCGGATCTTTAAAATACGCCACGCCTTGCATCGTTTTAAATTCTTCGCATCCTTCGGCCGCCTGCTCACACAAAATCTGGCCGTAGATCTCGGTCTGATTTTTTACATAAGCAGTGTTCAAAACTTGCCCATCGCCGGTTGTGTTGTAACTTATTGATCCCAAAGCTACACAGCCCAACTGATCGGCCGAGCAATAATTATTTTTATCATTTACCAAATACACTTTATTGTCAGCTGGGATAGTTATAGTTCCTAAATCTTGAGTTATACTAAAATCAGCTTTTGGTTGCGGCAATTTATTTTGGGCAATTGCAAAACGGCACTGGGATTGATCCGGCAGAATAGAACAAAGTGTCTTGCTATCAGCGTCTTGGCAATCAATTGAACTGTTAGTTTCATTTTTTGGTTGTTGACCATTTGGCGAAACGCTATATTCACAAATAGCATTAACTATTTTTGCTTCGCTTGACGCGGAATTATGCGTATCCGTAAACTCCTCACACCCGACTGCTTCTTCGCGGCACATTGATGTGAATGATTTCACCGCCACTTCTTGATTTTGCCTGTCAGTGTATTTTTGACATCCCAGCATTGCTTGCGGCACCAAGCGATACTGATTGGTGAACGAGCCGCCTTGCGACTGGCCAAATTCATCGTCCAAAACATTATCGCAAGCAGACGGCGTTTTCCAAGAATCCTTCACAACATAAACATTTTCGTTCATTTGTTTGCCGACCAAATTATCCAGATAAAAAACTTTGCCGGCCGAACTATCAAAACGCAAAACCGCGCCGCCAACCCAGTCAAGAACAAACGGGCCGACTGTGTAATTTTGCCAGTCAGAATGCAAGGCGACTGTGGTTGAAAAAGCGACCAATGTCGGGTTGGTGCTGGATACTATTGAAAATGCCAACTCTGCGTCAGCTCCCTTTGCCCAAAAAGATAAAGAATAGGTGGCGCCTTTGGATAATGGAGCGGCTGATTCAGTGTGTCCACTGCCAACTTTTAATGATTTACCGCCGACAATAGTGGACTCCGCGCTGAATTTGCCAATCCAGCCTGTGAGCGGTTCGGCATTTTGGCCCACCGAGCCGCTTTCAAAATTTTCTTCTTTGATAATCTGGAAATTATTTCCGGCATTGCCTTTGTAAGCGCGGCAACCGACTGCCGCGGCTTTGCACGACTGGCCTTCTTTGGGAATGGCTAAATAAACGCAGACATTTTGAGCGTCATCCCAAACGCCGCCGGTGGTTTCGCAAGGAATTTCACCTGATGCGGTTTTGCGCAATTTTTTGCAATCAGTGGCCGAGACAGTGATTGTTTTGGTGTAAAGACGATATGATTTATTGCCGTCTTTGTCGTAAAACTCACGGCAGTCGGCATCGGCAATATGATCTTTGTATTTCGTCGCATCACAGTTATAATCCGCGTCGCTTAATAATTTGGTGCTGGCCGGTCCGTCAACTGTTTTTTTCAAATTAAACGACCTCAACTGATACCCGGCTGTGTCAGAACCCTCCCAAGTGTAATACACCGCGCCATCGGTTTCAATTTGCGAACATTGCCGTAATTCCGTGTAATATTCTTTGCTCTCGCCGCCTGCTGTTTGCGTTTCCAAATTTATAAATTCATCGCAGCCTACTTCCGGTTCTTGGCAGGATTTGGCGGTGGAAGGAATAAAATATGCCAATCCGGTTGGCGCGGTTTCAAAATTGGTGGATTGTTGTTTAAATGTTTCATAACCGACACAACCTGACGGGCATTGGTCATTGGCTGTTAAAATTCCAGGAATTGATAAATCGCCATTGGCCGGAGTATATTTTTCGCAACCAAGTTCTTCATAAGAACAGACCTGCGCGAAACGGCCGCATTGTTCTTTGTTCTGCGGTTTCCAAGAATCAAAAATTTTAGAAAGATCGGCTTTGTTCACAGCCCATTTTAAAGTGGAACTGCTAAACTTATCGCTCGGAGAAGGATTCGCGCTAGTTATTAAATTCTCGCCGTAACAATTATAATACTCCGGCGCCTTTTTCATATTGATCTGTTCGTTGTTCACGGCCGCGCCGCCATTCAAACCAAATCCTGTGCGGACAAATTGCGAACAGCCCTCGTTGGAATAATCGCATTGAGCGGCTTTGGCGTTAAAATATATTTTTTGCGCCGATGATGTCAAGTCCCATTGCCATTTATCATCTTTATCTAATTTGGAAGAAACGGCATAAGCCCTGCACCCCACATTGTCAGCCGTGCAAATACTTTTTTCAATTGTATTGGCCAAATACGACGCGGTTTGGCCTTTGGCATTGGCATAAGTTGCGCAAGTATTGAATTGCGCGTCGCAAGAATCAGCTCCCAAAAGCCAGCGATTTTTTTCTTTCAAACAATAGCCCCAACTGCCTTTGTCGCACTGTCCGGATTCATCTTCCTCTACGCAGTTTTGCGCATCGGCGCAATACTCGCCGCGCTGGCCGCCGGTGCCGTCCGATTGCGGCGACAATAAAAAATTGGCGCTATAAGCCATGGCCCCGCATCTGGCCACCGGCGCTTTGAGAATCCAATATGGGTCAATTAAATGATAGAATGGATTATTTGTTGCGGGGCTGGAAAAAGCGTCAACGGCTTTTTGCAAACTAGTCGGCGCATCTGATTTTGACGCCTGGGCCGCCAGCTCCCAACCAATGGGCAAAATGCGCAACTGGCGCAATTTCACCAGATTTTCATAACAATAAGCGGATTTGCCATTGCCGCAAGCGCCGGGCGGAAATAATTGCCAATCGCCGTGCAAAAATCCTTTTTCCAGCGCCTCTTTCACCGTAACCGCCACGCCGTTTTCTGCCTGCGTCAGTCCTGTTTGCAAAGAATTATCCATCACGCCGCAATATGGCGAAGGATTGCCGGCACAATCGGTTGCCAACTCACCGGTATAGTTCCATTGCTCCACTTCCGGCAGATTGGGTTTTAAAAACTCGGCAAACGCGATTTCCGCCGCTTGTCGGCCACCCACGACTTGGGCTTCCGCTGAAACGGCTTTTTCATCACTGCCAAAAAGATCAGACAAAGCTAACAAACCTTTATTCATCAATTTTGTCATCAATTTGTTAGTCAATGTATTGACAAAAATGCGTCCAACATTAGTAAAAACTCCTGAAATGTTTCCTTGAGCCAAAGCATCGGAAGTAGATTGGCTTTGAGCAATCTTTGCTTTTTTAGTGTCTTCGCCGGTTGGTACTTCTTCAAAAATCTTTTCAATGGTGCTGACCGGAACCTTGGCCTGACCGCCAGTATTCTTCGGGGCAATGGCCTTGCCGCTGTAATCGGCCTCATTCATTGCCCATTCTTTTTGACGCGCGGAATATTCATTAATGGCTGAACTGGTGCCAAGCAACACTGAGAGATCATTTTGTCCAGGCCGAAAACCAACACCAATTCCACTTAAGGCCTGACGCGCGCGTTGAGGATTATAATCATCAGAATAAGGATTCAATTGTTGCCACGAGTTTTTAATTTGTTTAAAACTGCAATGCGGTGTGGTCGGTTGCCATTGTTCCGCCATTTCAAGCTGCAGCCACATCTGAAATTTTAAATCCGGCGGCACGCATAAACTTATCCCATATTTTTTCAAAAAAGCGTTATTCTCGCCTATATTATAAATCATCTCGCCAACCGCGCCATCAGCAATAGTATCAAAAAACGCGCCACCGTCAGTCATCCATAAAGGTTTTTGTCCAAGATTGCCGCTGGCTACCCAAACCGCGGTTTCATAGGTCAATTTATCAATGAACATTCCCAAGCCGCTCCAAACAGCAGCGGCAATGGTGGCACCAATACCTTTTTTAACTTCGTCAACTGGCTCTGCCGTTATTATTACTGGTATAGGAGCTAAAGCGTGCGCTGATTTGGTCACGACAAAATTAAAGCTCATTGCCACTATCAACACACCGAGCCAAATTTTTTTTCTGTTGTTCCTCCAAACTTGGAACATAAAATCACTTTATTTCCTTCACCATCTCCAATAAGTCCTTATCGCTTATTTTTTTCAACGCCTCTGTTGACACGCCCTGCTGTGCTAACAAATCACGCAACTGGCCGGCGGACAAATTATTGTAATCAACCTGCGTTGGCGGCGCGGGCGCGGTGGTCAAAGGCACTGTGGTGGCGCTTGTAATTTCTTTAAATGTTTGCAACAATTCCGCGTCGCTGAAAGCGTCAAGTGTTTTCTGGTCTACTCCTTGTTTGGATAAAAAATCACGGATCGTCTTTGGGTCTGGATTGTTTCCGAAAACTGATTGCAATAATAATTGATCAGCGGTTGGCATTGATGAAAACGGCAATGACAAAGTGGTGGTAGTACTTGCGCCAGCAGTTGGATTAGCCAATTCTGACTTGCAATTTTTTCCAGTTGGACAATTCGGGTCGGTGTTTTTTTCAATTTCCATTTTGTCAGAAATTCCATCGGAATCAGTGTCCGCAATGTATGGGCTAGTTTGGTAGATATTTAATTCATCATAATCGGATAATCCGTCTTTGTCAGTGTCTTTGGTTTTTAAAATCGCCATTTGTTCTTCTGCGTTTAATTCTTTGACATCTTCGGCGTTATTTTTTGACAATGACGCGGCCAAGCGCGCCAGAAACGGGCCTTTGATATTATTGCCCATTTGGCTAAAACCCAAATAAAGTATTACAATTGCCAAAATAATCAGGCCTGCAAAACCCAATTTTTCGCTTTTGGTTAAGCACGATGACGGTTGTAGATTAAATGAATCAGACATCAGGTATATTATACTATATTCCATATTATACCACAACAAAAAAGAAAACCCAATTTGATTAAACGGGATTTTCTCGAACAAAACGGCTGATAACCGTCTATATTAAACAGCTGGCTGCGGAAAAGGCTCCATTGCTAAAACCGTCTTTGCATTTTCTGACGCGATAACTTTATTTTCCTTCAAAATTTCAACCAACGCGACAACTTTTTTATCTTCCTTTCTCATCAAAATTACTAAATCACCTTTCAGGTGAGCCAATTTATTGTCAACCGCGTCCAAAATATCCAATTTTTGCTTATTCATTTCTTGTTTTAAACTATCAAATCTCTCATCTATTTTCTTAAATCTCTCATCTATTTTCTCCATTTTCTCATCAAATTCCTCTTTAATCACCATATGCTTCACTAAAAAATCCATAATTTCACTGGTTGAAACTTCGGTTTTATTTTGATTTTGTGTTGGTTCTGCCATAGATCTAATTTTATCCACAAGCTATATGGTATTATAGAATGATTACAAAAGAGTGTCAAACGCGCCAGTCAAACTTATCCACTCCGACACGCCCAATTCCTGCGCGCGAGCTTTTTCTATGATACCGGCCTCGCGCATAGCCGCGACAATCTTTTTTTCATCTGCCAACGCGCGCAAATTATTTTTCAACATCTTGCGCCGCTGGCTGAAACCGGCTTTGACAATTTGGAAAAATTTCTTTTCGTCGACGGCCGGCCATCTTTTTTTAATGATAATTTTCAAAATCGCGCTGTCTACTTTAGGCACGGGATAAAAAGCTGACGGCGGCACGCGCGCGATAATCTTCGGCTCGCCGTAATATTGCGCCATCACTGACAAAATTGACATTTCACCCGACTTGGCGCAGACGCGCTCGGCCACTTCTTTTTGCACCAACAAAACTATCAATTCAGGCGGTTGCTTGGCTGATAAAAACTTTTCCAAAATAGCCGAAGTAATGTTATATGGGATATTGGCAATGAGTTTGCAGCCGGCTGGCATCTCCCCCGCTGGCACAGCGTCAGCATTGCGAATTTCCACATTATTAAAATCCTTCAAATTCTCTTGCAAAACAGGAATCAACTTTTTATCAATCTCAAACGAGATTACTTTTTTTACCCGCTTGGCCAATTCAACAGTAAGGACACCGGTGCCCGCGCCGATCTCCAACACCACATCGAATTTTTTTAATTCTCCCGCGTCAATAATTTTTTGCAAAACATTTTTATCAGTTAAAAAATTCTGTCCGCGGGATTTGTCCGGATGAATTAACATATTTTTATTTCCCCTTGCCGCAAAATTTTAATTTTACTATTTTCAATTTTAACAATCGTGGAGGGCTTTTGTTTTTTCAAACGGCCGACATCTAAAAACACAACGGAATCAAAAAAACTTTTTTTGGCGTCATCAACGGAATAACACTCACCTTCTCCGGCCAAGTTGGCCGAGGTGGAAACAATCGGCGCCCCGAGGGCGAGTGATAATTCTCGCGCTGTCTTATTACTCGAAACCCTCACAGCCACCGTGCCGTCTTTTGCCACAGTGCCTTTTGCTAATTTTATTCCTTTTTTAATTTTAAATACTATTGTCAACGCTCCAGGCCAATACTTCTTGGCCAACCGTTCTTCATCCGCGGACATTTGACAAAATTTCTTCACCATTGCCAACGACCCGGCAATCAATGGCAGTGTCTTACTTTTTGCTCTCTTTTTCAACTCAAACACCAAATCCACCGCTTTTTGATTGGCAACATCGCACCCTAAAGCATAAGCGGTTTCCGTCGGATACGTCACCACTCCCCCATTTTTCAAATGTTCAATTATTTTTTTTAACACAAATTATTTATTTCTACTCCATTTTAAATATGCCTCAATAAAATCATCCAATTCGCCGTCCAAAACCTTGTCCGGCTCTTTGGATTCAAATTCCGTGCGATGATCTTTTACCAAATGATATGGATGCAAAACATAACTGCGCGCCTGATTGCTCCAACCGGCTTCGTGATATTCTCCGCGAATTTTATCCATTTCTTTGGATTGCTGTTCTTCATACATTTTAGCCAGTTTGGATTTTAAAACTTTCATTGCCGTTTCCTTGTTCTGCGATTGACTGCGTTCGTTTTGACAAGATACTGTGAGGCCGGTGGGCAAATGTACAATGCGCACAGCCGAGTAAGTTGTCTGCACGCTCTGCCCGCCGTGACCAGAAGCCAGAAATGTATCAATACGCAAATCATCCGGCTTAATTTCAATCTCGGCTTTTTCATCAATTTCCGGCAACACTTCCACCAACGCGAAAGAAGTATGGCGCATTTTTTCCGCGTCAAAAGGAGATATGCGCACCAAACGATGCACCCCGTGCTCGGATTTCAAATAGCCGTAAGCGTGGCTTCCGCGCACGATAATCGTGGCGCTTTTTATTCCGGCCTCTCCCCCGCGGCTTTCATTTATCATTTGCGTGCTAAAACCCTTTTTCTCGCAAAAACGCAAATACATTCGCATAAGCATTTCCGCAAAATCCATGGCATCCACCCCGCCGGTGCCGGCGTGAATTGAAATAATGGCATTGCCGGAATCATGAGCGCCAAAAAACAAAAGCGAAAATTCCGCTTGAGAAAATTCTTTTTGCAAAATCAATAATTGTTTTTCTAAATCCTCGCGCAAACTCACCGACTGGTCTTTCATATCCAGTTCGGCCATCTCCAATAAATCAGTCGCGTCTTTTCTCAATTTTTCCCAAATTGTTAATTCTTTTTTTAACTCATCAAGCCGCTGGCCTTGTTTTTTCGCTTTTTCCGCGTCTTGCCAAAAATTTTGTTGATTCATGGCGGTTTCAATTTCCATTATTTCATTTTGTTTTTTATCCAAATCCAAAATCCGCCAGGCCTCTGTTACCTTGGCTTGCAAATTTTTCAGTTCGCTGACGAGTTCTTTTACTGTCATGTTTTGATTATATCATAAAATCCCCATTGCTGGGGATTTTACGCTTAAATTTCTTAATAACCCATTCCTATGCCTCCGCCCATTCCACCTGGCATTCCACCTCCGCCATGTTCATCTTTCTTTTCAGGAATATCAGTCACCACTGCTTCAGTTGTTAAAAACATTGAAGCAATGGAAGCGGAATTTTGTAGCGCGGTGCGCGTCACTTTGGTCGGGTCAACGATTCCGGCCACAATCATATCTTCATATTTATCTGTCTCGGCGTTATAGCCAATGGCGCCGGTCAATTTTTTCACTTCTTCAGCCACCACCGAGCCATCTTTTCCGGCATTTTCCGCGATCTGACGCACCGGTTCTTCCAAAGCGCGAAACAAGATATTCGCGCCGATTTTCTCATCGCCTTCCAATTTCAAATTGGCCAAAACATTGCGAGCGCGCAATAAAGCCACACCGCCACCCGGCACAATACCCTCTTCAATAGCAGCTTTGGTCGCGGCCACCGCGTCTTCAATGCGATGCTTTTTTTCTTTCATTTCGGTCTCGGTCGCGGCGCCGACTTTAATCACGCCCACGCCGCCGGATAATTTCGCCAATCGTTCTTGCAATTTTTCGCGATCAAATTCACTGTCGGTTTGTTCAATCAATTTCTTGATTTGCGCTACGCGATCTTTCACATCATTTTCATTACCCTTGCCACCAACAACAGTGGTGTGGTCTTTGGTAGAAATAATTTTATCAGCGCGACCCAAATCCTCCAAAACAACGCCATCCAATTTCAAACCAACATCTTCAGAAATCACTTTGCCGCCGGTCAAAATGGCAATATCTTGCAACATTTCTTTTCGTCTGTCGCCAAACCCGGGCGCTTTTACCGCGAGCACATTGAAAGTGCCGCGCAATTTGTTCACCACAAATGTCGCCAAAGCCTGGCCGTCAACTTCATCGGCAATAATCACCAATTCCTTGCGGCCTGACTGCGCCACTTTTTCCAACAAAGGCAAAATTTCATCAACTGAAGAAATCTTTTTATCAGTAATCAAAATTTGCGCGTCGCTGTACTCGGCTTTCATCGCGTCAACATTGGTAATCATGTAAGGAGAAACATACCCCTTGTCAAAACGCATGCCTTTGACAACTTCTGTTTCAATGCCAAATGATTGCGATTCTTCAACGGTAATAACGCCGTTCTCGCCAACTTCTTTCATGGCCTTGGCAATGACAGAGCCAATCTCCGCGTCATTGGCCGAAATAGAAGCCACATTCATAATTTCCTCGCCTTTCACCGGTTTGGAAATGTTATTTTTCAATTCCTCCACCACCGCGGCCACGGCTTTTTCAATGCCGCGTTTCAAAGCCAATGGATTGGCCCCAGCCGCCACATTTTTAAATCCTTCATTGATAATGGCCTGCGCGAGTAAAGTCGCGGTGGTAGTGCCGTCGCCGGCCACATCATTGGTTTTGGACGCGACTTCTTTCACCAATTCCGCGCCCATATTTTCAAACTTATCCGGCAGTTCAATGTCTTTAGCAACAGTTACGCCGTCTTTGGTAATGGTCGGCGAACCGTAGCTTTTATCCAAAACCACATTGCGACCGCGCGGGCCCAAAGTGATTTTTACGGCGTTGGCTAAAATGTCCACGCCTTTTTTCAATGCTTGACGAGCTTGCTCATTAAATAGAATTTGTTTTGCCATATATTTTAATTATTCAATCACCGCTAAAATATCCCCCTCTGATAAAACCAGATATTCTTTTCCATCGACCTTGATTTCATCCGGCGAATATTTCTTAAATAAGATTTTATCGCCGACTTTCACCGACATTATGGCGCGGCTGCCGTTTTCCAATAATTTTCCAGGGCCTGCGGCGATCACTTTGCCCTGTTCGGGCTTTTCTTTGTCCACGGTGTCAGGCAAGATGATGCCGGCTCTGGTAGCAACTTCTTTGCCGGAATCCGCTTCCACGACCACATGGTCGTTAAGAGGTTTCACAGTCATATGTTTTTCACCGCTCCCCGAGCGGTCTTTAATTAAAATTAAATGGGGATAAATTAGCACTCTAAAGTTTAGAGTGCTAATAAGTATCTATATCTTATTACAAGGCCGAAAAACTGTCAAGACGGCTGATAAAATTACGACAAAAAACAAAAATCGGGCTAGGCGGACTTGAACCGCCGACCTCACCCACCCCAAGGGTGCGCGCTAGCCAACTGCGCTATAGCCCGATATGAAAACATTTAAACCGCGTCGTCCGTGCGCGCGTAATTGCAAATCGCTTCTTTCTTAAACCAATGTTTTATTTCGTGTTCTGCTTCTTGCGGATTTTCCGAAGCATGCAAAATGTTAAAGACTGCTCTCTTGTCCCGATTGGCCGAAGCCGCGCTATCCACTGAAAAATCTCCGCGAATCGTTCCCATCTCGGCCAGGGCCGGCATGGTATTGCCAGCGAGCTTGCGAATCATATCCACTGCGTGCGCTCCTTGCACCACCATTTTTACCAATGGAGCCGAAGTCATATAGTCAATAAGCCAAGCGCGAACCATTTTGCCGATTTTCAATTTGTCAGTTGTGCCGAGTTCTTCCATGGCGTCATATCCGTATTTGGCATAAGTGTTCAATGTTTTTTCACCCAACCGCTCAATCCAGGCCTGATCTTTGGGATAATGATTGTCAATCTGGTCTTTGGTCGGCTGAAACATTTCCAAAGCCACAATTTTCAGCCCGCGCTGTTCAACGCGGGAAATAATTTCTCCTGTCAAACCGCGTTTCACTCCATCCGGTTTGACCATCACATAAGTGCGCTCTTCTTTTGGATTCATAATTTTACATTAAATAATTGTTGTTAACATCATATCAAACTACCCTGTTTCAGTCAAGAATTAAAGATCCTCTATATCCTTTAAAAAACTTTTCACTCGCCAGTCAATTTTTTTCTTTTTGGGCGCTGGCGTGGTCATTTCTTCAATTTGTATTGTTGGCAATTCATCAGTAAATCCGCCCAAACCATCAGACACTTTTCTGTCAATCAATCCATCTTTAATATCTTCCAAAAATGGCGACGGACGATTGTAATTCATTCTCTGGCCGGTCGTAGGATAAGTCAAATACAAATGCCGCTTGGCGCGCGTGATGCCAACATAAAACAATCGCCGCTCTTCTTCTTCACCACCCGGCTCGCCCAAAGCTCGTTCGTTGGGAAAACAGCCCGAAGCCAAATTTATCAAAAAAACCGCCTCCCATTCCAACCCTTTGGCTTGGTGAATTGTGGACAACACCAGCCGATCCTGATTTTCACGCGCGTTTTTTTTGCCAAATGATTCATCTAAAGCAATGTCCGACAAAAAATGATTCAAACTCTTTTGTCCTTTGGCATACCAACCCAACTGTTTAATGTCATCCAAACGATCTTTGGCATTTTCATATTTATCTTCCAAATAATCCGCATACACGGATTTCAAAATCCCCTCCACCGCGTCTCCGGCGCTTTGGTCTTTTTTTTCATTCAATATCTTGGCGATGCTTACAAAATCATCCCAGCCCTTTTGAGCGTTTTTGTTCAATCCATCGCGAATGCCGCTGATGAATAATTCCGGCAAATCCTTTGATTGGCGCGCTTTGGTGATAATCATCCTGGCTGTTTCATGTCCTATTCCCTGAAAAATTTCCAGCACCCGAAACCAGGCGATTTCATCTTTTAAATTATTCACCACGCGCAAAATTGAAATGGTGTCTTTGATGTGGGCGCGCTCAAAAAAACGCATCCCGCCGCGCATTTCATACGGAATGCCGGCCTTGGCTAGCTCAATTTCTAAAATCTGCGCGTGAAAAGCCGCGCGAAACAACACGGCCAAATCCCGCAAAGCATGACCGGCTTCTTGCAATTCCCGCACTCGTTGCCGAATAAAATTCGCTTCGGCAAATGGTGAATCAAATACAGCCACTTGCGGATGCGCCAGTTCAGCCAAGTGACTTTTTAATTTTTTCTTAAATTGTTTTTTGTTTTGGCTGATTACATCATTGGCCAAATTTAAAATGTTGGGAGTGGAACGATAATTGGTCTCCAAACGAAAAATTTTGGCCTTTGGAAATTCTTTGGGAAATTCTAAAATGTTGTTGATGTCGGCGGCGCGGAAAGAATAAATTGATTGAGCGTCATCACCCACCACCAGCAAATTCTTATGAACCGACGCCAGCAGTTTCACAATCGCCGCCTGCAAACGATTGGTGTCTTGATATTCATCAATCAAAATATATTGAAATTGATCCGCGAGTTTTTTTAACACGGCCGGCTTTTGCAAAACTTCATGCCAATTTACCAGCAAATCGTCAAAATCCATCACATTGGACGACTTTTTCTTTTTTTGATAAAGATTCGTCGCCTCTTCAATATCGCCGGCTACTCTGGAAAACGAAGAATTTTTCCAATCAACCGCCTCGGTCAGAGTGATTTGCGCGTTGCGGCTGAAAGAATACAACGAGTGAATCAATCCGGCTGAAGGAAATCGTTTGGAGTCGAAAAAATGCAATTCTTTAACGCAGGATTTAAGCAAAGTTTCGGAATCGTCTTGGTCCAAAACGGAAAAATTTGATTGATACCCGAGCAAAGGCGCGGTGGCGCGTAAAATCCTGTTCGCGATGGCGTGAAAAGTTCCACCCCACAGTCCATCGGGTTTTTTGCCGATTATTTTTTCAACGCGTGAAAGCATTTCTTTGGCCGCTTTGTTGGTAAAAGTCAAAAGCAAGATATTTTCCGGCTTCACGCCTTTTTCCAAAAGACAAGCAACGCGATAAGTAATGACGCGCGTTTTGCCAGAACCGGCGCCGGCCAAAACCAAACAATAGCCGTCGCCATTGGCAACGACTTCCAGCTGTTCTGAATTTAGTTCTTTTTTAAAGTCAATCATTCAATGACTATCATCGCCTTTCGGCCTTTCAAAATATCACCGTCTTCTCTCCAATCATGAATGGCATTATACAACGCGTCAACTTGATAAGTAAAATCAGCTCCGCGGCGTGTGCCAGGATCATTGGTGATAAAACGGCCATCTTTGGTGTAGCCCTTGATTACGAGCATATGATACAATGGCCCCACGCCACGAAAATATGGATTTTTTAAAAGCTTGCCGGCGGCAGGTACCACTACCGGCTTACCCTGCGCCAACGCTCTTTTAATGTCATCAATTGTAATATCATAAACAACTTTTGTTCCGCTCATTTTGAAAAACTGTTCCAACATTTCCACACCTTGCCCCGAGGTGGTGTCTTCAAAATATCCATAATTATCTTTTTCCCATTTTACCAAATTTTGAATGGCCAACTCGGCTTCTTCTTTGCTCAATGATTTTTTATTTTTGTAAAAAGCATCCAGCATAATGAGCGAGGCCTCTTCACAAGCATCATCGTGCAGATGATCCCAAACCGCGTAAGGCGCCTGCGAGGTAAAAGGCACAGCGATGTTTATTTCTTCAGGTAAGGAGTCAGCGGGTATTTTTTCAGCCGTATTTTTAAATAAACTCTTAACAAGGCTGGTTGATGATTGTGATAATTGTTCTTGATTCAGAGCTGTTGGCAAACTGCGCTTGTTTTGCCACGCCAGCACTGATTGTTTTATATCCACTCTATTCCAAAAACCCCAACCAGCAAAAAGGCCGAGGATTAAAATAAAAAAAGCGATTAAACGAATTTTGAACATACTATTTCAAACACTCCATTGCCTTGAACACCAAATCCGGCGATGGCTGTAATTTGCCGGCCATGGCGTCACTAATGGTTTTACTTCCTAATTTTTGAGTTAAACAATCCTGTTGTTTTTTCGGCAAAGAATTAAATGTGGCTGCGGCATCGCCTCCATTGCTCTGCAATTTTTTTACAACATCAGCCACATTGCCAACATTGCCCAAATTCCCAATTATGCCGCTTATCGCGCCCAAATTTCCTAAACCACCGCCAATCATCGGACCTAAGGCCTGCCACGGTTTCGCTTGGAAAACAAACAACAAGCCAATCAACAAGGCCGCGCCAATCACAATCCAGATTATGAAAAATAAAATGCCGAGCAGGTGGAAAATAAAACGCATATGTTTATAATAAAATTTATATTATTTTATCGCGTTTTTAAAAATCGGTTCATTCATAAATGTCATGAGCTCCCACAGAGTGAAAATACACTGTATTTTTATCCTTGGCAAATTCAAAAATTATTCGGTATTTATAACCAATGGAAAAAGACAAAAACCCGCTTAATTTGCCTTTTAATTTATGGGTTTTGAGTTTCGGATCAAAAGGATTTTCGCGAAAGAACGCCTCATTCTCTTCGGCAATATCTTTAATATGCTTTGGCAGTTTTTTATACTCCCTGGCGAATTTTGAGCTGTAGATGATTTCCATAAAAACAAATCATCTTAAGGCCTTTAAAGACCTCAAAACCTTGCCTTTGCCTGAGGAAATTTCCACCATGCTTTCATTAAGTTCATTCAAGAGTTTGCCCTCTTGCCAATCTCTTAACAAATCTCTAAAAAATTCGCTAGTTGAGCCGTAGGAACCTTTTTTAACAGCGGTTTTTACGGTTTTTGCCATAAAAAGCGGGAGAGAGATATTAATTACTTCACGCATATATTTAAAAATTAAGTGTAATAGTTTGTATTACACATACTACCATAAAATAAAATTCTTGTCAAATTTAAAATGCGGACTGACAAAATTTAAAAAAACTGGCGGTCGGAGATGTTGAGCATCTGCCAAACAGCCAGTTGGTTGAGGCGTTACGCCGACGCGCTGTTCACTGGCGCGTCTATGTGAAAGATTCGCTTGGAGATAATCTCCCAGTTCGCCACGCCGAACGCAGCGCCGAGAAATCCGCCGAAGATGACGAGCGCTGTCTGCTCCGCGAACGTTGTGGCCGATGAGGCAAGCCAGATGTAGCTCGCGACGCCGCCGAGTGTTCCATCAATCGCGCAGAGCACTCGCTTCTCCGAGTGGATCAACTTGAACAGGTGCCAAACGAAGCGACTGAAGAAGCAGAGAGTCAACCAAAAGCCGATGGCGATGTACTTCCATATTGTCCAAATGAAGAACAGAACGATCACACCAAGACCCATTACAAACCAGCGAGCGACGTTTGCATAGGTGAGTTGTGCGGGCTTATCGCCTTCACGTCTTGGTTTGGACATTCTCCAGAGCATCAAACCATTATCCCCATATGGACTTGGACTCCAGTAACAGTAATCAGCTACTGTTCCAGATGCAACTATGTACGGAATGACTAGCATTCCAGTTATTTCAAAAACCACGATAGACATCAAGAGGATAGTCATGTAGTCTAGTTCGTAACCTATCCCCATACCAGTTCGAGGATCAACGTGATTTGTAAATGAGTCTTTGCCTGTCATCAGCCAGCTAAAAAAGACGACAGAAATGAAAAGCGACAAGTAGATGAAAGGATGTGGTTTATGAAGCCACTCCTCGACAAAATTCACCGCACTTGAACCTCTTCTTTCAGCGGCGCGCAGGGCGACGGGAACCGCTTTGAGAATCTCTCGGAAGTCGTAGCTAATGTAGCCACTCGTGACTCCGGCCGCGATGCCCGACAAAAGGCCAAGCCACCAGTAGGCTGGCGCGAACAGGAGCGCAACAGTACAGCAAAGCACGCCTCCGATGAAACAGGCAACCGCGATCTTTCTCGTTTCCATTAGATAGCTCCTTTTCAAGGTACAATTTCCGCGAAACCTCGCGGAAGGTTTATCGGGCACAGTGCCCGACGCAGTTAAAATAATAACAATAAATCGACTTTCAGTCAAGTTTTTCAGTATAATCTGTATAAACAACTAAAAACAAAAATTTGCCAAATAAACACAAAAAGCGTATGATTTTAAAATATGCCCCCATTTTTTGAGCTAAAATACCAATCTAAAAAATCCAAAGCGCGGCTTGGCGTAATGCATACGGCGCATGGCAAAGTGGAAACGCCTATTTTTATGCCGGTCGGAACCCAAGCCACTGTCAAAACTTTAGACCAGCGCGACTTGCGCGAGGCCGGAGCCCAAATCATTTTGAGTAATGCTTACCATTTGCATTTGCGGCCTGGTGAAGATTTAATCGCCAAAATGGGCGGGCTCGCGCGTTTTATGAGCTGGGATGGTCCGACTTTGACTGACAGCGGCGGGTTTCAAGTATTTTCTTTAGACAAACCATTGACTGGTAATAAAAAACAATTGGTAAAAATCACTGATAACGGCGTGTCTTTCAGAAGCTACCTTGATGGTTCAAAACACATCTTTACACCTGTTTTCGCAATGGAAATTCAACATAAAATCAACGCTGATATTATTATGGCTTTTGATCAATGCACCCGCGACACAGCAAGTAAAAAAGAAAGCGCAGAGGCAATGGAGCGAACGCATCGCTGGGCAAAACAGTGCGTGGAATATCATCAAAAGAAAAAAACCAACCAATCCTTATTTGGCATAATACAGGGCGGTCGTTTTAAAGACCTGCGCGTTAAAAGCGCAAAATTTATCACTTCCCTGCCTTTTGACGGCATTGCCATTGGCGGAGAATCCATCGGCTATAACATGGAGAATACAAAAAAAATAATGAACTGGATTGAGCCATTTTTGCCAAAAGAAAAACCGCGCTACACCATGGGCGTTGGCTTTGCTCCATCTGATTTATTCGCCGTGGTGGAAATGGGCATTGATATGTTTGATTGCGTTGCGCCAACGCGCCTTGCTCGCAATGGAGCATTCTACATTTCACCCACATCGGGCGGATGCGTTAAAAATAAATACCGCCTCAATATCACTAACGCGGAATTTAAAAATGATACCGAGCCGATTGATAAATGGTGCGATTGCTCAACTTGCGCAGGATTCACCCGCGCCTATCTGCGTCATCTTTTCCACGCTGATGAACTCTTGGGGCTGCGACTGGCATCCATTCACAATGTCCGCTTCATGCTCAAAGTGATGGAAGAAATCCGGCAAGCCATTGCCAAAGAAAAATTTGAAAAATTAAAAAAAGAGTGGACAAATTAACATCGCGTCTCCAAAAGAGAAAAAACGATACTTTAATTTTACCGCTTGATTGTAGATCTGTAAAGCCAGCTCGCGATCACCAATAAAAGCCGATACCAGCATCAAAAGTGTGGACTTGGGCAAATGAAAATTAGTGATAAGTCCATCAATGATTTTAAAATTGAACCCCGGAGTGATAAAAAAATTGATATCGCCGGAAAATTTTTTAATTTTGCCAAAACTCCCGGCCGCTCCCTCTAAAGCCCGCGCCGTGGTCGTGCCAACAGCAATCACTCGCCGGCCATCTTCTTTGGCGCGATTGATGGCGCGCGCTGTTGCCGAACCAATATTCACCCACTCGCTGTGCATTTTGTGATCCTCAACTTTTTTTGTTTTCACAGGTCGAAAAGTGCCAAGCCCAACATGCAAAGTTACAAAAGCCATTTTCACGCCCATCTTTGATAATTCTTTAAACAATTGCGGAGTAAGGTGAAACCCGGCCGTTGGCGCTGCCACTGAACCTGAATGCCGCGCGTAAATTGTTTGATATTCTGCCAATCGCTTTGGCTCTGTTTCCACATACGGAGGCACGGGAATATGTCCCAAACGATTGGCGATTTTTATTACCGCCGCTGATGGCTGATTAAATTTCACAATCATCACTCCATCATCATCTTTACTTTGCAAACTACATTCCAACCCGTTGCCAAATTTAACCACTGAATCAAATTTTAATTTTTTCCCGGGCTTGGCCAAAACTTGCCAAGAAAATTTATCAATCGGCCGCAACAAAAAAATTTCTATTTTTTTACTATTCACTTTGCCAAAAAGCCGCGCTTTAAAAACCTTTGTGTCATTAAACACCAGCAAATCGCCTTTTTTCAAAAATTTTGGCAAATCATAAAAATGTTCGTGCTGAATTTTTTCACAAAGACGATCCACAACCAAAAGCCGCGAATGGTCACGCGGCTTGATTGATTTTTGAGCAATCAACTCTTTTGGCAGATGATAATCAAAATCAGTTACTAACATTTATTTCAAATATTTATTTTTATTTTCATTATGCCCCGCTAAATTTTTGGCGTAATACATCACCCCATCTTTCCCGCTTAAGAAAAACCAATAATCATTTTTTTCAGGATAAATCGTAGCGCGAATTGATTCCAATCCTGGATTGTCAATCGGCCCCAAAGGCAAGCCGGCATATTTATATGTATTATATGGTGAATCAATTAATTGCTCGGCCGATGAAATCGCCGGCTTTTTTCCGCCTGTCACATAATTTACCGTGGAATCCAATTGCAATGGCATGCCAATAGCCAAACGCCGCCAAATAATATCAGCCACCAGCAGGCGGTCTTTTTCTTCCCGCGCTTCGGCTTCCAACAAAGACGCTACTCGAACAATGTCAAAAATATCTTTTTTCTGGCGCTTGATTTCCGCTCGTAGTTCAGGTGATAACTTTTGGTCAAAATTTGCCAACATCTTTTCAACAATTTGCTTAACAGTCGCGTGCTTTTTGAAAAAATATGTGTCCGGGAAAAGATACCCTTCCATTCCCAAATATCTTGGCTTGTCTTGCAAAAATGTAAATTCATTTGCAAAATCCATTGGTATGGACATTTCTTTTACAAACCGATAATCAACTGTTGGAAACCCAGCCAACTCGTGCAATTCCTCGGCCTGAAACAATCCCAGTCCTTCCAAATAATGACCGTAATCGCGCAAATTCCAGCCCTCTAAAAAAGTTAATTTAATCTCTACTGTCTCGGGATTGGTGATTATTCCGGCTAATTTTTTAACGCTCAAATCCGGCTGAATTTCAAAAATACCGGTTTGGATTTTTTTATCCAATCCGCCCTTAATAAAATACCACTTGAAAAGCCGAGGATTTGCAAGTAATTTCTGCGTTTGCAAATTTTTAATGATAACAGGCAAACTTTGCCCGGCTGTAATTTCAAACTGAACCACCGCGGTGTTCTTAACCGGTGAAACGAAATACAAACGATAAAAAATATAGCCGGAAACAACGGCTAATAAAATTATCATCGCGCTGAAAAAATACATTTTTTTCATAATCTGGCAACAGGCGCGCCTATATCTTTTTCGCAGTCGCGGCGACAGTCCGCAGCAAGAAAAAGATATAGGTGCGCCGAAATCATAGATATTTTTCCAGTTCGCCACCCTCCATCTTTTCAATCAACTTTTTCATATCCTGTGCCCTGTCCCGAGGACAAACTAAAATGGCGTCTTCCGTATCCACAATAATCGTGTCTTTCATGCCCAAAGCGGCTAACACCCGCCCACCGTGTCCAAACAACAAACAATTATCCGTATCATGATGAGCAACTTTTCCTTTCATTACATTGCCATGCTCATCCGCTCCACTTTTTAATTGATTATGCAAAACATCCCACGCGCCAATATCATTCCAACCAAAATCTCCTTTGATTATCAACACCTCTTTTTTATCAATTTTTTCCGTCACAGCGTAATCAAAAGAAATTTTGGGAATCTTGGCGTAAATTTTAATAATTTCTTTTTGCTTATTGCTGGCCAATAAATTTTTTATCTTTTCCAACGGCTCATAAACACTGGGCGCGTATTTTTTCATCGCACTCAAAAATAATCGCGGCGTCCACATGTAATAATTGCCATGCCACAAATAATTTCCATCAGCCAGATATTTGTTGGCTGTTTCATAATTCGGTTTTTCCGTGTGACCGTCAAAATTATATACCTCCACTCCGCCAAAATTGCCGTATTTTTTACCAATTTTTGTATATCCCAAAACAGTACTGGGAAAAATGGCTGTAATGCCAATATCCAGCATCTTATCGGTTTCTTTAATCAATTTGGCGCCAATTTTAAAACAAGCCAAATATTTTTTTACATCGGCAATAAAATGATCGGACGGCACAAATACCATTGGCTCGTCCGGAGATTGTAAAAATAGTTTAACTGCGACAAACCCCATTGCCGGGCCTGTATCGCGCCGCGACGGCTCCACAATAAATTGCGAGGCGGGCAATTGGGGGAAAATCTTTTTTAAATACGGCAACAAATCAGCAGTAGTGGAGAAAAAAATCTTTTTTGCGCCATAAGTTTTGGTAAATCGGTCAAATGTCTCTTTTACCAGCGGTTTTTTGCCAACAACGGGAAAAAATTGTTTGGGATTATTTTTCCTACCCAAAGGCCACAACCGCTTGCCCACTCCTCCGGCTAAAATTACTATGTTCATACTACATTATTATCCTATACATTACATAACTCACAATTCCGCCCAAAATCGCGCCTGCTGCCACATCCAGAGGGTAATGCACTCCGACAAACACACGCCCCCAAGCCACTAGAGCTGCCAAAATCAACATCACAATACCTAGCGGCCGATTAAACCACAACACTGTGAAAGCCAAAGCAAAGGCAACCATTGAGTGTGATGAAGGAAATGATTTATGAAAAAAAGAAGTAGTAATTAGTTGGCGCGCGCCTTCCAAATCCACAAACGGCCTGGCTCTACCATAACTAAAACCAATGATGGCGCTCAACGCGTAGGCGCCAACAGTAGAAGCAAAAAGAGTGAACAAATAACGAAAACGATTTATTTGAGTTGGTAAATGCCAAAATAAAACCAAAGCCGCGACTGCCATAAACCAAATCAAATACACGGCGCAAAAAATACCGCAATAATCCAACCAACGCCATTGTTTGGCCAGACCATTTACAATACTAAATAACTTGTGATCCCATTCGCGTAAAAACATATTACTCTTTAATAATTAATCCCAAAATCCATAACACCATTATGCCGGCTAAAAAAGAAACAGTGAATTTAAAAATTGAAGCGCGTTTGGTTGATTCGTGCGTTTGCGGCAGTAAATCCGAAGCCCCAAGATAAAGAAATCCTCCGGCAGTCATTGCCAAAAGATACGGCAGAAAGCCACTAAAATTCTCAAAAAAATAAAATCCAATAATGCCGCCAAGCACCGCAAACACGGCGGAAATACCATTCATCAACAAAGCGCGTCCGCGCGTATAGCCGCTGTGCAGAAGCACGCCAAAATCTCCGACCTCTTGCGGAATTTCGTGAAAAATAATAGCGAGCGAAGTCATAATACCTAATGGCGCGCTAATTAAAAAACTCGCGGCAATGGCCACGCCATCCAAAAAATTATGCAAAGTGTCGCCAATGATTATTAACGGAGCGGAAGCCCGAGATGTGCAATGTTCGTCATGGCAATGATGCCAAATTAAAAATCGCCCCATCACATAAAAAAACACAAATCCCAACAAAGTGGCACCCAAAATCGCGCTTGAACTGACTCCGGTTTCCAACGCCTCTGGTAAAAGCTCCAAAAAACTCACTCCCACCAAAGCCCCGGCGGCAAAAGACACCACCAACAGCAGGTGTTCTTCTTTTTTGGAAAATATTTTTAAAAATACAAAAGCCCCGCCAACCCCGATCAAACCGATTAAAATCGTCCAAAAAATTATCTGCGATAACATATTTTTTAAATTAGAGAACGCGCTGTCATTTCTTTTGGCTGTTCCACTCCCAGTAATTTCAAAATCGTCGGTGCCACATCAGAAATCAAACCAACCGGCGGAATCAAACTCAAATCCCCGCCCATTGCATCACCGCCAGCGCCTTTCTGCCCTTCCAATTCGCGAGCGATTACAAGCATTGGCACTGGATTGGTGCTGTGCTCTTTGTCCATTTCATTGGTTTGCAAATTTATCAATTCTTCCGCGTTGCCATGGTCGGCGGTAATCACCACCGCGCCATCTTTGGCCAAAACCAAATCCGCAATCTGGCCTAAACATTTATCAATCACTTCAATTCCTTTGACAGTCGGCTTCATCAATCCAGAGTGCGCCACCATATCGGCATTAGCCAAATTCAGGGCGATAAAATCATACTTACCACTTTCCACCGCTTTCAAAACTGTCTTGGTGATTTCCACAGCTGACATTTCCGGCTGCTGATCATAGGTAGCCACTTGTGGCGATGGCACAATCTGCCGTTCCTCACCGGGAAATTCTTTTTCAATCATGCCATTGAGAAAAAAAGTAATATGGGCGTATTTTTCCGTCTCGGCCGCGTGAAATTGTTTAAGTCCGGCCGAAGACACTGCTTCAGCCAAACAATTTTTAATAACTTGCGGAGCAAAAGCCGTCTCCACCGGCAAATCCTTTTCAAACTCGGTCATGGTGGCGAAAAATAAATCAGAGGAATACTGGCGCGGAAACTTTTCAAAACCGGGCAAGACAAACGTCTTGGTCAGCTGGCGGGCGCGGTCCGGACGAAAATTGAAAAAAATTATCGCGTCTTTTTTGCCTATCTTGCACGGCATCTCGCCCTTGCCAGCGATTACAGTTGGCACAAATTCCTCATCATAAACTTTTTTGTCATACGAGGCCTGGATTGCCTCCAAAGGGTCACTAAATGTTTCCGTACTTTTGCCTAAAGCAACCGCCTCATATGCCTTTTGCGTCCTATCCCAACGATTGTCCCGATCCATGGCGTAAAAACGGCCGGCAATGGAAACAATTTTTCCGATTTTAAATTCCTTAATTTTGGCCTGCAATTTTTTAACTGATTCTGATCCGCCGTTGAATAGCGCGTCACGGCCGTCTAAAAAAACATGAATCAAAACCTCTTTGACTTTTTGCCGCTGAGCCAAATCCAAAAGCGCATAGAGGTGCTCTTCTGACGAATGCACTTTTCCGTTGCTCACCAGCCCCATCAGATGCAAAACGCTCTTTTGCTTATTAGCGTGTTCACACGCCCTGACCAAAATTTTATTTTCAAAAAATGACCCGTCGCTGATGGATTTATTGATTCTGGATAATGTCTGATAACACACGCGGCCGGCGCCGATATTGGCGTGTCCAACTTCGGAATTACCCATCTGGCCCCATTCCAAACCAACCTCATTGCCAGAAGCCAATAAAGTCATGGCCGGATAGGTAGTAACAAAATGATTAAAATTAGGCAATTTGGCCTGGGTAATGGCATTGCCTTCGCCAGCCGGCGCCACGCCCCAACCGTCTAAAATTATTAAAACTACTGGTTTGTGTTTGGTCATAAAGTGGGGTCTGCAGTCAAAATGGCATTCGGCAACAGACCCCTACATTCTATCGGTTTTCCAGCTGAATTGCAAGATACTTGCGTCATTGCGAAGGAGCTTCACCATCCGTCAACCGACGGAGGCGGAGCGACTGAAGCAATCTTATAAATAAAAAAAGGTGGAGAGCAAGCTCATCCACCTAAATCGAACCGGTAGCGCCATTGGCGGCTACCCTTTACTCACGTCTTCCTCCTTTCTTGGGCTTTTGGGTTGTTAGTTTGCGCCGCTTAGTGCGCGATGTTAGAAGCGATGCGGCGCGCCCTTGTCCGTTTTCAAAATTGGCCTAGACAACTAGACGGACTTACTAGTCATCATCACCGGCCTAATCTAGACGAATCCCGAGGTAAAAATTACCAACGGGTTCTCCTTTCTTTGTTTGGCGGTTTGGCGTCTCGATTGGCCTTCCCGCCTGTTTTTGTTTTCCCGACAGCCCCGTTGTCGCGTGTGGCCGAGATCGGGCCTAGCTGTTGCGCCGGCTCGCAATTCGCGCCTGCCGCGCTCTCTCCGCCGTCTGCGGGTTGCGCGGGCGCGCAGGCCGCCGCTCGGAACTGTGCTGCGGCGGTGCCCAGTGCGGGTGCCGCGGCTGTTCCGGCGCCTCGAAGTAGAACTTCGGGCTCTTGTGAACGGGACGCAGGGCAATCCCGCCGAAGCCGTCTTCGCCGTCTCCGTCGCCGTCGCAGTCCTCGCCCTGGCCGAAGTACTCTCCGGCCACGAAACCCAACTTCGTTATCATCTTAAAATTCCTCCTTCTTCGAAATTGAACACCCGCAAGACCTCCTTGCGAAGTATCGCTCTGGCGGCACTGGTGGGAACCGCCCCCACACTGCCCCTGTCAGCCGTTTCCGGCTCCCCTTGGGACTTTTTGACAGGCAATGCCATTTGTCAATTCGCGCAAAACTAGCACAAATCAACCAACCAGTATACCACAAAAATACCTCTTTGTCAAGAGGTATTTTCCTAAAAATCTCAATTTTAAGCTAAAATTAGCCAAAATCAAATTTCCTGTTCTATCTCCATTAGCCGATTATACTTCTCCACCCGTTCTGACCGTGATAAAGAGCCGGTTTTAATAAAATCCGCGCCCACAGCTACAGCCAAATCAGCAATAAAAGTGTCCGCGGTCTCGCCGGAACGATGCGAAATCACCACTTTGTAATTATTTTTTCGCGCCAACTTAATTGCTTCAATCGTTTCAGTCAAAGTGCCAATTTGGTTTAATTTAATCAAGATGGCATTAGCCGCGCCTAGCTTTACGCCCTTTTTCAACCTTTCAACATTAGTAACAAACAAATCATCGCCGACAATCATAGTTTTTTTACTGACGCCGGCCGCGTTGAAATAGACCCACGCCTCCCAATCATCCTCGGCAAACGGGTCCTCAATTGAAATTAACGGATATTTTTTTACCCAACTCAAATAAATTTTTGATAATTCCTCGGCTGATAATTTCTTGCCTTCAAAATTATATTTTCCATTGGCAAAAAATTCCGAAGCGGCCGCGTCAATCGCCAAAGCAATTTCTTTCCCCGGCGCGTATCCGGCTGATTTAATCGCCGACACTAAACACTTCAACGCCTCTTCATTATTTTTCAATCTTGGCGCGAACCCGCCTTCATCCCCAACGCCAGTAGAAAATCCCTGTTTTTGCAATAATAATTTTAAAGTGTAAAAAATCTCCGCACCGGCCCGCACCCGCTCAACCATTGTTTTCTGCAAAGGCACAATCATAAATTCCTGCACTTCCATGCCGCTGTCCGCGTGTTTGCCGCCATTTAAAACATTCATCACTGGAATCGGTAAAAAAAATTCGCAAGAAAAAGAAAAAACCGAACACAGATATTCATAAAGCGGCTTTTGTTTGGCTGCGGCCGCGGCTCGCGCGCAAGCCATTGAAACACTCAAAATGGCATTGGCGCCAAAACGCGATTTATTATCCGTGCCGTCTGCCTCCATCATTTTTTTATCAATCTCCGCTTGCTTGGCGCAATCCATTCCCATTAATAATTTCGCAATCTCGCCATTCACATTTTTCACCGCCTTTAACACTCCAAGACCGTCATATCTTTTCCCGCCATCGCGCAATTCCAAGGCCTCGTGGCTTCCCGTGGACGCGCCTGAAGGCACAGATGCTTCGCCCAGCGCGCCAGAATCCAAAACCACCCGCGTCCGTATTGTGGGATTGCCGCGCGAGTCCAAAATTTCTCTCGCCTGAATTTGTTTTATTTTCATAAAAATTATTCAATCTCGTACACCACATTCGCGCTTACTTTAATATCCAAACTGCCGGTTTGAATATCCGGCGCTCCGCCTCCGCCAAGTCCTTCGGCATAAGCTGGATAACCCTTCATGATTCCAATGTCTCCGAGCGTTGATTCATTAAAAGACACCACTCGCACCAAACGCACTCCCAATGCCCGCGCCAAAGCCACAGCTTTTTCCTGCACATTTTTCAGTGCCAATTCGCGCGCGCCCGCCCGCAATGCCTCTTTGTCATCAATTGTAAAACTCAAACTGCTCACTTGATTGGCGCCCACTTCACCGACTTTGGCCAAGACCATATTGATTTTCGTCAAATCGCGAATCTTCACAGTCACGCTTTGTTGCACCGTATAGCCGCTCAAAATACTCCTGCCCTCGGTGTAATCATATTTTGGATAAATGGAATATTGCGTGGTTTGGATATCCTCATCTTTAATGCCTAATTTCTTCACTTCGCTGATTAATTTGTTCATTTTTTCGGAATTTTCTTTTTGCGCCGAAGCCACATCGGCTTTTTCCGTCAAGAGGCCAATTTCCGTCATGGCGATATTCGGGGTGCCGGTTACTTTGCCCTCGCCGCTCACGGAAATGGTGTTTTGCATCCGCTCGGCTTTGCCGATAAAATTGAATTTCTTAACATTGTTACGCGCCAGAGTTCCCACATAGACAATCAGATACGCCAATAAAATACCTGCTAGAACTTTAATAAAGATGTGGCCGAAATTATGGCCGTGGCAGGAGCAACCCTCGCCCTTGCCGTTGGTATTGCATTCACACATATGATTAAAATTAATATTTTAATAAATTATTTCAACGCCTCAATTTCTGTCAATTTTTTTCTATTTTTATTCTGCAAAAAATTATTTTCTGACACCACTGACCGTCCAATTTTTCTTTCAATTTGCTTTCTGGCCGTGCCGGCAATCTGTCCGCCAACTCTAGCATCGTCTTTAAGCCGAGGTAAACCATGAGAATCTTTTGTCCGATGTATTTCAGTTGTTGTTCTTTCTCCTAGCATTGTCAAAATCAATTCAAAATCGTCCATGTGGTCGCGCAAATTTTGTCTCTTTAACCCTTTAACTTTTTTATACTCCGACGGTGTAATGCCAAAAGTGGCTTTGGATATTTCTGCAGTTAAAATTTCATAATCTTTTTGCTCTTGCGCTCCTCTTTTCTGCCATTCATCTGTCAATTCCTCACGAACAGCGATACCACGCATTCTTTTTTCAATCCAATCATCGGGGTAGCCCTTGAGTTTATAAAGTAACCTTGTTCTTTTTGTCGCCAATTCCGGATTTTCAATTTCTTGTACTCGCTCATAGCCGACTTTTGCCAGCCAACGTTTTAATGGCTCGGCTTTAGGCGATGGAATTGATTGAATAATACGAAAAAGACCTTCGGTGTTGGCGCAGTCGGTTTCTCTCATTTTTTCATCTTCAGCTTGCATTTTCAACTGTTCCCAAAATGGGAACGGTTGGGACATTTCTCTGTCTCTTTCTTTCATTTTAGCCCAATAAGTTTTTGGTTGTGGACTATCAGTCAAAACACCAATAATATCCAAAATTGAAAACCACCATTCTTTATTAAAAATGGTTTTTCTGATCGTTTTGCCTTTGAATAAAGCAATATGATAATTCTGATTTTGCGGCTCTGTCATAAATTTATTTCAACGCCTCGATCCCTGGCAATTTTTTCCCGGCCAAAAATTCCAACATCGCTCCGCCGCCAGTTGACACATGGTCAATATATTCTGACATCTTACTCTGGCGCAGAGCCGCGATGGTCTCGCCTCCACCCACCACGCCAAACGCTCGGCCTTTGGAACGCGCTGCAATCAGCCGCGCCATACTAATAGTGCCGTGATTATACGGCGGCTGTTCAAAATGCCCCAGAGGCCCGTTCCAAATCAAAGTGTTTGCTTTTTTTACTAATTTTGACCAGGTCTGAATTGTCTCCGGCCCAATATCATAAATCGCCAAAGGCGCGTCAAACAAATCACACGGTTTTGCCGGCACAGGCAGATGATGAAAAGCGCACCCGCCCTCTTTTCTTCCAACAATCAAATCCAATGGCAGTAAAATCTTTTTGTTCTTTGCTATTTTCTTGGCAAGCGGCAGATATTCATTATCAACAATAGAATCCCCCACGCCATAACCCATAGCTTTGAAACAAGTGCTGGCTAAGCCGCCCCCAAGCAAAATTTTATCGGCCTTGAGCAATAATTTGGCAATCACCGGCAATTTGGTTTCAAATTTCAACCCACCCATTATCACCAATAGCGGCTTTTTGGGCTTTTCCATTACTTTTTCCAAAGCCGATACTTCGGACTCCAATAAAAACCCCGCGTAAGACGGCAAAACTTCAGCAATACCCGAAACCGACGCGGCCGCGCGATGGCACACTCCAAAAGCGTCATTTACAAAAATATCTCCGAGTTTCGCCAAGGCCTTCACAAACTTGGAGTCGTTGGTTTCCTCGCCTGTTTCAAATCGCACATTTTCCAACATTAAAATTTCTCCATTTTTCAATTTGGCAACTTCTTTTTCAACTGCCAAGCCGACAACTCCGGATGTTTTTTTCACCAACTTTTTCAAAAGTTTGGAAAGATGGTCTGCCGCCGCGTCCAATTTTAATTCCGGCGCAACTTTGCCATGCGGCCGTCCCAAATGAGACATTAAAATTATCTTGGACTTTTTTTCCAATAAAAATTTTATCGTTGGCAAAACCGCCTCAATTTTAAACGCTTCGTTTTCATCCACCTCGCCATTTTTATTCACGCGAACATTAAAATCAACTCGCACCAAAACCTTTTTTCCAATAAAAATTTTATCGTTGGCAAAACCGCCTCAATTTTAAACGCTTCGTTTTCATCCACCTCGCCATTTTTATTCACGCGAACATTAAAATCAACTCGCACCAAAACCTTTTTTCCTGTCAAATCTTTGGCTTGTTTGATTGAATGCATACCTAATTATTTATCATTACAATAATATGGATTTTTTATTCCTTTTTCCAAAGCCGCCTGCGTGCTGATTAAGCATTGCTCCGGATGCTCGGGGTTGCAAGTTCCATAACGAGCGTAATAATAGGCGCCTTTAATGGTGTAAAAAGTGGAAATCAAAGTGATCGCCACAAAAATCCAGGAAAAAACCTCAAAATATCTGTGCACCCAACCGGCCCAGCGACTCTGGCGGCGCAAAAGCCAGCCCACAATTTTGCCTTTTAAAATTTCGCCAATGCTGGCTTGGCACGGCTTGAAAGTAACGCGGCGCAAAACGCACCAAAAGGCCTCTTTGGCCAAACGGCGGTGCGTGGCTGAAAAAATTCCAAAAATAGCGAAAACGATAAACGCGGCTAAACAAATCATATAATTGATATTTTACACCAAACCAAGAATTTTTTTAAGAGCGGAAATTAATTTTTCCGCTTCGTCAATGGTATTATAAAAATATGATGAAACACGGATGGAGTCCTTCACGCCGCGGCTGTTGTACCAAGAATGAACGCAATGCCGACCAGAACGGGTGAGTATATTGGCTGATTCATCCAAAAAAATACTTAACTGGTGACTGTCCATTTTTTCATGATAAAAATTAACAATTCCGCCGCGCGATTTCGGGTCATCCGCTCCCACAAAACTTATTCCGCCAATTTGTTTTAATTCTCGGGTGATAAAATAGTTTAATTCAAACTCTTGCTTGACAATAAAATCAAAACCAACTTGCTTGATGAATTTTATGGCTTCGCCCAATCCAATAATGCCGCCGTAATTTTGTAGTCCGGCTTCAAAACGCGCCGGAATATCTTCGGCCTCATAATTATCATAATGGCTGTCTTTTACCGAATGCCCGCCCGACAGCAAAGGTGATAATTTTTCCAAACGCGCCAAGCGGCCGTACAATACGCCGGTGCCTGAAGGCGCCATCATTTTGTGGCCGGAAAAAGCTAAAAAATCCACTCCCAATTTTTTTACATTAACCGCGTGATGCGGCACTGCTTGCGCCCCATCCAACATCACGAGCGCGTCATATTTACGCGCCATTTTTACAATTTCCTCAACCGGCAAAGTGTATCCGTCCAAATTGGAAGAATACACCACTGAAACAAGTTTAATCCCTTTTTGCAATTCCGTTTCCAAACCGGCCAAATCAAATGTTTCGTCGCTTTTTGATGGCAAAATCACCAATTCAATTCCGCGCTCTTTTTGCAACACTTGCCAAACAATCAAATCGGAATTATGTTCGCGATCGCTGACTAAAACCCTTTCTCCGGCCTGTAAATTCAACCCGCGCGCCACCAAATTAATTCCTTCGGTGGTGTTTTTAGTAAAAATTATTTCCTGCGGAGTGCCGGCTCCAATGAATTTGGCTACTAACTCCCGCGTCTCGGCCACTTTGTTGTCAATTTGTCTGCCAAAATGAGTGTTGCTCCTGCCGCCGCAACTAAAAAACTCGCGATTATATTTATCCACGGCCTCCAACACCGGCAAAGGGCACGGTGTCATGCAGGCATTGTCAAAATACACCAACGGTTGGCCATTTTTTTCTTGAGAGAGAAAAGGAAATTGTTTTTTGATATCTTGGATCATGAAAATTACGAATCCTTGTTAAATGCTTTTAAGATAATGGACAATTTTTTTAATAAACAATTCGTAATCGTTTAAAATTATCGCATTGCCAAAAAATCCTGATATGCCAGTAGAGATTCGCACGGGGGCATCCTGAGTTTGATTTAAGTAATATTTTTTATATCTCAACTTTGTGGTTACTGCTTTATGGTCACATTCCGGAAATTTGATAATTAGCAACAATGTTTTAATTGGTGTATGCAAATATCTTTCTGTATTATCTCTAGATAACGCGATGTATTTATCAATATTGTGACTGGTGATCTTTTCCCATTTTGTTATTTTACCGGCTTTGTTATAATAGGGCATTTCTTCCGGCAGGATCAAGACTTGAAAGTACTCTTTATTGTTTGTTCTAATATTGGCGGTTTCGCCCAACATATTTTCAAAATAGTTGTTAGAATTTTGAGAATAATTATTCATTACAAACTTTATTCCGATTCCCGCGATGTTTTTTTCGTTTTTTGAAATTAAGATATCAACGATTTTCTCCATGTATCTACCGGCCAATTGTCCTTCTTTTCCACTCCCCAGGCCAAGTGATTTAACTCCATATTCTCGCCCTAATTTATTTTTAATATCATCCGCTATCGCACCGTGAAGTACAATTAATTTCTTATTACTTCGTGAATGAGTTCTCAAAAATTTAATGAAAGATTTTTTTACTGTCTGCAAAAATTGCTGATTGTTCATACCATGTTTAATTAAAATAAGGCTGGCTGTGTTTTAAAAAAGTAGGGGTGCACAAAATCCTTCAAAAAACTCTTGGCGTATGACTTATAACCGCCACGATAGCTCTTTGAGACAAAACTGATGTGCTCTTTCATTAAGTCAGAATTTAAAGCATCGCATAATTCATAGAGATCTGTATCTTTTTTGGGTTTAATACAATATCCGGCATAAAAGCTTGCCTTTTCGTCATTTACCACATAAAAACGAGGGACGATATTCATCGTGCTCGTTATGATTTTCTTGCCAAAACTGGTTTTTAGCCCTTGATTTCGTCCGAAAGCGTAGAATTCTTCATAATTTTTTCCACCGCCCTTATCTCTCATGGACAAATCATCCTTATGGCGCAAAAAATATTTATATGCTTCGGGATAATTTTTCTTAAAGATATTGTGCGGTATTACTTTTTCGTTTTTATACGGAAAAATTAAAAACAAATTTTGATTCGCACCCTTATAGGTAGATGCTTTGATTATCGGAACGCACAAATTTGTTTCAATTTTAAATTCACCAAAATAATGATACTGACCATCACTTTTGTCTGGCGTAAAAATATATAGATCATCTTTGAGGGTGGCGATTCCGTAGTGGATTTCCGCCACATCTTGCAAAGTGGAGTATTTTTTGTTTAATTTTACTATTTTATCCAAATATTTTTTATCAAAAAATTCCCAACGTTCCAATCGCATATGTTGCGCAGATATTTTTTTGAATTCGAGATCTCTGCAATTATTTTTGAAATTTTCCGTATATAGAAAACCATCAGTTTTTTCTTTTTGTAAAAATGTAATCGCGGTGTATGCCGTGGCATTTTTAAAAATTTGAAAATGATCAAAATTCACTATTTTTGTTAGGTGTTTCAGCATTAAATTGCGCAAATTTTTGCCGGCCGCCGAATAAAAATGCGAATTAGGCGTGATAAAAGCAATTTTTCCACCATCTTTCAATAGTTTCAGGGCCTGTTCGAAGAAACAAAAGTATAAATCAATGGAACCGTTGGAGGCGGTTATAAATTGTTTTTGCAACACATCCTTTCTCCCGTTCAGATTTTGAATGCGAACATAAGGTGGGTTGCCGATTACAAAATCAAATTTTTCATTAAAATTATGAAAACAAAAATCATCAATTATGGCATTGAATTTTGTGATTTTTGTTTTGGATAATTTTTGCAAATTGGCTTTGGTTTTTTCTATGTAATCTGGTGACAAGTCAATAAAGTAAACGTTGTCCTCTATAACCTTGTGTATTGGCTTGCCGGATAGTTTAGCCAATTTTTTAACGGCAACGACCGCAAAAACACCTTCACCACAACCAGCGTCCAATATTTTCTCTTTTCCTGTGATTTTTTGACTATTCAGCGCTTCTTCAACCATAAAATCAGCCACCCAGTCGGGGGTAAAAACAATACCATTTTGTTTTTTTATGATGGAATTCATTGGCGTATTTGTGAAAAAAACATTTCTAATAATTACGCGAACAACAAACAAATTTCAATCAATCGATGAGCATACCCTACTTCATTATCATACCAAGCAACGACTTTCACCAAGTCCCCATCCACCACTTTGGTCAAAGGCAAATCTACAATCGTGGAATAGGTATTGCCCACGAAATCAGACGAAACCAATTGCTCGTTTGTTACAGCCAATACATTTTTAAAACGCGGTGTTTTGGACGCGGCTGTCAAAGCGTTATTTATTTCCTCCACTGTCGCTTTCTTTTTCAAGACTACGGTAATATCCGACAACGAAACCACTGGCACTGGCACGCGAAAGGCCACGCCGTCAAATACGCCTTTCAAATCAGGCAAAACCTCGGTTACGGCAATGGCCGCTCCGGTGGTGGTGGGAATAATGTTTTCAGCTGCCGCGCGCGCTCGACGCAAATCCTTGTGCGGCCCGTCTTGCAGATTCTGATCATTGGTATAGCCATGCACCGTGCTCATAATCGCTTTAGCCACGCCAAACTTTTCATGCAACACCGCCATTACCGGCGCCAAAGAATTCGTGGTGCAAGAAGCGTTATTGATAATCAAGGATTTTTCACTCGGTATTTTGGCGCAGTTAACCCCACGCACATAAGTCGGCACTCCGCCGCCTTTGGCCGGAGCTGACAGCACCACTTTTTTAGCGCCGGCTTTTAAATGCAATTCAGCGCCTTCTTTTTTCGTGAACTTCCCGGTGCTTTCAATCACCACATCCACTGATAATTTACCCCAAGGCAAAACTGACGGATCTTTTTCCGCAAACACAGGGATTTTCTGCCCGTCTACAATCAAATTTTTCTCATCATACTTTACTTCATGCTCCCACTTATGATACGCCGTGTCGTGCTGTAAAAGATGCGCCAGTGTTTTTGTGTCGGTTAAATCATTGACGCCAACAATTTTAATTTTCGCCTGGCCAAATCCTGCTTTAAAAGCCGCTCGGCCAATGCGGCCAAAGCCGTTGATCGCGATATTCATATGTGTTATTTAAAGTTAAAATCTATACTTCATTTTACCACAAACAAAAGACCGGAGCAACTATTGCCCCGGCCTGATAATTTCCACTTACAACGCGAATCTCACAAACCGCTTCACCTGAATATTCTCGCCAATTGTAGCGATTGATTGCTGAATCAGCTGATTGATGGTGATTTTATCATCTTTGATAAAAACTTGATTCAATAAGCATACATCGCTGTAAAATTTCTGCATCTTGCCTTCAAGAATCTTTTCAATCATGGCTTCGGGCTTGCCTTCGGCTTTTAGAATTTCTTTTTGCAATGATTTTTCTTTTTCCACGTCAACTGCCGGAATATCCGCGGAAGACAAATATAAAGGATTTCCCGCCACCACCTGCATGGCCAAATCATGCACTAAATTCTGAAAGGCCTGATTACGAGCAACAAAATCCGTTTCGCACTGCACTTCAATCAATGCTCCAACTTTGCCGCTGGAATGAATGTAGGAATGAATCAAACCCTCTTTGGTCTGCCGCTCGCTCTTGGACGCGGCTTTGATCGTGCCGTTTTTACGCAAAATCTCCACTGCTTTTTCAATATCTCCGCCGGATTCTTCCAGTGCGGCTTTCACATCAACCATACCGGCTCCGGTCATTTCCCTCACTTTAAGAATGGATTGGGTATCTATCATAAAAATAATTATTTTAAACGGGGACTGACACTGTCGGCGCGGCAACAACAGAAGCGGCCTGATTCTTGCCTTCTTTCACAGCTTCAGCCGCCAATCCTGTAATGAGTTCAATTGTTTTTATCGCATCGTCATTGGAAGGAATCGGGTAATCAATTTTATCAGGATTCACATTGGTATCGCACAGCGCCACAATTTTTGTTTTGCAAAGCAAGGCCTCGTTCAACGCGGTTTTTTCTTTTTTCAAATCAATAATAAAAATAACATCGGGTCGGCGTTCCAACGATTCAATTCCGGAAAGATATTTTTCCATTTTTTCAATTTCTTTGCCAATGTGTATTTGTTCCTTTTTGGTATATTTGCCCAATTCGCCGGTGTCGCGTTCCGTTTTTAAACGACGAAACTTTTTAATCAAGATATGAATCTCCTGAAAATTAGTGAGCAAACCGCCGAGCCAGCGATTGGTCACGAAAGGCACGCCGGCGTCTTTGGCATGGCGAGTAATAATTTCCTGCGCCTGATCTTTGGTGCCGACAAACAAAATAATTTTATTCTGCGCTGCTGATTGGCGCAAAAAATTCAAGGCCTCCTGCAATTTTTTCTGCGTTTCCTCCAAATTGATAATATGCACCTGATTGCGTTCGGTGAATATAAAAGGCGCCATTTTAGGGTGCCATTTGGAAATCTTGTGCCCAAAGTGGGCGCCGGCCTTGAGCAAGTCAAGGACATCGGGGATTTTTAACATAGATGCTTTCTCCTTTTAAGCCCGCGCCTTTATGGCGGGGCGGCCACCTTTCCCTTCTTTGGGCGGTTATTTGTCATTCCCGCGAAAGCGGGAATCCAGCAACCGAGGAGCCAAAGAATTTGACTGGAAAGGATAGGGGTTAATTAAGTGATGTTAGTATAAAGTAAATCTGAATTTGTGTCAAGCAAAAGAACTTTTTACTTAAAAAGATAAAAAAATCCCCCGAGACAAAAGATATTGTCTAGGGGGCAGGCCTCCGACCGAGTCGAAGGGTTAGAGTTTTGAAGTTTAAGTATTCTAGTCGCAGACGAGGACACCGCCAGTAGAAAAGAGATGATAGCGGAAACGGTGAAGGAGGAAAAAACGAGCTTCGCCGCGCACACTGGCAAAAGGCACATAGATAGGTACGTCTGAACGCGCCCACCGAGAATCCTCGCTGATCACGAGAACCCACTTCCACTTTTCCACTTCCTCTGGATGGTCATGCAAGAAGCCGGCGAGATCGCCGGTGTTCGCTAGAGTGCGGCCGGCCGCTACCAGACGCAAAGCTGCCTGCTCGCTCGTCTCGAAGTTGAGGTACGGCTCAACTCGTAGATTCACCGTCCTTACACAACTGCCAGCGAGCTTGAAACGCTCCTGCGTGATGTCGCGGTTGATATTCTTGAGATTGCTCGGTCCGGCCGCGCGCTCGATGAGCGCAACGAGACCAATGGACTGATCGTAGGAGGTTGGTAAAAGACCGGAAGAAAAAAAGCGATTCGGGTTGCGCAGAAAGGCCTGCATGTTCTCCCGCGTCACACGACCTGCCTTCATCTGGTCACGAAGCTCATCCAGTTGTGACAAAGTCATCTTACTCATCGAACTTTCCTCCTGCATCTGCTGTCAAATGACTTTACATCCGACACCATTGCCGAACATATTACTGCCAATAACAGACAAACACACAATTGACCATACGAGTTATCCTTGGCCTTCTTTTGACTTATTTTTCGCTAAATCAAGCCAAAAGAAAGCCAAGATAAATCCACTTTTTAAAGAACAATTTTAACTTAAAATTATAGCACAAAAAACGCCTTTTGTCAAGAGGCGCTAATTTAATCCAGGATATTCATCTGATTTGATGATTCACACAGTCCACTGTTCATTAAACGTCCGACGATTGCCATATTGTTCAAGGAACGCCCGATATTTTTCTTGATATTGTTTTGGCAACTTTCCATTCATATGTTCAAGAGTATAATAAAAAAATGCTTCTTGAAATGGACATGTTATTAAACCATCCTGTTTAATCTTCGTGAGATATTTTTTATCGCCTGTTAATTCATATAATGCTATATTATAGCTAAAAAAATCTTTAAAATCTTCCGCAGCACTAACAATAAAACGAACCACATCTTCCTTGCCAAACAATTTAGCAAATTTTTTACTATTGTAAACATAAAATTTTCCTAAATCTAACGTTTGCGAACGTGCTACGCACTGCGCCGCGACCGCAAAAGCAAATCGAGCATTACGATGGTTTGTTTCGTTATATACTTCTTTGTCAACATACGCTTCGATGTAAGAAGGATGCCGTTCCAGCACTTTATCCAAATCGGACGGATCGTGTGTTATGCTATATTTTTCATCAAAAAATCGAGAATCATCTCCACCCAACGCCAAATATTTTTTTCTAGATGTTTCTTCCTGTTCGTCATCAAAAAAATTATTGGCTAAATTGCGTATTTTCGCATACGCCTCCCGATTATTAGGCCAACGACGGATTGCTTCAGCAAGCAATTTACGGGCTAGGGCATAATTTGGTTTTGGATTATCAAACAATTCGCTCACGGCACGACTTACCAAAACATTGCTTGCCAGTTCAGCATAACTTATTTTTGTTGAACGCTCTGATTTTATTTCAAAAGGTTTCGTATTTTCAAATTCCGATTCCGGCACAAGATCAGTCGTCTCAAACTGTTTCCCATTTAACACCAATATCGGATGTTCCAACGCAACAAAAGTGAAATCATTAATTTCCTCTGACACAAGAGGACGAATTGGATTGTCAAAATCAAAATGGTCTCCTTGAACAAATTCTTCAAATAATTCCACTTCCCGAGAATAAGCATAATCTTTTGGGCCGAGTAACAAATTATATTCCGGATGAAATCCTCGACGTTCCAAAAGACCACCAATCAGACAAGCCAACCCAAGACAATTGCCTTGCTTCTTTTTAAGCATGTCCTGAAGTCGAAAAGAATTGCCATATTCATAACCCTCTTTAATGAGATGCGAACGAATTGCTTCCGCAGCTTTCAAAGGTTCGGGTGGAAGCTGTCCAATGTTGTGATCTAATTCATCCAAAGCCGCCATATCCTCGGAACCGGCGGCGCTGACCTCACGAAATATCTCCAATGGAGAAACATTATCAAAATCTCTCCCTGTTTGTTCAGGAGCTTTAAAATTAACATTACTCGTATCACGGTCAATGTCGCGTCTCATAGTATAAAATTGTATCAAATAATAAAAAAAGCGTCAAAATTTTTAAAAAAGAGAGAGCCGGTTGAGGCTCTCATAGATGGGAGGGTTTTGTTCCGGCAGGAGTCGGTGTCAGGTTGATGATGGATTTTTTGTGAAGCAGAGTCACTCACCGTGAATACAGCGTGTTGCCGCAAGTTCCTCGGTAGACAAGTCACGAGTCCGAAGGCGCGGAGTCATGACGAGCTGCTGCACTTGCTTCACATCCAAGTGCATTCCAGGCGGAGCGCCATATCCATATGATGGACGCGGAATTGGTGGACCCTGGTAGTGTTGAGGAGACGAGGAAGGTTGTCCTGTGTACTTTGGCCACTTTTTTTTGGGCGGTCTTCCATCTCCATTCATTGTTTGTACCTCCTACTGTTAGGGTAACAAAATGGGACGGGAAAGTCAAACCTACTTTTCAATGCCAGCCTCGACGAGCATCTTGCTCTGAGTACAGCGCGACACGCCAAGCTTCCGACGAATCGCCCTGATGGTGGCGACGGGCGTGCCCACGCACTCGGCGATGATGGTGTCTGGAAGACGACCGAGAAACGAACGGATCTTGTTCTTCCAGTCGCTGATCTCCTCAAAAGCGTACTGGATTCCAACCTTCGCGAACGCCTGCCGAATACCGCCGTGATGCACAATCGCTGAACGGTAGATCGCGGGGTATTCCATTGCGAATCGCTCTGGCTGAAGCGTCTCCTTCCCCTGCAACTGCGCCAGAGTTTGGCAGTCGCAGTAGAAAGGGAGCTCAATATACGTTCCGTCGCCAAAACACACCAACGTGGGCTCGAAACGGCGACTACAGGCTGAACAACAAGTGGTGAAGTCATTGGGATCTTGGTTGAACCCGCGAATGATCTCCATTGGAGTCAACTCTCGCGAACATGCGGGGCAAATTGCCTTCGGCTCGTACCGCTCGTCGCGAAGCTCGTGAATGAGAGCTAGTCGTAGAGTGAAAGCGTGCTCCTGAATCTGGAGCCGCTGCGCCTGAGACAGCCGCAACGATTGCCTTAACCGCTGCGTATGGCGAATCCGATGACCAAAAGACATCCCAATACTCATGTATCTTTCCTCCTGTCAAAAGAACAGTTGTCATGACCACTCGCATGGCAGAGAATATCGGATTACAATGATTCCGATAATGTTTATAATTTAGCAAATTACAGCAAATAAGTCAAGGAGTTAAATATAAAAAAACGCGTCCGGATTATTCTTCACAATCGACGAACGCGGTTGGTTGTTATCTTACTCCTCGTTGGTTATTCTGTCGGCGTAAAAAACGGCGCACAGGCACCGCAATCTATTGAACTGTCGTCGGCAACTGCCTCATACAAGTCGCCGCAGATGCTGGCCGAGCACGCGCCTCCTTGATTCAACTTATGCGGTTTCGCTTTGCAGTCGCATGGCAGCCCTTCACCAATGTAAGTCCAGAATACTTCCATACTGCCGTCATCACGCAGTATGATGGTATGAAAAATCTTGGCGACGCTCGTCGGCACGGCGTAGACAGTGTAACCTGCCTCGCGAGATTCGGCTAATATCATGGCAATTGGATCAACCGCGCCTTCTGCGCGACTAAGCAAGACAATCCGTGGCGGCCGGCAACCACTTACCGAGCGGCTCTCCAGCAAAAAAAGTCCGGCCCAAGTCCTGCCTTGCTGATAAACCTCAGGCTCGCCAAGACAAACGGTAAATATGTCACCATTATAACCCCAGGAATCAATGTGCGGAGATTCTGGCACTGACGCGGGAACAATTTTCGTACCCGTGCCGCTGGTGTGAGCACAAGCGCCCACGAACAAGAAAAGAACCGCGACCGAAAGTGTCAAAATGAAGCGCAACATGATATTCCTCCTTGTACGCGCGTTATTGTGGCTAAGGACACCTGCCATAGACCGACTTTATTTTATACCACACTGGTCAGATTCTGTCAAGAATAAAAAAGAGGCCGAGGCGCGCACAAAGTGCACTGCCCCGGCCTGCGTTTAGTTGTTGTTGAGAAGAAGGTCTACGCCTTCTTTACCTCCTTGCTGCCCTTGCCGCCGCCGAGCTTGGCCTCGAACCGCTTCCTCCAATCAGCCACCGAGCTCGCGGACCTCTTCTGAAGTCCTTCGATGTGGACGAGGACCTCGCGGACCTGCTTGGCGGTCACATCGCCGTCCTCGAACTTGATGAGCAAATCCCGGATAAGCGCGGCGTTCTTCTGAGTCGTGGTGAGAGAACGCTGGATCTCTTCGATGCCCTCCCGCTTGGCCTTCTTGCGATGCCCAGAGAGGGTCTCCTTGAGCGACTCCGGCTCCACTCCATGCTTCTCGGCTGCCTGAGCGGCAGTGAGCCCACCCTCGGTGACGGCCGTCACGGCGCGCTGGAGCTTTTGCCGCTTGATCTTGCTCTCGATCTGCGCGATGTACTTGCGAGTCAAGCTGACCGGAAGCCCGAGCATGTCGGCAACAGCCTTCTTGCTAGCGCCACAATCCAGCAAGAGCTGGATCGTGTGCTCTGTGTCCGCGGTGGTTGGAGGAAGCGAGCCGCCGAAGTTGTACTTGAATCCGGCAGCGAGCAGACCGGCCTCCCCTCCCACGACCTCGACGATCTCGGCCTCGATTTCGGTCTTCTGGCAGAGTTCGTGCGCCTCGATGCGGTGACGGCCGTCCACCACTACGCCGTCCTTGGTGATTTTGATCGGGGACAGCTCGACGCCGTTCTCGACCAAATCAGCAAGCTGAAGCGCGTGATCCTGGTTAAGACCAATGCGTACGAACAATATTTTTTTCAGATCTGAAATCTTGACCTTCATGCTCTTTCCTCTGTTGCTTGTTGTTGCTCGTCAGACGGTTTGAGAAACCGCCCACTCTGTGCGCGCCACCCGGCGCGCTTCTTCCGAATTTGAGACAGCACTACGAACATTCCGGGCTCAGGATGGTCACTCTCTTGCCAGACCTCTCGATCCAGCGAAAAAGTCACACAGCCCAAGTCCTTGGAACTGGCTACGGCGTAAGGGCCGTGCCGGCCGTTAAGAATGATCTTCTCAACGACCATGTGGTAGCTTTGGCTTGCCATCAACCACCTCCTTTTCCAGGTAATGTGGCGAGCCACGAACCCAGACCGCTGAATTTCATCAGAAGACCCAGCAACTTGTAAGCTGTCTGGCGCAGTTCCGCGCAGTCGTTTTCGGAAAAATCCTCGAAAAGATCTTCCTCCAACAAACTTTGCAGACCAACCGCAACTATGATCGCGGCTGTATGACGTGAAATTCTGCCGGAAGTTGCCAGTACAGGACTGCTTTTCTCAGCCCCCTGATCAACCACAGGCAAAGATTCCGAGCCATTCTGCTTTCGCGCTTCTGCCTTCCGTAGCTCCAGCTCACGACTTTTCTCTTTCCAAATGTCCCACATTTTCTGGTCCTTTTCCTCATCAGAATTCTGACGACCATGCAGGACTTGATAGAGGGTTGCCGTGTTGGCATAGCCGATCAGTTCAGCGGCCTGTTCAATGGAAAGAAGTCCAAACCCGATCAGTTCGGCAAAACCGCGCCGACCAGGTTGCATCCTTTCCAATTCGATCACCTTGTAGCCCATCAAATCCAGGTAACAGAGCAACTTGATGAGCTCTGTACCATTAGGCAATATAGCGCCACTGAACCAACGAGTCACAGAAGGTATTTTGACTCCACAGAAATCAGCCAGAGGTTTTCTGGCTTGCGCCGCACCAGGCAGACCCCTGGGAGCCTTAACGGTGATCCTCGTATCGAGGTGTTTTAGGCACTCCTCCCAGTGCCCGCGGAACACCTCTACCTGTGGACTTTGTCTCACATGCACCCTCCCTATTTTCAAAGACCTAGTTGCTCAAGACGACCTCCGCCCTGAAACATTGCACCTTAACATAAAGCTGAATTTGTGTCAAATAGCGATTTTAGATATAATAAAATCCTATGAATTTTAACGACTACCAAAAACTTTCTCAACGAACCGCGCTTTACAAGAATAAAGGTCAAAATTTCATCTACCCCACATTGGGCTTGGCCGGCGAAACAGGCGAGGTGGCGGAAAAGGTTAAAAAAATTCTGCGGGATAAAAATGGCGTTGTGGATGAGCAGACAAAAGAATCACTTAAAAAAGAACTGGGTGATGTATTATGGTATCTCTCCCAGCTCGCCACGGAATTTGACCTGTCTTTGGATGATATTGCCGACACCAATTTAAAAAAATTATTGAGCCGGTTAGAACGAGGGAAAATAGGCGGAGATGGTGATGATCGTTGACAAAAATTCGCCTTTGTGCTATAATACAATCAGTTAAAGTTAATTACCCTTTGCGGTAAGGTCGTACTTTACACAAAGGTAAAAATGAGGCCGAGGTTAGCCCAAAGCTTAGTGTTTTACCCTCACCCGAAGTCGGTGAGAAAAATTAGTGTCCCGTGACTTCGTATACGGGATAAAGAAGTGCTTTATGTCATATAACGACTCTTTTGCACCTCGTCCTCCAAGACAAATGTTTGATGTTACAAGCATGGGTCTGAAATGCGCCGAATGCGGAGTGGCAATCACAGAACTGCCTTTCCAACCGAGCGCTGATCGCCCTGTCTATTGCCGAGATTGCAATTCCAAGCGCCGAAAATCTTTCGGCCCGTCACGCCGAAGATTCTAATCAGGTGTGAATAAACCCTCCGCGCAAGCGGGGGGTTTTGATTACCCCTTGCCAAAAATTAAGCCCTGTGATAGAATATTTTATATGAAAAAAGACCTGCATCCAACATATTTTAAAGAAGCGAAAGTTACCTGCGCTTGCGGCAACACTTTTTCCGTTGGCTCTACAATGGAAGAAATCCGTGTTGAGCTTTGCAGCAAGTGTCATCCTTTTTATACTGGCAAACAAAAATTTGTTGATACTGCCCGCCGCGTGGAAAAATTCCGCGAAAAAGCTGCCAAACAAGAAGATGCGGCCAAAAAGAGCAAAGGCAAAAAAGTAAAAAGAGCTGTTCGCAGTGCCAAAAAGAAAGCTGAACCAAAGGGCTCGGAAGCGTAACTATTTTAATAAATAAAAAACAATCCATTATTAGGATTGTTTTTTAATAGATATAAGTATGGATTTAAAAATCATCAGACAAAAATACAATGAATTGAACGCCGAACTGCAAAATCCGATAATTATTAATGATGTTGCGAAATTCAAAAAAAAATCGCGCGACTTCAATGAATTGAAAGAAGCGATTAACCGAGCTGATGAATTGGAAAAAATTACCAAAGAAATTGAAGAAACAAAAAAAATGTTGAAAGATGAGTCGGATGCCGAATTGGTGAAAACAATTGAAACAGAAATCGCGGCTTTGACTGATAAAAAAACAAAATTGACAAACGAACTGGACGAAATACTTAACCCTCAGGATCCATTGGATAAAAAAGATGTGATTGTGGAAATACGAGCGGGAGCAGGCGGAGACGAGTCGGCTTTGTTTGCCGCTGAATTGTTTCGGCTCTATTCTCTCTTTGCTGAAAAACACAACTGGAAGACACACATGATTTCCAGCAATCGCATTGGTATTGGAGGATTTAAAGAAGTGATTTTTTCCATTATTGGAAAAGGTGTTTTTAAATTTCTAAAATACGAAAGCGGAGTGCACCGCGTGCAAAGAGTGCCGGAAACTGAAAAAAGCGGCCGCATTCACACATCCACATCCACTGTGGCCATTTTACCTGAAGTGGAAGAAGTTGATTTGAAAATTGAGCCAAAGGATCTAAAAATTGAAACATCCACTGCCGGCGGGCATGGTGGGCAATCAGTCAACACCACCTATAGCGCCATCCGCATCACTCACTTGCCTTCCGGCCTCGTGGTATCTTGCCAAGACGAGCGCAGTCAACAGCAAAATCGCGCACAAGCCATGCAGGTCTTGCGTAGTCGGCTGTATCAGATGCAGGAAGAAAAACGCCGTCAAGAATTGTCAGAACAGCGGCTGTCACAAATCGGCACAGGCGACCGCAGTGAAAAAATCCGCACTTACAATTTTCCGCAAGATCGCTTGACCGACCATCGCATCAAACAAAACTGGCACAATCTGCCTAAAATTATGAATGGCGAAATTGATGAGATTATTGAGGCGCTAAGAAAAGCTGAACGCGGGCTCGGCAAGTGATTTTCTTAGCTCAAATAAACTCGCCTGGCCTTTCAGGCCACCGACCTCGGCATCCCCCGGCCTTAGCCATAGCGGGATGCCTCGGTCTGGCTCAAACATATTCTCGCTTCAGAAAATCACATTGCCTCCGCCCGCTAAAATATGCTTTCAATCCAATCCATTCTTTCCCCATCAATAAAAAAACTGCGCTCCTCGGATTCGCCTGTTCTGGACTCCGAGGTTCTTTTGTCTTTTGTGATAAAAAAACCAAAAGAATTTTTATTTGCGCATCCGGAATTTGCGCCGACCGCAAAACAAATTTCTCATTTTAAAAAACTGATAGCGCGGCGCGCAAAAGGCGAACCAATCGCCTATCTTATCGGCCATAAAGAATTTTACGGTCTAGATTTTGAAATCAATAAAAATGTTTTAATACCGCGGCCGGAAACAGAATTGATGGTTGAAGAAGTTGTTAAAAAAATTGACCGATTAAAAATAATTTTGATTGATGTAGGCACCGGCTCTGGCTGTATCCCCATTGCCATATTAAAAACAATAAAAAACACGGCAACAATTAAATGTTTTGCCATTGATATTTCGCCCGGCGCCATTGCTACGGCCAAACGCAACGCTAAAAAACACAATGTAAAAATAAAATTCTTGCACGGTAATTTGCTTGAGCCGATGATGAGCCAATTAACGCAATATTCAAAAAAAAACAAAATAATCATAACAGCCAACCTCCCTTATCTTACAACTAAACAATACCGAGCATCCACTTCCATACAGCATGAGCCGCGCTTGGCATTGGTTGCTGACAAATCCGGCTTGGCCTTGTATGAACAATTGCTCAAACAAATTTCTGTCTTATCAAAAATCAACATCACACTTTTTTTTGAAATTGATCCATCGCAAGCACGTGCCATTATCATACTAATAAAAAAATACCTCCCATTGGCAGAGGTAAAAATCAAAAACGACTACGCTGGGAAAAAACGACTGGTGATTATTGACTGCCGGCTGTAATTTCGTAGCTGTAAGTATTGCCAATCACCTCAATCCAAGTGGTGCCAGGGTCAAAAACAACTTCCTTGGTATCCGGCCCGAAAAAACGCGTGCGACTGTCCGCGTCTTTTTTTTGCCACATGCCATCAATGGCCAAACCGTAAGTTAAAACAACTGCCTTGCCAGAGCCAATGGTTTTAATTTGCCGACGTCCAACTTCGTCCAAAATTTCAATGGAGGTAATCTGCAATGCTACATTTTTTGCCGCAATCACCGCGCCTGACTCGTCTTTTTGCAAAACATCATCTTCGTATTTTTCATACACCTTTTTCTCCCAATTATACTTCCATTCCACTTTCATCGGGCCGAAATCAATGAAAAGCCCCTTACCAAACCGACCGTAAATCTTGGCTTCACTGTTTTCAGGACGATAAATCCAGCCGGCTAAATCTTTTGGCGCAAAATCCTGACTTGCGCCTTCTTTTATAAACGCCGCGTTCACCAATTCAGAAGATGTGTACACATTATACGGCCTGGCTCGCGCCCTATCGCGCCAAAAATACCAACCGCGATAGAATTCATTCAAATCAAAAATATCTTTACTTTTAATGTCGGCCAAGGCCTGATCAGATCCCCCAACATGCAAATACAACGCGTTCAATTCTTTGGCCCAATCAAGAAAATATGGTCTGGCGCTACGAATCGGACCAATACGCGACAACTGCGTACTCATTGGATAAACCGTGAGCAAACGGGTCAATCCGGCCTCTACCGGTGCCTCCCACACAAGCGAGGCCTGCGATAAATTGGCTGGCGGCCTAGACTCGAGAAAATTATCAATCATCACGGCAAACAAACTGGAAGTAGCTTGCTCAACTGGCATCATCACGCCATCAATCGACCTTTGCGCCAAAGTGGATGTAGACGCGTTCTCCACAGCCGTCTCCCCACCAGATGCGGATTCTGTCGCGTATTTCGGCTCGGCAATAAACAACCGCCACCATAAAAATCCTGACCAAATCAAAAGCCCCAACACAATAACAAACAACGCCGCAAAAATATGACGGCGTTGTTTTGAAAATTTTCTGAAAAACTTTTTGCCCAAAATCCCCCCGAACATATTTTTACTTCTTTTCTTTTTTGGCTGTTTCTTCAACTTTGGCTTTTCCAGCATCTTCAGTCGCCTTCTTTTCTTTCTTTTCTTCCGACTCTGTCTTGATCTGGCTTAAATCAACTGCGGCGGCTATTGGCGCGGCTTCTTCTTCAACGCGAGGCGGCGTCACTGTGGCAATCACATCTTCATCGTGAGCCAAAATTTTAATGCCGGCCGGCGCCACAATGTCGCTAATATGAATGACATTACCAAATTCTTTAAGAGAGACAATGTCCACTGTAATTTCCGACACCAAATCTTTTGGCAAACATTCCACTGGAATACTGTTGAAATTTTTAACAAAAATACCACCCAATTCTTTTACTGCGGGCGATTCTCCAATAAATTTCAAATTCACATCTGTCTTAATCTTTTCATCCATTTTTACTTGACGAAAATCCACATGAGTAAAAACACTGGTGATGGGATTAATTTGCCAATCTTGCACCAAAACATTGATTGGCTTGTTACTATCAATTGTCAATTCCAAAAGCCCCTTACCACCGCCCGCCTGATAGGCCTTTTCAAACTCACGATAATTTACGGACAAATTGACATTTTTAACGCCATGACCGTAAAGCACTGCCGGGATTTTACTTTCCTTTCGCAACTCCTTTGCGGCTTTTACGCGAAGTTCTCCTTTTAAGCTCAAATTGGACATAAAAAAAATACTAAGAGTATTAAGAGTATATGAAGCATTTTAAACCAAAGCCCATTTTTTGTCAACCCCTTTAAACCCCAATCAGTGTTTGGTAAAATAATGAGTTATTTTTCAAATTCAAATTAAGTGCGATTACTTCATCAAAATCAATCGGTTCTGATTCTTTAAATCTGCGCGCGTCAGCCACAGATAAGTCCGTAATCATTCCGACCGAGCTCAATCCCATTGGTGTGACTGTTACTAAAGCCAAAATCGCGGCCTGGCACTGCCTACAATGCAGATGCACCAAATGATTATCAGCTGTTTCTTCAACTGTACTTGCTTCCATCGCGCCTTGTTTGGCTTGGCATAATGGACAAAAGCTGATAAGTTTTAAACCTTCTTCAAAAAAAGAAGATGGAGTTGGATTCATACATTTCAATTATACAAAATCACCAAGTTGCTGTCAACAAAAAAATCCTCCCAGAGTTGCCGGGAGGCGTTAAAGCGATTTTCCATCCTTGTTAGTTAAGAGCCACCAAAGGTTTTTCTTGACCAGATCCGGGTAAATCGGAGCCGGCACATTGATACCACCGAGAACGATCGGGGTCGTGTCGCGTTCCCAGTCGCTTAGTGACACTGAACAAACCCCCAGCAATTGAAGACAAGCTTTTCCCCACTTGCGCGCATCAAGATGATTGCGCCGCGACCGATGACTCACAGCCAAGGCGTAGGCAAATCTGGCAGCTTCATAGTATTTGTGCTCCAACATGAGCTTCTTGAAAAGTGGCTCAAGCTTGCGGTCAACCACTCGCGCTTGCATCTTGCACCTCCTTTGTTATCTATATATAATCATGAAACTGAAAAAAAGTCAACCACTGACACTTCTGGCTCTGGCAATTGATTGCACAACACCAATTAGCAAAAAATTCACCACCAGAGACGAGCCGCCAGCACTTAAAAATGGCAAAGTAATGCCGGTGACCGGCAAAAGTCCAATGTTCATTCCTACATTGATTGTAAATTGCAAAACAAAAATAGCCAAAACTCCCAACACGGTAAAAAGACCGAAATCATCGCGAGCGCTCGCGGCAATCTTCAGCAAACGATAAAACAGCAGTAAAAATAAAATCAAAACAAGACCGGCGCCGACAAAACCAAGCTCCTCTGCAATTACGGCGAAAATAAAATCAGTTTTGGTTTCCGGAAGAAAACGCAACTGGCTTTGCGAGCCATAACCCAGCCCGCGGCCCAACCACTGACCCGAGCCAACCGCGATAATTGATTGTGTAATGTTATAACCGCGATGCAAGGGATCGCGCGAAGGGTCTAAAAAAGTCAAAAATCTTTCTTTTTGATAATCTTTAAAAAAACCAAACCAACCAATAAAAAAAATAAAAACAAACGATAAAAATAAAATCAGCAAATGACTGCGACGCAGGCCGCTGGCCAAAATTAAAATAAACCAAGTGGCGAATAAAAGCAATGCCGAACCGAAATCCGGCTGAAGAATTACCAAAATCACGGGCGTAATTGTCAAAATAGCGCTACCTAAAATAAATTCAAAACTTTTAAAACGGTCCGTGCGTCGGGAAATAAACAAAGCCAAAAGCAAAATCAAGCTCAATTTCATCAATTCCACCGGCTGAAAAGATAAACCAAAAACATAAAACCATCCTCTTGTTCCGCGCACAATCACGCCAAAAAAAAGCACAGCCACCAAAAGCAAAAGATTAAAAATATAAAAAGGCCGACTTAAAGACCTCCAAAAAACATAATTAAATCGTCCGATAAAAAACATTAAAAAAATGCCGATTGAAAAAAATACCAATTGCTTTTTAAAATCCAACAAACCGGAATCAACTCTACCCAAATCCACGCTGTACAAAGCGGACAGACCAAACAAAGTCAAAACAAAAACGGCGGCAGCGAGCCACCAATCAAAATTGCGCCAAGGAGAAATAAAATTACTCAAATTGCCCTTGGGCATATCATTTTATATACACTTTGGCGTCAAAGATATTAATATCCGGCCGGACGCTCACGCTGGTGATGGCTGAACGATTGTTAAAAATCGCTAATTCCACTTTTTTCTTTTCGCCTGCCAAAAACTGATCAAACACCACCTGCTCAATACCGGATAAATTGCCATTAGAATCCAATAAAATCAAAAACCTCGCTTGATAATAATTAAAATTTGATTGATTACTAAAATCAAAAGACAATTGATCTTGATTGGCCAATGCGCCTGATTCTGTTTTTACCTCGGCAGTTGCAAAATTCAACCGCTCGGCCATAAAATTAGCCAAATTCTTCACTTGATGGTTGGAAATTCTCTGCCAAGACAAATTTTGCAAATCCAAAACAGCGCTATTGGCCAAAGCGCCATTTTCAATGCCAAATTCCACTATTGGCTTTTCTTCTCCCGGCAGTAAAAATCCTTTGCGCCATTGGGTTGGGGCGCCACCAACCAAAAAACGATAATCAAACAAAACCAAAAAATCAGCATTGGGGTTTTTCACCATAGCCGCGGCATCGGCTTTAACAGCGCCCGGGAAAAAATAATTCGCTGTCACCGACATTGGTTTAGCGCTAAAATGTTCTTTCAAAAGAGTGTAATTGATCAGCGGCCGCGCGATTTCCTGCCTTAACCGTTGATCTGCCCAAAATCCAACTGTTGCATATTCGCCCCAGCGAAACAAATTGTAACCGCCAAGCAAAACATCAAAAACAACCAACGCGATCAAAAAACCTTGATAAATTTTCACGCGATGAGTTGTAAACCAGTAGCCGAATTTCAGCTCTTTTTCCGACAAATTATCCAAATCATCAATATCATCAAGGTGACTGGGTTTAAAAGGCATAATTAAAATTTTAATTTTCCCTCCAATAATTTTTTCACTGCTTGAGGATCAACCTTGCCTTCGGTTTCTTTCATTACCTTGCCAATTAAAAATTGAATCAAAACCGTCTTGCCTGATTGATACTGTTTTACTTGTTCCGGATTCAGGCGCAAAACAGTAATTACGGCCTTTTCCAAAGTATTTTCATCAGTCACCTGCCCCAGTTGTTTTTCTTCCATAATCTGCGTCGGGTCTTCACCGGCCGCGAGCATTTCTTTCAACAGCTCCAACGCTTTGGCGCTGTTTATTTTATTCAAATAAATCAAAGATAAAAATTCAGCGAAATTTTCCGGAGTGATTTTCAAAATCCGTATATCAATTTTTTCCTCGGCCATTAATCCCATAAGCTTGGATGTAAGCCAGCCGCCAGCCAATCGCCCGAGCTTAGCGCGATTTTTCTTAATGATTTCCTCTTCTGTCTGGCCATCCATTTCCGGCAAACTGTTGAGCCAAGCCCAGGCCTCGGCAAACACTTGCTCGGTAAAATTCGCCCAAGCCAGGTCATCGGTCAAAATTTTGGCGTCAGCCCGCGACAAGCCATACTCCTCCATAAAACGCACCCGGCGCGCTCGAGGCAATTCGGGTAAAGAAACTTTTTTAATAATTCCTGATAATGAAAATGCCGGCAAATCTGGTTCGGGAAAATAGCGGTAATCTTCCGCTTCTTCTTTCACTCGTTGTTCTTCCGTTACCTGTTTGACTTCGTCCCAACCGCGAGTGGACAAAGTACTTGGCGGATTGCCCTTGTTCCACAATTTGGTCTGCCTCTGAATTTCATACTCCAACGCTCGCTCCACGGCTTTGAAAGAATTGAGATTTTTAATTTCTGTTTTAGGATAAAATTTTGTGTCGCCCTCTGGCCGCAAAGAAATGTTCGCGTCACAGCGCAACTCACCCTTTTCCATATCAGCGTTGGAAATGTTTAAATAACGCGCGAGCAAACGCAATTCTTGCAAAAATATCTTGGCCTCGGAGGGAGAGGCCAAAATCGGCTGAGTGACAATTTCAATCAAAGGCGCGCCAACGCGATTAAAATCCACCAAAGTATTTTTACCTTGATGAATATTTTTAGCCGCGTCTTCTTCCAAATGCATCCGTATCAATTCAATTTTTTTTAACTCCGGCTGTTGGTTAGCGCCGACCGTTTCAATTTCCAAATATCCCTGTTCCATTACAGGAACATCATATTGAGAAATTTGATAACCCTTTGGCAAATCGGGATAAAAATAGTGTTTACGGTCAAATTTTGATGTGGCATTAAAATTACCATGCAAGGCCTTGCCCATTTTAACAGCCCATTCCAAGGCCTGCTCATTCACCACTGGCAAAACACCCGGCTGGCCGGTGCAAACAGGGCAAACAAAAGTATTGGGCGCTACCTCGCCATAAACCGTCTCATTGCGATTTTCACAACCGCAAAACATTTTGGACTTGGTCTTGAGCTGAATGTGAATTTCAAGGCCAATGACCGGAGTGTACATATTACTTCGCTTCTTGTTTCAAACTGCTATACAACACAACGCCAAACCCGGTGCTCAAAGGAAGGGTCAAAACCGTGACTACTGATTGTATCAATTGAAACCACCATGGTTGATTATTGGCCGTAAAATCTTTAAAAGCGTCCCATTGCGTCAAAGCGCCCACGAGCAATGTCGGTAGGCCAATAATCACCACCAAAATCAAGCTATACACAAAAAACGGCACGGCCCAGCGCCACACCACCAGCCAAAATTTGCCTTGCACCAAAATCTTACTTTTTTTCAATGCCTCATACCCCTTTACTCCTTCCAATACAAAAATCAAAGCGGCAAAAGAATACCAAATACCGAAAATCACGCCTGGCACGATAAATAAAATTGTGCCAACAGTCACAATCACGCCCACCAAAATTGATACCCATAAATATGATACTGTGTCGCGCCAAGAATCATGCGCCAATTTTCTCCTTTCCAAAGGCAACTGATGCAAAGCACTCCAAATCATACGCGCGAGCACGATATTCACCCACAAACCAAACACAAAAACCAAAGCGCTGATCAACAAATAAATCGGAAAAGTATAACTTACAAACATGAACAAAGTGACTTTGTCAAAATATGACAACAGGGCTGACAAAACAGCCAATACCACAAGCCAGGCCGTCACTTTGGTAAATTCCTGCCAATTAACTTTGAAAATTTGCCAGGACTTTTTTAAAATATCAACGGGTTGAATAAGCATAAAAATTGTCATTTTAATTAACAATGGCCTTTTCAGGCCATTGTATTATATCATTTTAAGCGACCGCGCACAACATCCCAGGCCTTTTTATGAATTGCTTCAATTGACAAAAGCTCGCCATTTTCCACGCACTCCACTAACTCAAAATTGGGAAAAGTTCGTGCTATTTCCAAATAGGCCTCTTCCGCGTTTTGCAAATGGTGTAAATCGTCTTCATGAATATCGCGCTTGGCTCCGGCCAGATATTCGCGATGGCCTTTTTTATCCACCAAGGTTTGGGCGATGCCAGCCGGAACATGCAAGATAATGTTCAAATCCGGCCGCGGAATTCTAAAAATATTGTATTCCAAATCATCATTCCAAGCAAAAAACTTTTTTCTGGCTTCGGGGTCTTTGATTTTTCCTCCCTGATGCCCCATATTGGAGGCCACATAACGATTGGCAATGACAATTTTGTTGTCATCCAGCCATTTCCTGATTTTAAAAGCCGCGACAAAGCGATCCACAGCATAAAGAATGGACGCGCGATACGGGCCCACTTCTTCAGCCGTGCCATAAACGCCATTCAGATATTCCTCCACCGGTCCGGCGCTTTTTTGGCCATATTGGGGAAAACTTATAATTTCCACAGACCGTCCTTCTTTTTTCAAACGGTCAATCAACAACTGCGATTGAACACTTTTTCCGGAACCGTCAATGCCGTCAATCATTATAAACATATTATTTTTTGACTTTATACCTCACTTGAATCACATTGGCGTCTAATTGCCGGGTCTCAATCATTTCCAAATCTAAATTCACATCCGCGCCTTTAAAAAGCGAGAGTCCTTCACCGAAAATCTTAGGCTCAATAGTCAGCCAAACCTCATCAATCAATCCTTCTTGCAAAAAAAGTCCGTTGATAGTGGCGCCGCCACCCAAAATCACCGCGTTAAAACCGCGGTCGACCAAGTCCCGCAACAATTCCCGCGGCGGAGTGTTGGTAAATTCCAAAATCCCCGGCTGATTTTGGCTCGCGTCCGGCGTATGGCTCATTATCACATTCAGCCGCCCTGGCAAGGGTCGGCCAATAGTTTTATAAGTCGTCTCGCCCATTACAATCACGCCGGCTTTTTTTGTCTCTTCCACAAAAATTTTCTTGTCGGCTTTACTCGTCCAATTGGCTAAATGGTCGGTTGTTTTGGCAATTTTACCGTCAACCGTGACAGCCATTAATAAAATCGTTTTCATACGGCTATTTCAAAAATAATTTTTGGATGACTTTGATAATTTAACAATTGAGTATCTTCGGCTTTCCAGTTAAAAATAGAAGTAAAATTCTGTGTTTCGATTTTGGGCAAAGGATAAAGATTTGGGTCACGACTGAGCTGTTCTTTGGCGCCGTCAATGTGATTTACATAAATATGCGTATCAGCCAAAAATCCGACCAATTTTCCTTCTTGCAATCCCGCTTCTTTGGCTAAAAGGTGAAGTAAAATAGCATAACTGGCGATATTAAATGGCAAACCCAGCATAGTATCCACTGACCTCTGATTCCACAGTAAATTCAGTTTGCCATTGATTACCGTGATTTGGAAAGCATAATGACAAGGCGGCAAAGCCATCTCCCCAATCATTGATGGATTCCAAGCGCTCACAATCATCCGACGGTCGTCAGGATTTATTTTTAGTGTCTCTATTATTTTTTTTAATTGATCAACTCCTTGGCCGGTATAATCCTTGTCATAATTTTGATATTGAGCATTAAAATGGCGCCATTGAAAGCCGTAAATCGGCCCCAAGTCACGCTCGGCTTTCATTTTTTCCTTTGCTTCCGGCGTGTGGTCATAAGGCGCCTTCATCGGGCTGGCCCATTCATCCCAAATATGATTATTCCTTTCTTGCAACCAATTTTTATCAGTCAAGCCTTTAATAAAAAATTCCAACTCAACGGCTACGACTTTAAAAGGCATTTTTTTGGTTGTTAAAAGCGGGAATCCTTTGGACATATCATGCTCAAACATTCGACCGGCCACGGCTAACGCGTCCACGCCGGTGCGGTTTGGTTTTCTTTCTCCATTTTCCAAAATTGATTTAACAATGTTCAAATATGCCCGCATATATTTTTTTAAATTCTAACTCATTGATTTTTATCCCCATTTTTTTTCCATCATGCGTGTCCGACCCGTAAGTAATCACCAAATTGTATTTTTTTGCCAAAGGCAAAAGATATTTGGCGCGAGATGGTTGATAATGCGGATTCTCCATTCCCCACAAACCGGCGCGCGCCAAAATTTTGATTACCCGACGGGCTTTATCCGCAGTGGGCAGTTCCAAATCAGGATGAGCCAAAACAGCTTTACCGCCGCACTTCTTAATCAAACGAACGGCCGCAACGCTGTTAATCCGTTTTTTATGAACATAGCCGACTTGCCCGGGCTTGTCCAAAAAATTATTGATAAAATCCGACAAACTTCCGTCAAAATTAAAAAGTTTTTTCAAAAGCAAACGATTGTGCCTCTCATGCAAAACCGCTCGACCCAATTGCGGCTTGCCAACGGTTGGTTGTTGCAAAAGATGCCGCACTACATCTGGTTTGAAATTCAAACCCAAATTTTCAAGTTTTGACAGTACAACTTTGGCGCGTTCAATACGCTTGGCTTGCTGTTGTTTCAAATGCTCAACTAACGGTCGATAATTTTGAATCGGCTCATACCCCAAAATATGTAATTCCAACCCGTGCAAGTCAGTGCTCATTTCCAATCCCCGAACTCCCATAATACCATATTTACCGCATAATTTGACAAATAACGCCCAGCCGCCAACAGTGTCGTGGTCAGTCAAAGCCAACATTTTCACCCCGCGCTGTTTTGCCTTTTTCACCAATTGCTCCACTGTCAAAAGCCCGTCGGAAAAAGTTGAATGGGTGTGTAAATCAATGAGCATATTTTTTTACCAACTCGTCTAATTGTTTATGCAAATCGGCCAAATCACCGTTATTATCCACTTTCTCTGTCGCGTGTTTAATAACTTCCAGAATGCTCACCTCAGTAGAACGTTTATGATCTGCTAAAAATTGTTCATAGGTCTTGGAATTATCATCGGGATTTTCACCTCGTTTAATCAATCGCTCATAACGAATTTTCGGGTCGGCAAAAATTTCCACTAAAACAAAGTTCGGCGTGTTTTGTTCAATGTCAGCCAGCCGCCTGATACCTTCAATCACCACAACTTTGGCAGAATCTTTAGCAATATCTTTAAACATTGTTTTGGCCATAATGTCTTCGCCGTAAGCGCCACGCAAAAATTCCGACAGCCGTATCATATTATCACGCGCCTGCGGCACATAGACACGATTTAAAATATCACGGAGCATATTGGAAAAACGAAAAGTCGCGGCTCCGTGCTTGGCTTCCAAATACTTGGCCGCCGCGCCTTTGCCGCTGGCCAAAAGGCCGGTAAATCCCAGAATTATTTTTTTTTGCGCGCTCATATCAGGATTTGATTAAATTCATCACAATTTTTATCAAAACATCTTTTTCTTTTGGATCACTTTCGGCAATCAACAGAGCCAGGGCGACCAAAGCATTATCATTGATTTTCTTTTCTCCACTATCCTTATACAGACAATCGTTTTTGTCCAAAAAATAAATAAATAAAAACGAGCCGACGCGCTTATTGCCATCGGAAAATGGATGATCTTTCACTACAAAATACAAAAGGTGAGCGGCTTTTTCTTCAAGAGTGGCGTAAAGTTCCTTACCGCCAAAGGTTTGACAAAGATTTTTAACAATCCCCTCAAACGCCCCGCCTCTTTCCGAACCGAATAAATCACCTGCTGACTTTTGGTTTACAAGTTCAGCTTTGATTTCCTTAATGATGTTCACGCAACCATCATATTTCAAAACAAATTTAGCCCCAGTACCTTTGGGTTTGGCCAGCTTTCCGGTGTCATATTGCTCTAACAAAGACAGTGTCTTGGAATAATTGGCCAACAAATTCAAAATTTCTTGGGATTGTCCGGTCAACAATTCTTTTTGCGATTTTTCGCGCAAAAAAGAAATGGTATTTTGGAGTTCATTGAATTTATCTCGCGCTTCCGCCAGCCGCTTGGCATTGATGGTGTAACCCTGAATCAAATATTTTTTAAGCGTCTGCGTGGCCCAAACGCGGAATTGAGTGGCGCGCTGGGAATTAACGCGATAGCCGACGGAAATAATAATGTCGAGATTATAAAATTGCGTTTTATATATCTTTCCGTCTGCGGCAGTATGTTCCAAAATGGAACTAACTGACTTTGCGTCTAATTCGCCTGTTTTAAAGATATTATTCAAGTGTTTAGTTACAGCCGGCCTTTGCGTGCCAAAAAGCAAGGCAATTTGTGCCTGCGTGAGCCACACTGTCTCTTTTTCAAGTCGCACTTCCACTCGCGCCTCGCCTTTTGGCGCTTTGTAAATTATTATTTCGCCTTTTTTATCATTTTTTTCTTTCTTCATAAATGAGTTATTTCACCACTTTCATTTTTATCACCCCCTCTTTGGCTTTTTTATCGTCAACTTCTCCGCTGAATAAATCTTGCAATTTCCCAAGCCATTCTTTATTTTCTTGATAAATATCCACATCAATGCCGGCTGATTTCAGATATTCAATCACATCGCTATTGCGATACACCTTGCCAAAAACCACACGCTTAATGCCGGCGGCCACCAAATACTTGGCGCAATGAATACAGGGTGAATAAGTGGCATAAAGAGTGGAATCCTCGGTTGACGATCCGGACAATCGCGCCACTTGCAAAAGAACATTGTGCTCGGCATGAATGGTGCGCACGCAATGACCGTCTTCCAATAAATGCCCAATTTCGTCACAAGAAGGAAGCCCTGGCGGCGCGCCGTTATAGCCCGAGGCAATAATTCGTTTGTCTTTTACCAGCACTGCTCCGGCGTGCAGACGGTCACAGCTGGCGCGAGTGGCCGCGATGCGGGCAATGGCCATAAAATACTCGTCCCAAGAAGGACGGAAATGCTTTTGAGTCGTAGACATATTTTTGTGTTATTAAATTGTTCTTATATCATATACTTTTTGCAAGTTAGAGTCCAGTGGATGGTTTAATCGTTAAAAAAGAGATATAATAGTTGCATGAAACAGCGGACAAAACAAACACTGCGACTTTATTGGTCCCAAATACGGAATTACAAATTCTTGCTGTTTTTTATGTTGCTGGCGCTTGGGATCGCGACCGTGCTGGAAATAATCATTCCAATTTATTACAAACAATTCTTTGACATTTTGACAAGCGCGCGACCTTCATCAACAATAGCAACGGCTTTGATGGACACTTTATTCATGATTCTGGCTATCAACGCGATTTCCTGGATAATTTATCGCTTCACCACTTTTACCAGTGACTATTTTCAACCGCATGTGTCAGCTGATCTATTGCAATATGCCTACAAATATTTGCAGAGGCATTCTTACAATTTTTTCACCAACCGTTTTGTGGGATCACTGGTGCGCAAAGTGACAAAACTCTCACGCGCTTTTCAAACATTCGCCGACAGAGCTTATTGGCATCTTTTTACTCTGGGTATCCGCGTTATCGGCGCGACCATTGTTTTGTATATTTTCAATCACACAGTCGCCTACATTCTTTTTGTTTGGACAATCATTTTCATCACCATTAATTATTTTTTCTCCGTTTGGAAATTAAAATACGACACGGCGCGCAGCGCCAAAGACACGGAAACAGTGGCCGTGTTGGCTGACGCTGTCACTAATCAAGTGAATATTCAACTTTTTAACGGTTTTTCATTTGAATTTGGTCGTTTTAAAAAAGTAACTGATGAATTGCAAAAACTGCAAACACTTACTTGGAATCTGGGATCTGTTATTGAAGGAATTCAGGCCGCCCTGTTTATCGCCGTGGAATTTTTACTGATGTATTTTGCCATAAAATTTTGGCAACAAGGAACTTTGACTGTTGGTGATTTTGTCTTAATTCAATCATATTTGCTTGGCCTGATCAACCGCCTTTGGGATGTGGGCCGACACATTCGGGATATATATGAAAGTTTCGCCGACGCCGAGGAGATTACCGAAATACTAAATACTCCGCATGAAATAACAGACGCGCCAAATGCTAAAACCCTAACAGTAAAAAAAGGAGAAATTGAATTTAAAAAAGTGAATTTCAGTTTTCACCAAACGCGCCGGGTTTTGGAAGATATTAATTTGGTGATAAAATCTGGTGAAAAAATCGCGCTCATCGGCCCGTCCGGGGCCGGAAAAACCATGCTGATGAAAGCCCTGTTTCGTTTTCATGATATTGACAGCGGAGATATTCTAATTGACGGGCAATCAATAAAAAAAATCAGCCAAGAAAGCTTGCATGACAATTTGAGTTTAGTGCCGCAAGATCCAATTCTTTTCCATAGGTCTCTTATTGAAAATATTCGTTATGGCCAACGCAAGGCCACTGATAAAGAGGTGTTAAAAGCGGCCAAACTGGCTCATTGCGATGATTTTATTATCAATTTGCCGCAGAAATATGAAACATTCGTGGGCGAACGAGGTATAAAACTTTCCGGCGGCGAACGGCAACGAGTGGCCATTGCCCGCGCTATTCTTAAAAATTCCCCCATCCTGATTTTGGATGAAGCCACTTCCAGTTTGGACTCGCATTCCGAGGCGTTGATTCAAGACGCGCTGGCAAAATTGATGAAACAAAAAACAGTTATTGTGATTGCCCATCGACTTTCCACCATCAGGCAGATGGACCGCGTGATAGTAATTAAAAACGGCCAAATTTTTGAACAAGGCACGCATGATGAACTCTTGGCAAAAGACAGTTTGTACAAACATCTTTGGCAAATACAGGCCGGCGGCTTTTTGCAGGAAGAGGAGAGATAAAACCAAAAATCCACCTTGCGGTGGATTTTTTAAACTCTATTTTTTACACCGCCAGTTTTATCGCCGGGCCCATAGTGGAGGTCAAAACAACTGTCTTCAAATATGTGCCCTTGGAAGAAATCGGTTTGCCTTTGATAATGGCGTCTAAAGCCGCTTGCGCGTTCTCTGTTAATTTGGCGCTGTCAAAAGAAATCTTGCCGACCGCCAAATGTATATTGCCGGTGTCATCATTTTTAAAAGACATCTTGCCTTTTTTCAATTCACCCACCAACTTTTTAATATCCGGACCAACAGTTTCGGTTTTGGGGTTGGGCATCAATCCCTTGGGTCCCAAAATTTTCGCGATTTTCGCGAGTTTGGGCATCATCGCGGGCAGAGCCACTGCCACATCAAAATTGATTTTGTTGCTCTTGGCTATTTCTTCAATCAATTCCTCGCCGCCAACCAAATCCGCTCCGGCCGCCTTGGCTTCATCTTCTTTGCCTGATGGCACAAAAGCCGCCACTATTTTTGATTTGCCAAAAGCGTGCGGCAAAACAATCGTGCCGCGCACTTGCTCCTCGCCTTTTTTCGGGTCAATGCCCAAACAGACGTGCATTTCCACTGTGGCGTCAAACTTGACACCGGCAGTTTTTTTCACTGCTTCCACCGCCTCTGCCAAAGAATATTTTTTCTTGGTGTCAGCAACGGACTTGAATTTGAGATAACGTTTGCTTCTCATACAAATTAAAAGTGGTATTTACAACGGGTTTCAACCGTCTCCCACCATTATTATTACACTACATTCAATCCCATTTGTTTGGCCGTGCCTTCAATCATGCTCATGGCTGATTCAATTGAAGTGCAATTCAGGTCAGGCATTTTTTTCTCGGCGATTTCTTTAATTTGCGCGCGGGTCACTTTCCCGACTTTTTCCTGCAATGGTTTGCCGGAACCCTTGGCAATGCCGGCTGCTTTTTTCAATAATTCAGCGGCCGGCGGAGTTTTCAAAATGAAAGTATAGGTGCGGTCTTCAAACACGGTGATTTCCACAGGAGTGATATCCCCGCCTAATTGTTTGGTTTTGTCATTGAATTTCTGGCAGAATTCCGCGATATTTAAACCATGCTGGCCCAAAGCCGGACCAATCGGCGGCGCCGGGTTGGCCTTACCGGCCGGAATCTGCAATTTAATAATTGTCTTTATTTTTTTTGCCATAAATTTATATTAAGTTATTTATTCAGAAGCGAACTAAAAGCCCTATCTATTAAATCAGATTATATCTTCTTTACCTGCAAAAAGTCAAGCTCCACCGGTGTTTCGCGGCCAAACATGGACACCAGCACCTTGACCTTGCCGCGCTTATCGTCAATCTCGGAAATCTTGCCTTCAAAGTTTTTAAACGGTCCATCAACAATGCGAACAGGCGAATCCACCTCCACATCAATCACAAATTCCGGCTCTTCCACGCCCATGCGCTTTTGCAATGATTTAACTTCGGCCTCGTCAATTGGAGTCGGGGTCGTGCCGGAACCCACAAAGCCGGTAACATTCGGCGTATTGCGAACCACATACCAAGAATCATCGGTTACGATCATTTCCACCAAAACATAGCCGGGAAAAATTTTCTCGGTGACGATTTTCCGTTTGCCATTTTTAATTTTAATTTTCTTTTCCGTAGGCACCAGCACTTGAAAAATTTTGTCCTGCATTTCCATTGTTTCAATTCTTTGCTTCAGATTGCGGGAAACATTTTCCTCATAGCCGGAATAAGTGTGCAGAACATACCAACGCCGGCCTTGTTGCAATACTTGTTTTGGCATATTAAAAAATTAACGGGAGATTAGCTTGGTTAATCCAAGATTAAAAATAAAATCCAAGATGCCGAAAAAAACAGCCACGCTCAAACTCATGCCGATAACGATCAAAGAATAGCGCGTGGTTTCCTTTTTGCTTGGCCAAACCACCTTTTTAAGCTCAATTTTGGAGGTTCTAAAATACTCCGTGATTTTATTTAAGATATTCATAAATTTTACTTTTAGGTCTTTAAAAAGCCCTTTCCGGGGCTTTTTGATTATGAATGTATAATATCATACTATATAAAATGTGTCAAACTCAAAATAAAAAAAGCTCCCGACAGATGATTTATCACCCATACAGGAGCGAGTTGGGAGCAGAATCGATATTATGCCAAACCGTCAAACGGATTGTTTGGACTCGTCCAATTCTGGCGCAGGTCGTTCGGCCGTTTAGTTACACGACGAACCTCTACAACCAGATCGTCAGTAATCAATAGAATCCTGCAAGCATGCCCCCACATAGCCGCTGGATTATCATCACAGAAAAAGACCCAACGCTCTGGAAAAATTTCGAGTGGCCACCTGATAGCCGTATCACCAATCATTACATGGCCACTCAATCTCTTTTCATTGGGAATCCACAGAATACAGCCGCGTCCGGTAATTTCAATGGCTTTGGCAAGCACCCTGTCAGGAACCAACGAATTTACTGGCCTTGCACTCATCATTAATCCTCCTCATTTAGTTTACTTGTTGTCCTGCGAATTGCAGAATCGATCTTGTCTCCGATTGATTCTACCATAAATCGTAAAACTGTCAATTATGTTCCGCTACTTGAACATAATAATTCCCTAAACATCCAAATTCTTCACGCTCTTGGCGTGGGTTTGAATAAACCGTTTGCGCGGCTCCACTTCATCGCCCATTAAAATATCAAAAATCTCGTCGGCCTTGGCCGCGTCATCCACTGTCACCAATTTCATCAACCGTCTTTCCGGATCCATAGTCGTCTCCCACAACTGCTCGGGATTCATCTCGCCCAAACCTTTAAACCGTTGGATATTCACCTTCACGCCGCCGACAGTGGCAGAAGCTTCTCCTTCCTCCTCGCCTTCAACCGCTCCCTCAACCACAGCATCTTTTTTATTTTTCTCTTTTGCAGCCGCCGCTTTATATTTCGCCAATTCCGCCAGATATTTATCTTTATCTTCATCATGAAAAAAATATTTTACTTCCTTGCCGACCTGCACGCGATATAAAGGCGGTTGAGCAATAAAAATATGCCCCCGTGTGATTAAATCCGGAAAATAACGATAAAAAAATGTTAACAAAAGAGTGCGAATATGCGCGCCGTCGGTATTGTGCACCAACAGGCCTCCATTGCCGGCAATAAAATTCGGGTGCCCCTGTACTGTCAAATCATAAACAAAATCATCATTACATTTTACCCGTTTGACGCGCATCACTGGGATGGCCATTAAATCTTGAGAAATTTTTTCAATATACCGTTTTCCCAAATTAGGATACTGCGGATTGTCACTCAAATATCTCGCGAGCCGCTTCGCGTTTTTATGATTTTTCCAAACCGGAGACATCTTAGATATTTGCTCCTTGGTGGTCACGATTATGTCATATCGGTCAAAATTACCGCAATAAGTAATGCCTTTGCTGGTATGAGTGAATGGCGGCCGGCATGTAACAGCCGGAAAAATACCCATCTGACGATAGAGAGTAATAATGCCGTCGGCCAGCCGACGCGAACAAGTAGTGTGGCCGATAAAGGCCTTGTCGGTTCTGCCCGCGGATGAAACAACCACCGCGCCGTCGCTTTCCAAAAGCCCTTGCAAAAATGCCATTTTAATTTCGTCCGCAACATTAAACAACTGATCCGGCACAAATTTTTCATGCGCCTTCTTGCCCAATAAATCGAGCGTCTCCAACAACAAACGGAAAGTGAAAGAATGGAAATGAATTTCACGGCAAGCGCGGTTGGTCGCCTTGATCGCGCGAGCTTTGATAGTTTTTTCCAACACATCTTTAAGCCGCTCAAAATAGACAAAATTTTTATTTCCACCCAAAGACAAAATAAAACGATTGGGACTATTTTTAGTCGCTGAAAAACAGCCATCGCCCAAATACCAGCCCAAAAGATAAGCCAAATCTTCATCTAAATCAACGGCGGCAGGCACCACATCACTGTGATTTTTATAAGTCAAACTAATGCTTGGTGATAATGGCTTGGGCCAATCAGCCAAAGGCACAAAAGCTGAAATAACGGGCTGGCCGCTCCAATTAAGATGAGATAAATAAGAACGGAATTGATATGCCCTGGGCAAAACATTATCAACTTTTGTCTCCCATTGCTGAACTACGGTTTTATAAACCCCGACTTTGTCGGCCATGGCAAAACGACTGATACCTTGCAATTCGCGTTGTCTCTGTAATTGATTCCACTTTTCCAGCGCTAAATTTACCCACGCCGTTTCCGGCAATGCTTCCAAGACAACATTCTGGATCGCAATGGCTAAATCTTCAGTGTGTAACATAGCGGCGCTGGTCAAATCAATGGTCAATTGTTTATTCTGATTCGGCAGAACGCGCGGTACAACCAAAAAATCACCTACTTTAATCTGATCACCGCGCTTTTCTGATAATCCATCTTGTCCGGACACATACACGCTGTGCCAAGCTGTCACTTTTATTTTGTATCCGCATCGAGTGGTAATTTCATAAATTGGCGTGCGCCGTCGATGTTTCACCACATCCACCAATTGTTTCTGTTCTATATTTTTGTTATTACTGTCGCAGGCCAACACTTCATAATTTTTTGGTGAAATGCAGCCATCCACGAACGCGCCAATATCCACCAGTGAATAAAGTGATTTATTTTTATCATAAATCAATATCGGTGTGTCTCCGGTAACGCTGTCGGCATCAGTCATAATCACTACGCGATGATAACGCAATTTGGTAATATCAAACATCTCGCCAATATTGGTGCCCAAGGCGATAATCAAAGATTTTAATTCGTTATTGGCCAAAATTTTATCCAAACGAGATTTTTCAACATTCAAAATTTTGCCGCGCAAAGGAAGAATGGCTTGAAATTCGCGGTTGCGACCTTGTTTTCCACTACCCCCGGCGGAATCGCCCTCCACAATATACAACTCGGAAACGCTCGCGTCTTTGGATGAACAATCTGCCAATTTTCCGGGCAAAGTAAATCCTTCCAACGCGCCCTTGCGTAGAACCGCCTCGCGCGCGATCTTTGCCGCCGCCCGAGCTTTCGCAGCGAGAATGCACTTGCCCATTATTATCTCGGCATCGCGCGGATGCTCTTCCAACCAAGTGGTAAATGACTCTCCAAAAATTGTCTCAACAGCTGTTTTAACCTCAGGATTGCCCAATTTGGCCTTTGTCTGGCCTTCAAACTGCGGATTGGTTAATTTCACGGAAATAACGGCGGTGAGCCCTTCGCGCACATCCTCGCCGGTCAAATTCTCTTCCTTTTCTTTCAGATAACCCTTGTCGCGCGCGTATGAATTAAGCGTGCGAGTTAAAGAAGTACGGAAACCCATCAAATGCATGCCGCCTTCAGGATTAAAGATATTATTGGCAAAAGTATAAACCAAATCCTTCATGTCTTCCACATATCTCAAAGCCACCTCCACCACTATTTCATCGGCTGTTTTCTTTTCAATGTAAAAAACATTTTCGTGTTTGGATTCTTGCAAACGATTCATGTGCCGCACATACGACGCAACCCCGCCTTCAAAATAAAAAATGTAAGATTTTATGGCAGATGGATCGCGCTGATCCAGAGCGATAATTTTTACGCCCTTGGTGAGATAGGCCTGCTGGCGCAAATGGTCAAGAACTGTTGACCAATCATATTCCAAAGTTTCAAAAATTTTCGGATCAGGATGATAGGTGATGGTGGTGCCATGCTCTTTACTTTTGCCAATCTGTTTTACTTTTTTAATTGGCCGGCCATGCTCATATTCCTGCATGAAAATACCGCCGTCGCGTCGCACCTCGGCTTTGAGTAGAGTAGAAAGCGCGTTCACGACTGATACGCCCACGCCATGCAAACCACCGGAAACCTTATACCCTCCCGCGCCGAATTTTCCACCTGCATGTAATTTTGTCAACACCAATTCCAACGCAGACACTTTGTATTGTTTATGAATATCAACCGGAATACCGCGGCCGTTATCAATCACCTCCACTTGACTGTTTGGCAAAAGCCGCACAGTGATTTCATTGCAAAAACCGGCCATGGCCTCATCAATGGCATTGTCTACCACCTCCCAAATCAAATGATGCAAGCCAGTGGTGCCTGTGGAACCAATATACATGCCGGGCCTTTGCCTCACCGGCTCCAAACCCTCCAACACGGTAATGTGTTTGGCGCTATATCCGTCAGACGGACTGACTGGTGGCTTTTTTGAACTAGTTTTGGCTGATTTTTTGGACATATTTAAAAAGATGTTTTATCAAATACTATGTACATAGTGTATCAAAAAAAAGAGGAGAGGGCAAGGGTATATTGACAATTTATCTCTTTCCGTGTTAATGTATTTTGAAGCCCAAATTAACATAGGGCTGATAGAGGAGACAAATGGAACACTGTGTACAATACGCTCTGGCAGCTGACGAAGTAACGCGAGCCTTGGGCGGTTTTTCGCCCAGTCCGACCAAGTTGTGCAGCATCCTTAATGGATCCCGTTGGGAAGTTTGGAAAGGTCTTCCCACTGCCTATGGCTTTGAAGAAGCTCACAGTCATAATGATGATATTGGTTGGGCGGCAATACACAGTGGCGTGCATATCTGGGTTGCGCCACCAGAGTATGCCAAGCTGAAGCGTCTGCCAGACATGCAAGCAGCCGTTCTAATGGTGTTCTGCGAGGGCGATGCTCGGGCAAAACGGCGTTGCGATGTATTTCTCGCTGATATGGAGGGCAACGACCTGGACAAGGCAATCGCTCGGGCTCAGACATTGAATGCCGAGCTCATCGCCAAACCCAAGCCCGTTCAGAAACGGGCATAACAACCAACTTCTTTTCTCACAGCTCTGTTTCGGCAGAGCTATTTTTTTCTTGTGGATAAATCTATCTTTACACCCATTCAACTCCCTGCTAAAATAACAAAGAATTATGAATGCAATGAATTTCTACAAAACACCGACTCGCAACAAATTATTTAATTTCTAATTTACCCCCATTTGGGGGATTTTTTTTAATATGCCGTCCTCGCTCATCAATCGCGATCTCATATCAATCAATGATTTGACCAAAAATGAAATTTTGTTTATTTTGCAATTGGCCAAGGATTTAAAAGCCAAACCACAGCCGACTCTTTTGCAAAACAAAGTACTGGCATCGCTTTTTTTTGAACCATCCACGCGCACGCGGCTGTCTTTTGAAACCGCCATGGAGCGCTTGGGCGGACGAGTGATTGGTTTCGCTGATAAAGATGTCACCTCGGCGAGCAAAGGTGAAACACTTTATGATTCCATCCGCATTATCGGCCAATACGCTGATGTGATTGCCATGCGGCATCCTTTGGAGGGCTCGGCGCGGCGCGCGGCCGAGGCCACGGACAAGCCGATTCTCAATGGAGGGGACGGCGCCAATCAGCACCCCACGCAAACACTGCTGGATCTATTTACCATTCAAGAAACACAAAAAAAACTTACCGGATTATCAATCGCTTTGGCCGGTGATTTGAAATACGGCCGCACAGTGCATTCTCTCATGCAGGCCTTGCTGCACTTTTCCCCGCGCCTATATTTTATCGCCCCAAAAACATTGCAAATGCCTGAACATTATTTGGAAGAATTAAAAAAAAATAAAATTAAATTTTCATTGCATGAAAAAATGGAAGAAGTTATCAAACAGGCGGATATTTTTTATCTCACGCGTATTCAGAAAGAACGATTTGCCGACTCCATGGATTATGAAAGAGTAAAAAATGTTTTTCGCTTGACACTCGCACACCTGATCGGTGTAAAAAAAAATTTAAAAATTTTGCACCCTTTGCCGCGCGTCAACGAATTAGACGACAAAATTGATACCACCTCGCACGCCTACTATTTCCAACAAGCGGAAAATGGACTATATGTGCGGCAGGCATTGCTTGGCGCGGTGTTAGGAAAAATATGATTTAAAAAAAATAATGAAGCATGCGGAGGCAATGTGATTTTCTGAAGCGAGGATTGTTTGAGCCAGGACGAGGCCAATCAATAAATCCTTGGCTGGTTGGCCGAGTCCGGTGGCCTGAAAGGCCGGGCGAGTTATCCGAGCAAAGAAAATTACTTGCCGAGCATGCTACAATCCATATGACACAAGACAAAAAACTTCTCGTCTCGGCAATTAAGAATGGCACGGTGATTGATCACATCAATGCCGGTCAGGCGTTAAAAATAATCCGCTTTTTAAATTTGGCGGCCCAAAACAAACTGGTGACAGTGGGCCTGAATTTGCCAAGCAAACTAATGAAAATCAAGGACTTGATTAAAGTTGAGGACTGGGAAATTTCTCTTGAAGAAGCCAATCAAGTTGCTTTAATCGCGCCGCAATCAACCATCAACATTATTAAAAATTACACAGTGACTAAAAAATTCGCTTTGAAACTGCCGGAAAAAATTGAGCACCTGCTTGTATGCCCCAATCCCAAATGCATTACCAATCACGAGCCAATGGACAGTTTCTTTTATGTCAAACTGCGCAAACAAAAAGTGGAAGTAAGCTGCAAATACTGCGAAAAACAATTTGCTTTAGACGAAATCAAGGACTACAAAATTTAGTATGGCGGAAAATATTGTCACACTACCGGGATTGATTGATCCGCATGTGCATTTTCGAACTCCGGGAAGCGGACACAAAGAAAATTGGATTACCGGAGCGCGAGCGGCCATCGCCGGCGGATTTACCACAGTGATTGACATGCCCAATAACGATCCGCAGGCCATTGGCCGGGCGGCTCTTGCGGAAAAAAGAAAAATAATTGATGAACAATTGCGCCAAACAGGCATTCCATTGCGCCGTTATTTTTACCTCGGCGCTACGGCTGATAATTCAAATGAATTTAAAAAAACGCGCGATGAAATTGTTGGTGTTAAATTATTTATGGGCGCGAGTACTGGAAATTTATTGGTTGACAGGCTAGCTGACCAAGAAAAAATTTTCCAACGCGCGGCTAAACTGGATTTACTCGTGGCTGTACACGCTGAAGATGAAAATGAAATCCAAAAACAAAAAAATATAATTACAAACCCGACAGTGGCTGACCATTCCAAAATTCGCTCGCGCGAGGCCGCTGTAAAAGCAGTGACACAAGCGATTGAACTGGCAAAAAAATATGGCACGCGATTATATATCTGCCATGTGAGCACAGCCGAAGAACTGGAAATAATTAAACAAGCTAAAAAGCAAGGAGTAAAAATTTATGCCGAAGCAACGCCCCATCATCTTTTTCTTAATGAATCCGCCTATGAAAAACTTGGAACTTTGGCTCAAATGAATCCTCCTTTGCGCTCGCCAACTGACTGCGCGGCCTTGTGGCAAGGCATTGGCGACGGCACGATAGACACAATCGGCTCTGATCATGCTCCTCATACATTGGAAGAAAAATCCGAGCTATACCCTGCCTCGCCATCAGGCGTGCCAGGGATTGAAACAACTCTGCCACTATTGCTGACTGCTCACCGCGCCGGGAAAATAACTCTAGAAAAAATTATTGAACTAACGCGCGGCAATCCACAAAAAATTTTTAATCTGCCAAAAAATAACGACCAAATAATTGTGGACATAAACATGGAAAAAGAAGTAAAAAATGCCAACTTAAAAACCAAATGCGGTTGGTCGCCTTTTGCAGGATGGAAACTTGTCGGCTGGCCAATCGCCGTCATCATAAATAACAAAACTTTTAAAATGTAATTAAATCTTTATGCGACATCTAATTTCACTCAAAGAGCAGACCAAAGAAGACATCTTATCCATGTTGGAACTGGCACAAAAAATAAAAGCCGAACGAAATGCCGGCCAATTGACAAATTATCTGCCAAACAAAACACTGGTAATGTTATTTCAAAAAACCTCCACTCGCACGCGGCTGTCTTTTGAAGCCGGCATGACTGAATTGGGCGGGCACGCGATTTTTCTGGATTCGCGCACCTCGCAATTTGCTCTGACTGACTTTGGCGATGAAATCAGAGCTGTGATGCGCTATGGAGCTGTCTTAATGTTTCGGGCGCTTAAAGCAGCTGATGTTATCAAAGCCGCTTCATATAATCAAATTCCGGTGATTGACGCGTGCAGTGAAAAATATCATCCAGCCCAGGCCTTGAGCGATATTTTAACCATGGCCGAACATTCCAACGGAATTGCCAATGTTAAAAAAATCACTTGGCTGGGCGTGGAAAACAATGTATCCAATACTTTAACGCTGACCTGTGCCAAACTCGGCATTAAAGTGGCGATTGTTGCGCCAGAAGCCAATCCGCAAAGTATTGATGAAGAACTAAACCAACAAGCCGCTGCCGCTGGCAATGTGGCGCGAACATTAAATCTGGCCGAGGCGTTATCAGATGCCGATTATGTGCACACTGACACCTGGATGGACATGGAATTTTTTGAAAATGGAAAAGTCAAGCCGCAATTTATTGAAGAATATGAACGCCGCAAAAAAATATTTATGCCCTATCAGCTCAACGCGCAATTAATCAATACATACGCGCCACAAGCAAAAATTATGCACTGTATGCCCTGCCATGTTGGTTATGAAATTTCAAGAGACGCCATTGATCACCCAAATTCCGTGATTTTTGATCAAGCGGAAAATCGGATGCATATGCAAAAAGCTATGATTTTATGGCTATTGGAATATGCTGCAAACTAATTTTCTTAAAAAACAATTTTCTAATCCTCTGGTGCTGGCCTCGGGTATTTTGGGTTTGACAGCCGCCAGTTTACATCGTACCGTGCAAAACGGCGCGGGTGGCGTGACTGCTAAATCCGTGTCTTTGGAACCGCGGCCGGGCCACCCCAATCCCGTCATTATCAGCAAAAAGTACTATATTCTCAATGCCGTGGGGCTATCCAATCCTGGCGTAGTTGAAGCAGTGAAAGAATTTATCAAATTCAAACAACTCTGCGCGACACCGCTTATCGCGAGTATTTTCGGCGGACACCATGATGAATTTGGCGAACTCGCGGAAAAAATCTCCGCGGCGCCGATTGATTTTTTGGAATTGAACCTTTCCTGCCCCAATGTCAGTCATGAATTTGGCCGGCCGTTTGCTTTTTCCACCGAGGCTGTAACTATTATCACAAAAAAAGTTAAAGAAAAAACCAAAATCCCCATTATTATTAAATTGTCACCCAACGCCTCAAACATTACGGAAATCGCCAAAGCGGCAGAGGCAGCCGGAGCTGATGCCATCTGCGCGGTTAATACTCTTTCGGGTATGGCGATTGATGTAAAAATGCGCCAACCAATTTTACACAATAAACATGGCGGGGTTTCCGGTCCGGCGCTTTTTCCAGTGGCTCTCAAATGTGTTTATGATATTTGCTCGACCATAAAAATTCCAATTATTGGCACCGGCGGCGTTACTTCAGGCGAAGACGCGCTTGCCATGATCATGGCTGGCGCCACTCTCGTTGGTATTGGTTCAGCTGTGTATTATCGCGGCGAAAACGCTTTTAACAAGATAACGGATGAAATGGAAAAAATTATGACGGAAGAAGGAATTAAAAATTTGGAAGAAATTAGAGGAATATGCATTCATTAAAAATCACTAAAATCATTGATGAAACATCCAGTGTCAAAACTTTTTATTTTCCACATAATTTGAAAAGCCGACCCGGGCAATTTGTAATGCTCTGGCTGCCTGGAATTGATCAAAAACCGTTTTCTATTTCTTTTGATGACGGCCGAACATTCGGCCTCACAATTTTCAAACGCGGCGCCTTAACTGATAAATTATTTGAAATGAAAATCAACGACCGCGTGGGCATTGACGGCCCGTATGGCGTTGGTTTTTCCATCAAACCGGATATACATCATATAATGGTGGCTGGCGGCTATGGCGCGGCGCCCCTGGCTTTTTTAGCGGAAGAACTGATTATCAAAGGCAATAATAACATTGATTTCTGCATTGGCGCAAAAAATAAGGACTCTCTGCTATTCACCCAAAGATTGAACAATATCCGATTGCGCATTGCCACTGACGATGGCAGTTCCGGCCAAAAGGGGCTGATCACTGATTTATTAAAAAATATTATCACCGCTGACTCGCGACCCAAGTTTATCGTCACCTGCGGGCCGGAATTAATGGAAAAAAAAGTGTTGGATATTTGCAATCAATACAATGTTGACGCGGAAATCTGCCTTGAACGATACATGAAATGCGGCGTGGGTATTTGCGGCCAGTGCGCGATGGATGATTTGGGCATTTGCCTGTGCACCCACGGGCCGGTAGTCACGCGCGAGGTGGCAAACAAAATAAAAGAATTTGGAGTTTATCATCGCGAAAAAAGCGGGAAGAAAAAATATTTTATCTAAAATTATTTTTTAAAAAGATCAATAAAAATTTGCTCTATTTCCGATTTTCGTCCTAAAAGTTTAAATTTCTCAAGTTGGCCGGATATCTTTGGATTATTTCTAATATAATCATGGCACATTTTAACAACATCATATCTTGGATCATCTCCGCCTCGGACACTTCTTCCATTTTCAGCAACTTTATCAAAAACACTCTGACTTATTTCAAACGATGACATATATGAAATCAATTCAGTTATCAATAAACCAACTAAAATCTCTCTTTTTTTACCATTAAATTCAAAAACAATGCTTCGCGCATCTTTTAATCCTTTTCGGCCTTCAGGCGTGAGCGTGTTTTCTGTGGTAGCTTTATTATTTACATCATGAACCCTCAAATAACTTTCACCTGCTGTTTCTGTTCCTAATTTTAGTTTATCCGCGTAAAGCGTGGAGGCGAATTTTTTCAAAATATCTTGCAAGCCGGAATCTTGCAAAAATAAATCAGAAATTTCTTTTTGTTGTTTCGCGTCAAGCGTGAAATATTCATCATGAGCTATTTCATGGTTGATTGAAGACAAAAACATTTCCGGATCTTTTTCAAATTCCTCCTGTGCTTTTGGTCCGATAGTATAGGTATCGGATGATGATTCGTAAGACGCATGCGGAGCAGAGCTGTCATTACTTATTATCACTTTAATTTTTTTACCTCCAACCGTTTTTTCCATCAATTGACCATTTACAGAGTACCACTCTTGCCCGGAATAAAGTACTTTAATGTTTTCACCATCTTGCTTGAAACTGATATTTTTTGAATCAATTTTTCTTTTTTCAATTCCGACATTTTCATTTATTTGATCAATATCAATGGGTTTAATTTCCAGAGCTCTTTTTTGTGACTCTCTTGATTTTTGAAATTTTTTGATATCAAAATTTTCAGTCCATTCCTGTTTTGTAAAAGATTTAAAATCCACCGACAACCCCTGTTCAGTATCCCCTGATTTTATTGGTTTACCGGCTTTGGCCGCTCTTATCCTTTCATCATATTCTTGAACCTTTGCGATAACTCCTGCCCCAACTCCACCACCGATCGCCTCAAAAGCTTTTTTGATCTGTTCGGCAGTTGACAGCGCCGGTTCTTTTTTTGTTATGATATCTGGGATTTTTACGTCCTTGACTGGAATGTCCAAATCTTGTCTGATGGTGTTTGCTTTTTCTTGATCGCCAACAACTTGTTTGGCTTCCAAAACTTTAAAAGTCAATCTTTGGGCAAGATTGTCATAAACTTTGCGGTCAATGCCTTGTAAAAAATTGGAGTCGAATAATTTGTCCGGATTTTCTCTTTTAAATTCCTCATAAGCGATTTGCAATTTATTTAACACAAAAGATTCTTCGATAGATAAACCGTCAATTTTTCTTTGGCCTTGGATGTGTTCTGTCAGCGCCTGAACGGCATCTTTTTGAGCGCTAGAAAATTCTGATTTCTGTTTGTCAGACAATACAGCATATCTTTCACTAATTTGTTTTGTTTTTTCCATTTCTCTAGCTGCTTCTTTTTGTCTGATTGCCTCTATAGCTTTTTGTCGCTTGCCGGCTTCCACATTATTTTTTTCAGCATCAAGATATGCTGGATTTTGCCATGATTCTTCAACAATTTCACTAGGCAACCCGTCGTATTGTGTTGGAATTACAACAGATTCTTCATCGGTAGCTGGCGCAGGCCTTGGTTCTTGGTCTTGCTGTGATATATTTAGATTTGGTTCTTGTGTGTCTGGTGTTGTCATAAATATTTTAAATATAGCTAAAAAACCATTTTATTATTTCAAATATACAAAATTTCTGTTTTTTCTATCCACAGGCGCTCCTTGACAAAAACGCAAGCATTTGATACAATATATTTAGAAAAGGCTTTCGGCCGGGGTTCATAAGCCCCAAGCTGGCGGAAGGTCTTTTTTGTTTTATGCCTAATCAATCGGGAAAACCGACATAAACCATTTTTGCCCGCTCTTTTTATCTTCCTTAATCTGTACAAAAAATATTTCTCCATTTTTTGTCTTTCCGGCAAAACGATGCAATATCTCGGATTTTCTATCCACATTTTCTTTGGATTCGGGGTCAAATTTAGTATGTTGCACAAGCTCTATCGCGCATGGGAAAAATCTCACCCGTCTAACCTTATCTCGATGGTTAAGTTTTTCGTGCAGGTGTTGCCAGAATAATTCCAGAAAAATTTTTTCTTTATTAAAATATGCCGACCTGACATAAGACCGTCTTTTGGATTTTTTCTTGATAACCCTATACAGCTCAAACGCTTTTTTACACACTTCACTAAAATTGGTGCCGTGAAGTTTGTCTGATTTTACTTGATATATTTGCATGTGGTAAAAACGACTTAGGAATGATATGATTTGAGTATAACTTATAGAAAAAAATTATGCAATTATATGTCAACCAACCTCATCCTCAAACTCTTTGACATCAACGCTGTCAAATTCGGTGAATTTAAATTAAAAAGTGGCATAATGTCGCCAATTTACATTGATTTGCGCGTCATAATTTCCTATCCTGGCATTCTCAAAATGGTAGCCGAGGCCATGTGGAAAAAAGTCGCCTTATTACAATTTGATCTGGTCTGCGGCGTGCCATACACCGCATTGCCTATTGCCACGGCCATTTCACTGGAACACAATATCCCCATGATTATGCGCCGCAAAGAAGTAAAGGACTACGGCACTAAAAAAGCCATTGAAGGCGCTTTTACACCGGGACAAAAAGTGCTCGTAGTGGAAGATTTGGTTACAAGCGGCTCCAGTGTTTTTGAAATCATTGAGCCGCTGGAAAAAGAGGGATTGAAAATGAGCGATGTGATTATTTTAATTGATCGCGAGCAAGGCGGCAAAAAACATTTAACGGAAAAAGGATATAATTTACACGCGGTTTTTACCATTACGGAAATAATTGATGCGCTGCACAACGCAAGCAAACTGGAAACAACTATGGCGACAAAAATAAAAAAATTTATTACCAATAATCAAACTTAATATGCTCACCTATTCGGAACGCGCCAAACTCTGCGTCAACCTAACAGCCAAACGATTACTCCAACTCATGGACGACAAACAAACCAATCTCGCTCTTGCCGCTGACGTGACAACTAAAAAAGAACTTTTGCAAATCGCCTCGGAACTCGGGCCGCACATCTGCGTTTTGAAAACACATATTGATATTATTGAGGACTTTGACACAGAACTTATCACCAAACTCCAGCGACTATGGGAAAAACACAATTTTTTAATTTTTGAAGATCGCAAATTCGCCGACATTGGCAACACAGTCAAAGAACAATACCAAGGCGGCATTTATCATATTGCCGACTGGGCGCATATTACCAACGCCCATACCGTGCCCGGTCCGGGAATTATTCATGGGCTGAAAGAAATTGGCCTACCCAAAAACCGCGGACTGCTTTTACTCGCGGAAATGAGCTCTAAAGGCACTTTAGCGCAAGGCGAATATACCCAAAAAACAATTCAAATGGCTTTAGATAACAAGGATTTTGTAATTGGTTTTATCACCACGCGCCAAATCATTGAAGACCCGTGTTTTATTAATTTTACTCCTGGGGTGCAACTGGCCGCTGGCAACGATACATTGGGTCAGCAATACAACACGCCGACTAATGTTATTGGCCAACAAAAATCCGACATTATTATTGTCGGACGGGGAATCTATACAACGCCGGATCCCATTGCCGAGGCCAAAAAATATCGCTCTGCCGGCTGGCAGGCCTACCTGCATCGTTAATTTAAAAACTCCATTATCAATTTGGCCGCGTCGGCTACATTATCCACCCACTTGATTTTGGCGTCTCGCTTAAACCAAGTCATTTGCCTCCGGGCATACCGTCGAGTATCGCGTTTTAAAAGTTCCACCGTATTTTCCAAAGAAATTTCTTTTTTAAAATAACCGGCAAATTGTTTGTAGCCTGTGCCGCTCATTGAAGGAAGATTCCAGCCATAACGCTGTTTTACCAAAGCGCGCACTTCTTCCAAAAGCCCGCGTTCCATCATTTTTTCAGCTCGCTCGGCAATGCGACTGTTTAATTCATCGCGCGGCACGCTCAAACCGATTTGCAAACACTCAAACAGCGACTCGCCTTTGTTCTGCTGGCCGGAAAATGTTTTACCTGTCCAAATGCACACCTCTAACGCTCGAATCAATCGGCGTTTATTATCAGCATCAATTGTGCGCGTCGCAACAGGATCCAATTTTTTCAACAATTCCACCAATTCTTGATTGGTTTTTTCTTCCAAAGATTGGCGCAGTTTTTTATTCGGAGGCACAGCGGGAATTAATAAATTATCAACTACTGCCTGAATATACAAACCTGTTCCGCCAACAAGCATTGGTAATTTACCGTGGCTAATAATTTCGTTGACTCGTGCTATGGCCAAGGCCTTAAATTGCGCCAAACTGAATTCATCACCGGGATCAATAAAATCCACCAAATGATGGGGGATATTTTCATAAACAAAAACCTTCTCGCCGGTAACTTTGTCTTTTTGCCAAGCCCCTCGCACTTTGGCCGTGCCAATATTCATTTTTTTGTAAATCTGACGCGAATCGGCGCTAATAATTTCGCCGTTAAATTTTTTCGCCAGTTCAATGCTAAAATCGGTCTTACCGGAGGCGGTCGGACCAAGAACTACAACTAATTTGGACAATTTTTGAACCGGTTTAATTTCCATATTCGGGGTAGTCAATATAGCATGGTTTACAGTTTAATGTCAACTGTCTGTCAATGCCAACTGGAATGGCGACAGCAATTGTACCAAAAAAATGAAAAATAAAAAAGACGCGCGACATTACTGTCACGCGTCTGTGAATCGGCTCTGAAATAGATTTTGAACCAAAGACCAAAATCCTTGATCCAAAATACAAAATTCCAAAGCCCGAAGACCGCACTACCCGAGAAGGAGCAGACCCCCAGAGAAATAGCCATAGGCACCAAGGCCCCTGCGGATGAAGCGGAGGCGGCTGTCGAACGCATTGAAGAAAAGCGAATAATCGGCGGAGCCAAACTGCAAAGCGGCCATGTCCAGTCCTGGAGTGTTGAAATCGTGGGCGAGGATTTCAGGATACATTGCCATAGCCACAGCAATATCCAAACCGCCGGAAAGAATGAAGCGGCTTGGCATTCTGGCTTCCTGCTCGCGGTCGGCCGGAATGGAAAATCCCTGCAAGCAAGTGCGGAAACTCGCCCAAACGAGCGATCCTGTGGTCGCGCGACGGACAAATTCGCCATAACGCGCGCTATCCGCGATCTTGACATTGTCGACGAGCTGACCGCGCAGATTGTTGTAGAATTTTCGATTTGGAAATTGCTTGATGTATGACCGACCAGCGGCTTCTACAAGCGATTCCAAAATCGCGCCGTGATCACCAGCCGGAATCTGAGGAAGGACGCCGAGGAAGTGAGGAACATTGAGAAGGTTCTTCGCCCCATTCTCCTCATTCTCCGGCAGATTCAACCACTGCAGGATGGCCGCGTATCGAGTTTCTATCTCATTCACAGATGGAAATGCCGCGCAGGGAAAATGACAATATTCCTTGTGCCGAGCGAGAAGCGCGGTAATGCCCGCGGTGTCCAAAGTTGGTTGGTTCTGGAAAAAATTGCGATTGGCGCCAACAACGTTACTCAGCAATCCGTCCGGAATACATCGACCATTTTTGTCCACCAAGAGTTGAACGTTTTTTTCCCATTTCGGCATCAAACGTCCTGCTAATATGTCCGGCAAGCGCTCCGCACCGATTTTAGCCAGCGCGATGTTGAGAAAGGCCTCCACCTGTCCGCCAGTCAAATCGGGATACTTCGGGTGTATCCAATCCTCCGGCAAGCGCGCCCTGTTGACCATCACCCTCGCCACCTCATCACCGCCCAGCAATTCCACCAGGATCGCCACTTCTTTTCTGGTCAAAGTTCTCATGATCTTACTCCTTGGACTAAAAACCCAAAAGTGTGCGCCTCTACCCGAGGCCCGGGTTCCCCCTCAACATAAGGAGAAAAAAACACTAAAAATCCTTATTTTCAGCATATTTTTCCCCTCATGGTTTTAAAGTTTAGATTAAGTTAAAGAACTACAGAATAGGATAACAAATTTCACAATTATTGTCAATGCCCATACAATCCGACTAAATTTTTTACTCGCACGGCCAACTCGTAATTATTTCCCTGCTTCAAGACCCCCAAATATGACTGCACAATTTGATTAAAATTTTCAGATGTAATCAAACCGCGGTTCAATTCCAACATTTTTTGCCGCAGCTTTTTAAACATTCGCTGTTTGGTTTTTGTCCGCAGAACAATGCGATACGGCAAAACAACATAACCGAGAAAATCAATACCTTGAGAAAATTTCCTGATTTCCACTTTATCGGGATGAAGCCGCAGAGATAATTTATTTTTTAAAAAATCATCAATATATATTAATTTAGCTTTCAGATAACCGGGGTTACGGTGTAAAATAACAAAATCATCGGCATAACGAAAATAATATGATACGTTTAGCCGATCTTTTACAAACTGGTCTAATTCATTCAAATAAATATTAGCGAAAATTTGCGAAGTAACATTGCCTATGGGTAAACCGAATTTCAAATTGTTTTCCTTCAAGCCCCCCCCCCAAGAATTTATCCCTGAAGAAAAACTGTTGATTATTTTTTCCGTCAATCACAAAAATTGGGTATCGTTGATTTTATTTTTTATCAACTGCAACAGTTTTTGGTGAGACACGCTGGCAAAAAATTGTTTGATGTCGCATTTCAACGCATAGATTGGCTGTGTATAATTATGACTTAAACGACAAGCGGCCATGGCCAAATTAGAGACAGCCAAATGAGTGCCCTTGCCAAGTCGGGAAGAATAGGAATGATAAATAAAAGTCGGATCAAAAATTTGATAAAGCTCGTGAAAAACCAAATGGTGAACCAAGCGGTCGCGAACCAAGGCCTTGCTGATTACGCGTGGCTTTGGATCGCAAATGTGAAAAGTATGATAAGAACCGTGCTGATAAGTTCCCGACATCAACTCCTCGGAAAGTTGAAAAATGTTATCTTCCAAATGACGTTCAAAAAGCTGAATATCAAATTTCTCAATCCTGCCTCTTCTAAATTCATTCCAAGACAAAAATATATTCTCTAAATCAATTAATCTGTCAAAAATCGTATGGACAATTTGCATAATATTACAAAACCAATAGAAATACCACTGGTGACTAAAAGCATTGAACTCTACAAAATATTTTATCAATATCTGGAATTGTTCCCAAAAAAAGACAAATACGCTCTTGGCGCCAAATGCGAAAAATACTTATTGGAAACTTTGGAACTGTTTTTAGCGGCCGGCGGCGCGCCGCTTCTTGATAAAAAACGGCTGGTTCAACAGGCCAATGTAAAATTTGACGCGCTAAAAATTTTCTTGCGACTGGCCAAAGAACTCAAAATGCTGGACATTAAAAAATACATAGAATTACAAAAATATCTGCAGGAAATCGGTCGAATGTTGGGCGGTTGGCAAAAATCGCTTCTATAACGCAACAGGGAGCGCAAACGCGCTCCCTGTTTTTTTCTAGACACAACCCGAGAAGGAGCAGACCCCCAGAGTAATTGCCATAGGCATCAAGGTTCCTGTGGTTGAAGTTGAGGTTGCTGTCGTTCGCATTGAAGTAAAGCGAATAATCGGCGGAGCTCCAAAATTTGCTTTTTTCCATCCAAGATCAAAATAAATTTATTCTGTTCCATGCCCTTATGAGGTGTGAACACCAGAAAAAAGCAAGTAGTGTCTAAATTCTTCGCGTACTCTTTGACAATCCTTAAATTGCCAAACTCTGCCGCGCTTGAAGAATCAAGAATTTCGGCGGCTTTGATCCGTGAACCAAAGCGCATCGGCCTACTCTCAATCCAAGTATACCAAAATTTTGAAAAATAAAAAAGACGCGCGACATTACTGTCACGCGTCTGTGAATCGGCTCTGAAATAGATTTTGAACCAAAGACCAAAATCCTTGATCCAAAATACAAAATTCCAAAGCCCGAAGACCG
>Ga0209212_1000465_pt1 | contig 78276 bp, 70 predicted proteins | sample RifGroC2_FD_183996 | JGI IMG/M metagenome (GOLD analysis project Ga0209212, IMG submission 183996) | Groundwater microbial communities from Rifle, Colorado, USA - Groundwater C2 (SPAdes) (version 2) | ecosystem: Environmental > Aquatic > Deep subsurface > Groundwater | place: Rifle, Colorado...
GCCTTGAATATTGACGATCCGATTATAAAAACATCGCAGCCAGCATTCAAAATATCTTCCGTGTTTTTTAAATCAACACCTCCGTCAACTTCAATTAAAAAATCAGTGTTCATTTCGTTTCTTAGTTTAACTGTTTCTTTGATTTTTCTTAATGAGTTTTTAATAAACGATTGTCCACCAAACCCCGGGTTTACACTCATTATTAAAACCAGGTCAACATATTCAACAATATCCTTTATTAATTTTACAGGAGTGGAAGGATTTATAACCACCCCGGCTTTTGCCCCAAGTTCTTTAATCCGGCTTATGGTACTATTTAAATGAACAACTTCTTCAAAATGAACTAAAACAGAATGAGCCCCGGCTTTTATAAAATCTTCGATGTACTTGTCCGGATTTTCAATCATCAAATGGACATCAAGAGGAAGCTTAGTAATACGTTTTACTGTTTCAACTATTAGAGGACCAAATGTAATGTTCGGTACAAAATGACCATCCATTATATCGCAATGAATCCAGTCGGCGCCTCCCATTTCAACTAACCTGATTTGTTTTGAAAGGTTAGTAAAATCAGCAGACAGTATTGATGGAGCAAGTACCGGCATTATTCTTCAACTTCCTTTTCTCCCCGTTCAGCCGATTTGGTAACAAAAAGATCAACTGCATCCCCGGGATTAACTTTGTTCCCTTTGCTCGGGTACTGATCAAGAATTGTATTAGGCAAAAGAGAAAATGATCTTTGATAATTTATTTTGCCGACTTTTAACGTACTATCGGCAAGGATTCTTTCCGCTTCAGCAAGAGACCTACCAACAAGATCGGGAACCATAATATCTCCTTCTCCTTCACCCACGCTGATGTAAATTCCAACTGAAGATCCTTTTTTTACTTTCGTCCCTTCGGCTAATTCCTGGTCAAAAATCATATTCTTAGGATTTGAAGATGGGATTTCCTCAATAAGCCCAAGCTTCAAACCAATTCTTTCAAGAGTAAGCTTAGCATCTCTAACCGATTTTCCTTTTAAATTGGGTACAAAAACAACAGGTTCACCGCCGCTAATAAAAAGATAGACCCTTCTTCCTTCCTTTACAACTTCCCCTGCTGCTGGTTTTTGGAAAATAACCGAACCTTTGGAATATCTTATATCATAAGTTGTATCTCCTAATACAGGTTCAAGGTTCTGATCCTCCAAAAGTTTTACCGCTTCCTCTTCCATTAAACCCTTCACACCAGGAACAGTAATTTCAGGGGAACTAACGTACCAGGGAAAAATTAACTTATCAAAAAGTAAAGCTATAATTATTAAAACGAAAAGATAAAGAAGCAGCTTCTTTACAAGTGGTCTTTGTAGGATATTTTTCATTGTTTCAAATATATTAAAACACCCTTTCTTTAACAACATAACATACTTACATGGCATTATAAATCGATGAAAAATTTTTTCTTCAATAGAACAGAATAAAATTATATTTCTTATCTTCACTGTTAAACGAGTAAGTCATTTTCGGATGTTCAAGAGTTATTTTATCCTAAACAGATTAGCAAATGAGTTTAACCAAAAGCTCACAGGCTTTTATGTAACTCGCGCCTTTTCTTTTGAGAAAGAAAAACTTGCCCTACTCCTGAATAAGGGAGATGAAGAACTCTCACTTGAATTATCAGTTAATCCGCAGTTACCTTATATCACACTAAAAAGGAAAGTTTCAATTCCCAGAAAAAACCTTGTTGATTTCTTCTCATCTTTTCTACCGGCTAAGTTAGAAAGTATTGGAATTTCAGAAAGGGACCGCATTATAAAATTCTTGTTCGATAAAGCTTCAATTTACTTTACTATCAGGGGGAAAAATACGAATGTATTTCTAATTCCTTTTGATGGTGAAATTGAGAGCTTCAAAAAAAGTAGTGAGGAAGTTAAAAAAGATTTTAAAAACGAGGTATCTAAAACCAGTTTCATATCAGGATTTAATAATATAGAAATCAAAGACACTATTGTTGATGCTACACAATTGAGAAAAGAATATCCTTTTATCGGGAAGGAGATAATTAATGAAGCAAAACTTTGTGGAGAAGAAATTTCAGATAAAATAACAACCGGGACTCTAACAAAAGTAATAGAATCTGTCAGAAGCGAAAAACCAGTTGTTTTTATTGATGAAGACAGTAATGAAATTAACCTCGGAGTGGAATCATCAAAAATTTTTTCTTTTACCAAAAAAGAAATTTTTCCTAATGTTATAAGTGCACTCGATTATTTCTTAATCAAAAAATATTCGCTTGCAGGAGTTTCAAACAAGAAAAAAATTATTGAAAAGCACCTGGAAAGAGAATTACAAAAAACTACAAATAAACTAAACGATGTTAATCTAAAAATTCAAAGAGGTTCTAAAGAAGAAGAATACAACAGGATTGCAAATATTCTTCTTGTAAATATTGATAAATTACATAAAGGTTCTGATAAGATTGAGCTGACAAACATTTACAATACAAATGAGATCATAATTATAATGCTTGATCCAAAACACGCTCCAAAACAGAATGTTGAAATGTATTTTGAAAAGGCTAAAAATGAACGACTGAGTTTAGTTAAAGCAACTCAACTTGAAGAAGAAACAAAAAAAAGACTTAGTGCACTTCAAAAGACTAAAGAAAAATTAATAAAAGCAGAAACAACAGATGATTACTATTCCATTATGAAAGAACTTAAAATAAATGACGATGTAAAGAAGAAGCCGGATAACGATATAAAAAACAAATTCAGGCATTACCTGGTTGAGAAAAAATATCATGTTTTTGTCGGAAAGGACAGTAAAACCAACGACCTGCTTACTCTGAAGTTTGCCAAACAAAACGACTATTGGTTTCATGCCAGATCAGTCTCCGGTTCTCACGTAATATTAAGAAATGAAAACCCTAAAGAAGGAGTGCCTAAAAACATTTTGAAACTGGTAGCATCAATTGCTGCGTATCACAGTAAAGCGAAAACTGCCGGAATGGTTCCTGTTTCATATACTCAAAAAAAATATGTTGTAAAAAAGAAAGGTATGGAACCCGGGAAAGTAGCTTTATTGAAAGAAGAAGTTTTAATTGTCGAGCCAGAGATAAATAAGAAATGCGAGTATATAACTGATTAGTCTATAAAACCACCGTGTGGAGCTGGAGCGCCCTCCGTGCTAAATAAAACACGCTACAACCCCACAAGCGGCAGGTATTGGAGTCACACTTTGAATAAACCAATAAATATGCCGGATAGCAACTTTTGCTTTTTTTGTTTGATAGTAAGTGTTTTTAAGGGATTATAGTTCTTCTTTTGAGAGCTTAACTCATAATGAGATTGAAAACTACAAATTATTTTCGCATCAGCTAAACATTTGACGGGATTTCGATTGACTCTTCAATCCACTTTTTGTGACAAAGTTTAAGGCATGGTTCGATTAGTTTTTTATCGATAAGGATCGAGAGTCTGAATGTAGTAGTAGTAATTCCATAGACTGTAATCTTATTTGCCCTGATCAACTTAAGAGTTTCACTTAGAATTGAATTATCTCTGTTTAATCCTTCCCCTATTAACGATACAGCACCGAGATCTTTAACAAAGTGAATATCGTTATTATATTTTTTAAGTAATTCTTCTTTTCGTTTATCCCATCCAATAATATTTTTAACTGAGACTACAAAGGATATTTTAATATCTGATTTGGTTACTTCATTTCTATGATAATTTATTTCTCTAATTTGTATTTGATGCAAATCTAAATAAAGTAATAAATCTTCTAGTGTATTATTATCATCGAGTGTAAGTGATACTTTTACAATATCGGATTCATGAACAACCGCAATAACTCCGGTTGGTACTTCTGCTTTTAACAGGCGTACTATTGTTTCTTTACCGGGGCTGAAAGTACTCCTTGCATAAATAGAGATTTTAGCTTCTTTGGCAAACTGCACAGCCTGTGCGTTCAAAACCTTAGCCCCTGAAATACTCATTTCCTGCATTTGCTGGTAAGATATTTCCGGTAAATGTTTAGCGGATTTCAGAATTGAAGGATCGGCAGAATAAACACCATCAATGTCGGAATAAATTTCACATCTTTCTGCATTTAATGCAGCCGCCATGGCTACAGCAGATGTATCCGAACCTCCCCTTCCCAGTGTTGTAATATCTCTCCGGTAACTTACTCCCTGGAATCCCCCTATTACAACAACTTTTCCATTTTCAAGTTCATCCTGAACTCTAAACGGACGAACCTCAATTACCCTTGCATCAGTGTGGCGATCATTTGTAATAATACCAGCCTGCGAACCTGTTAATGAGATTGCTTTTATTCCCAGATCATTTAAAGCGATACAGAGCAAAGACATCGATATTCTCTCTCCTGTGCTAAGCAGCATATCAATTTCACGTGTTGGAGGATCTGATGATAAACTTTTTGCAGTAGATATTAATGAATCGGTTGTTTTCCCCATTGCAGAAACAACAACTGCAACATCATAACCCGATTTTTTAACTTCAGCAATTATTGATGCAACTTTTTTTATTTTATCAATATCAGCTAAAGAACTTCCGCCATATTTCTGAACAATTACAGCCATCTCTCATCAAAGCTTTCTCAACTCATCCATTAACTGCGTTTTAACTTTAGTTTTCTCGTCGACTTTTTTAAGAAGTTTTGCAGGCACTCCTGCTACAACCGTATATGGCTCAACATCTTTAACGACGATGGAACCGGCTGCAACTACAGCACCTTTCCCTACTTTAACTCCTTCAAGGACAACGGCGTTTGCACCAATCAAAACATCGTCCTCGACAATAACCGGAGTAGCACTTGGAGGTTCAATAACACCGGCAAGTACTGCGCCCGCTCCTATGTGACAATTCTTTCCGACAATGGCTCTACCGCCTACCACCGTATTCATATCTATCATAGTTCTTTCGCCTATAGAAACACCGATATTAATAACTGCTCCCATCATTATAACACAGTTATCTCCAATTTCGACTAAGTCCCTGATTATTGCTCCGGGTTCTATTCTTGCGTTATACTTTGTTAAATCGGCGAGAGGAATAGCGGAGTTTCTCCTGTTATTTTCTATCCTGTAAGTTGTGATATATTCTTTGTTCTTATTGTAAAGAATATCAAACTCTTTTAGCTCGCAGAAAAGTACTCCAAAACTTTTTTCGCCAAAGAAATCAAGTTTTTCAAAATTTATTTTGTCCAAATTTCCTTTTAAGTAAACTGTAACCGGAGTTTTCTTTTCCGATTTTGAGATATAGTTTATTATTTCGTATGAATCCATAATTAGCTATTACCGAATATTACTTCTTTAAATGAATAAAAACCGTTCTTTTTTGTTAAAAGGAATTCAGCAGATTTGAGTATACCTTCTGCAAATGTTCTTCTTGAAATTGCATGATGAGTTATTGAAAGAGTTTCACCCAGTCCGCCAAATGTTACTGTGTGGTCTCCTGCAACATTCCCTAATCTTAGGGAAGAAACCTGAACCGGCTTTGAGCCAAGCTTTTCTTTTATCATCAAAGCAGTCCCCGAAGGCTTGTCTTTCTTAAACCTGTGATGTGTTTCCGTTATTTCAACGTCCCAGTCTTTTAAAATTTCATTAGCCATATCTGTTAGTTTTAATAAAACCTGCACACCCACAGAAAAATTAAAACTCTGCACGATTGGAATTTTATTTGAAAGCTCTTTTAGTTTTGCAATATCTTCTTCTTTTAACCCTGTTGTAGCAACAATAAGAGGAGCAGTAAACCGTTCTGCAGTTTTAAGAGTATTGTTAAAGGCGGAAGGAAGCGAGCAATCAATTAAAACCTGAGGATTATCCTTTATGTTTTCACCATCAATATCGAGTTCGTAGACCAGACTATGCCCTTTTTCATTAAGTAAATTTACGACTTCCCCCCCAAGCCTGCCTTTATTTCCTATCACTCCATATTTAATTGTTGAGGTCAGATTTTCACCTTAATATGTTCATTTCTTCAATTAAAAGTTTTTCTGTCTGTTCAGTTACCGGGGACATGGGAAGCCTTAATGTATTCCCGCACATTCCTAATTTAGACATAACAAACTTAATAGGTGACGGGCTTGTTTCAGTAAAAAGTAAATTCATCATCCTGAGATATTTATTATTTAATTTTCTTGCAGTGTCTAAATCGTTCTTTAACAACGCATCGGTTATCTGTTTCATTTCTTTGGGATAAGCATTGGAAAAGACAGAAACGACTCCCTCTCCACCCAAAGCCATAATTGGAAATGTTTGATCGTCATTCCCTGAATATACAGTTAATGACGGAGGCTTTATGGAAAAAAGATGTGCAATCTGCGAAATATTTCCACAGGCTTCTTTTACGGCAACTACATTTTTACATACGGAATGTATTTTTACTATAGTTTCCGGCAGCAAATTCATTCCTGTCCTGGAAGGCACGTTGTATAAAACAATCGGTAAACTGGTTCTCTCAGAAATATATTTATAATGCTCAACAAGGCTAAGCTGTGTACCTTTGTTATAATATGGATTGACTATTAATAATGCATCGGCTTTATATTCTTCGACAATTTTATTTAATTCGATTACTTTCATTGTATCATTCGTTCCGGTTCCGACAATTACTTTTGCTTTGCCGGCAGTTTCTTCAACAGTTACATCGATAAGTTTTTTTCTTTCCTCCAGAGATATAACAGGTGATTCCCCGGTTGTTCCGATCAGTATTATTGCATCGATGCCGTTTTTAATCTGGAAGCTTAAAATCTTTTTAAACGCCGTGTAATCAATATTATTGTCTGTAGTAAAAGGGGTTATGATTGCGGTACCGGTTCCTCTAAACAACATTTATTTCTCAGTTATTAAAAAAAATTATTTTAATATACTATAATATAAAGAATTATAATCTTCTACCGCTATAGTGTATACAGGAATGATGAGTGGAAGTGTCTCCGGCTTTTTTAGGAATTGATTTGAAGAACAATCAATTTTATACTATTTTTTCATTATTAAAATGCACCCGTAGCCTGCCTACATTGATAAATCAATTCCGGCAGGTAAACTCAATCCGTCTTCGCTGATAAAATCAGCTTTGTCGGACAAGTTGGATAGAGCATTTAGACAGTGTCTTATACGGATGAGATTTTATAATACGCACCCGTAGCTCAATTGGATAGAGCGCTTGACTACGGATCAAGAGGTTGAGGGTTCAAATCCTTCCGGGTGTACTAAAATTGACTGATTGATTTTCGGAATTAATCAATATATTTTTACTTAAAATATTTAATGAATAACAATCAATAACGAGCCCCCTTTTTTAAGGGGAGTTTAATAACGGAGGGTTCAAATGCTTAAGCTTAATCATCTCGATTATTATCGTCTTCCATGGAATTTAACCGACAATTCAATCTCTTGGCTTGAACCAACGGCAAAATGTAATTTATCATGCGACGGCTGCTACAGGAAAAATGAAAATAGTCACAAATCCATGGAAGTCATTAATGAGGAGCTCGATGTTTTTACAAGATTAAGACAATGCGACGGGGTTTCAATTGCAGGCGGCGATCCGTTAACACATCCTGATATTGTTGAAATTGTAAAATCAGTTAAGAAAAGAAATCTTAAGCCTATCATCAACACAAATGGATTGGCTCTTACAAAAGAATTACTTCACGAATTAAAAAAAGCGGGAGTCTTCGGTTTTACTTTTCATATCGACAGTAAACAAGGGCGTCCCGGCTGGAGAAATAAAAATGAACTTGAAATGAATGAGCTACGGCTCCATTATGCTAAAATGCTTGCCGAAGAAGGTGGTATTTCCTGCTCATTTAACTCTACTGTTTATGAAGACACAATGCAGTTTATACCGGGAATGGTTAAATGGTCGCAGGAACATATTGATATTGTACAGGTTATGGTTTTTATTCTTTATCGTGCCGTTAATAATGAAAAAGTTGATTTCTATCTTGGTCCTAAAAAAATCGATATGAACCAGCTTGTTTACAATGAAGAAACAACTGAAAGAACAGATATTATAGCTGAGGAAATTGTTGAACTGCTTAGAAAAGACGATCCTAATTTTGATCCTTGTGCTTACCTTAACGGTTCTGAAAAACCTGATTCATTTAAATGGTTGCTGACAGGAAGGCTCGGCAGAAAAAATAAAATCTATGGTTACGTTGGAAGCAAGGGAATGGAGATTATGCAGACGTTCTATCACCTCTTCAATAATAAATATCTTGCCTATGCAAAACCTAAAGATGCAGGAAAGGGAAGATCGATGCTGCTGCTAACTCCTTTTGATAAAAGATTGAAGAAAACATTATTTAATTACGTGAAAAATCCTTTAAACATTTTCAGGAAACTTTATTATCAATCTGTAATGATAATACAGCCTGTAGATTTTCTCGAGGATGGCAGGCAAAATATGTGCGACGGGTGTCCCGATATCACTGTATGGAATGGAAAACTTGTTTGGTCCTGCAGAATGGAAGAGCAGTTAAACTTTGGTCATAATCTGAAAACATATCCAAAAGATTTTATGAATTGAATAAGGTTTAATGTTTTAAATATTTCAGAGCAAGGCAGGTTATATCATCAGACTGTTCAACACCCTCGGTAAAGGATTGAATGTTCTTAAACACATGTTGAACAAGGTCACTAGTAGTTGAAGAATTTTTATTAAAAAGAATTTCGGAAAGACGTGTTTCCTGAAATTCTTCCTCATTTTTATTAAAAGCTTCCGTTACTCCATCGGTATAAAATAACAGGCTTTCCCCCGGTTGGATCATTACAACATTTGATTCGTAAGGGACATCTTTCATTGCACCTATCATTAGACCACCGATATTATCAAGCTGTTTAACTTTTCCATCAACCGAAATTAAATATGGAGGATTATGTCCGCCGTTTGAATACTCGAACGCACCGCTTCGTGTATCGAGCACACCATAAAAAATAGTTACAAACATATTGAAGGGCTTTCATCCACAAGAATATTGTTAACTTCCGATAAAACATTATCAGCAGGAATTCCTTTTAAAGCAGTTGCCTTAAGAAGAGTTTTACTTACTGCCATGAGTAAAGCAGCGGCAATTCCTTTTCCGGAAACATCTCCGATAACAACTCCTAATCTGTATTTGTCAATAAGAAAAAAATCATAAAGGTCGCCGCCGACTTCTTTTGCGGGAAGCATTTTAGCATAAATATCAAATTCTTTTCTGTCCGGAAATGGAGGAAATGTCTTTGGCAAAATTGATGTTTGAATTACTGTTGCAATATCAAGTTCCTGCTGAAGTGCAATTAATTTAGTCTGTGCCGAAAGAACAAGTTTATATTCTTCAATTTCTTTTAAGGATTTTTCGATTGTTATTTCAAGATCCTTCAAATCAATTGGCTTGGTAATAAAATCATACGCCCCTCTGTTCATTGCTGTTCTTATATTTTCCATATCACCGTAAGCAGATACAATTACCGATCTCAACAATTTGTTATTAAGCTCATTTATTTTGGAGAGCAAAGTAAGTCCATCCATAATGGGCATATTTATATCAGTCAGCACAAGATTAATAGAATCGTTATTGCCGATGACAGTTAAAGCTTCCGAACCGTCTCCTGCAAAAAGGAATTCATATTCCCCTGCTTTTATCTTTCCCCTGAATTTTTGCAGAATCAGATGCCGCAGATCCGGTTCATCATCAACAACTAAAATTTTTGCTAATTGCATTTTTTTTCCTTCAGATTGCAGAGTAATTTAGTTTTTGTTTCAGTAACTCGAATTGAAGAGGTTTTGTAAAATAATCATCTGCACCAAGATTTTTTGCCATTTTAAAATTTTGTTCATCTCCATAAGCAGTAATCATAAAAACTTTTAATTCGGGATAACGGGCTTTTATTTTTTTTAGAAGTTCAATACCATTCATCTCCGGCATATTGATGTCGGTTAATATTAAATAGTCAGTCTTATTCTCCATTGATTCTATTAATTCAAGTGCAGAAGTTCCGTTGAGGGCATATTTGATTTGCATCTCCCCGGATTTAATTTCCTTCCTGAATCTTTGCTGAAATAAAAACTGAACATCACTTTCATCATCTACTACCAATAATTTCAATTTTAACTCCTGATAAGATTTTCAAATAAATAATTAACTATTTGATTGAGCTAAAGCCTTTAGCTTTTTAGTTTTTCATATTCCCCGACCTAAAAGGTCGGGGCTAATAGCCACGCCCTTCAGGGCGTGGACAAAGAAACATCAAGCTAACTAAAAGGGTTTTAACCCATTATTAACATTTCTTATTTTGGTAAAGTAATAATAAATTCTGTGTACGTCCCTTCTTCACTTTCAAATTTTATTTCTCCGGAATGCTGTTTAACAATTATGTCATAACTGAGTGATAATCCCAATCCGGTGCCTTCACCAGTTGGCTTAGTTGTAAAGAACGGCTGGAATATTTTATCTAAGATTTCGGCAGGGATTCCATTACCGTTGTCACCAATTCTTATTTCAACTTTTCCATCAAGACTTTTTGTTGAAACTTTTAAAATCGGGGAGAAATTATTATCACTACTTTTTTTCTTTTTATCATAAGCGGCATAACAGGCATTATTAATCAGGTTAAGAAATACCCGGCTAATATCCTGGGGAACAACATTTATCTTCTCAAGAGTTTCATCATAATCCTTTTCAATAGATATATTAAATTCTTTGTCCTGTGCTCTTAGTCCGTGATATGCAAGTGTTACATACTGATCGAGAAGGTCATTAATGTTTGTTAATACTTTTTCACCCGAAGTTCCTCTTGAATGGAGAAGCATTCCCTTCACAATTGAGTCAGCTCGTTTTCCGTGCTGATTTATCTTGTCAAGATTTTGTTTAAGATCTTCAATTAACTGAACAGCCCCATCATTATTTTTATTCTTTAACTCCACTTTAATTTCGTCAAGTAATTCACGACTCACTTCAGAAAAATTATTGACGAAGTTTAACGGGTTTTTTATTTCGTGAGCAATACCAGCAGTCAATTCACCAAGAGATGCCATTTTTTCTGAATGGATCAGTTGTGCCTGTGTGGATTTAAGTTCTGTGTATGCTTTTTCTATTTCCTTTGCATACTCAAGCTCCTGAGTTTTTCTTTCATTCTCGGCTCTAACAAGTTGAGTTTCAATTGCCAATTTTGCAGCTGTTTTTTCCTTTTCAATTGCTTCCTCGGAAAGCTGTTTAACAGTTGCTAGCTGAGTTTCAAGATTTTTATTTGTTTGGGAAGAACTGCGTGCAAGATAGATTGACATCGATAATGGAATGCTGAATAGCAAAATAAGTATGACATAGATACTATTAACTTGTCCACCAGCTAATCCATATATAATAACTGATAGAATACCAACCGTGAAAACACATACTCCCGCTCCAATTACCCAGGCATTATTTTTTTTACGTTTGATTGCAAGAAATAGCACTCTTAGTATTTCAATTGAAGTTATAAATACAAAAGCTAATACTACCTTCCCTATTGTATCGTTAACCGGGATTATCATCCCCCAAATAAATATGCCAATCCCTAACGATAGAAAATAACGAAAAAGCTTTAACATTCGTCCGTAGAAAATTTGATAGAGAAATGCTAAAACACCAAGGAATCCAGCAAACAACGTAATCCGGCTAATAATTTCAAAACTTAAAAAATAAAATGCTTCAGAATAAATTATATTATCAAATAAACTTGTTGCTAAAGCCAATGCCAATGAAAAAGTAAAAATCGTATAATATAAATATTCCTTTTGTTTAGAATAAAATAAGAATAACAAAAAGTAGATTACGGATATAGATAAAAGTATTCCTATTAACCATGCATTTAAAACAGAATCATTTGCCTGAGTAATACCATAGAAATTTATTCCTTCAGTCCAATTTTTAAATGTGGCATAAAAACCAATAGTGTTTCTGAATATTTTATATAAATATGAATGATCTATCGGCAAATGATTTGAGTACCTGACAGCAAAAAGGTAGGTAGAGCTTGAATTAAAATTAATAATGATAGGCTCACTGTTGGAGTAATAGATTTTCTCTCCGTCGCTATTTTTTGAAACAGTCCCAAAACTATTAATGAGTTTTCCGTTAATATAAAATTGAGAGGCACCGTAGTGATTAAGAGTCAACGCTACTGTTTTGTTCATCAAAGAAGAATCTATAACTATTGTTTTTCTGAACCACCCGATTCCATTCCATTTATATGCTTTAATTGAATCAAGATCTAATGTGCAATTCACGGTTTTCCAACCAACGGAAGAGAATGCAGGAAGTCCCCATGTGCTGTCATCGCCAGGATGATAATCCCAACCTTTAAAGATTTGAATATTATTTGTTTTTAAACTGTCACCATATATATAAGTCGTGTCATTGGTCTGGCATAATATTGCTCCAGTGGACAGTAACATTAACAGAATAATTTTTTTCATTAAATTTGTTTTCATAGAATCAACTCAATATAAAGGCAGCTGAATAATAAATTCTGAACCTTTATTTATCTTAGTCTCAACTTTCAATTCACCGCCGTGAACTTTAGTTACAATATCGTAACTTAAAGATAACCCCAAACCGGTTCCTTCTCCAGTCGGTTTAGTTGTAAAAAAAGGCTGGAATATTTTGTCAATAATATCTGCAGGAATACCGTTTCCATTATCGCCTATCCGTATTTCAACTTTTCCATTCAAATTTTTTGTTGATACTTTCAGCATTGGAGAAAAATCATCTCTGCTCTTTTTCTTTTTATCATACGCTGCATAGCAGGCATTGTTAATTATGTTTAGGAATACTCTGCTGATATCTTGAGGAACAATGTTTACCTTGTCTAAAGTTTTATCATAATCTTTTTCTATTGTAATATTAAATTCTTTATCCTGGGCTCTCAACCCATGATAAGCAAGAGTAACATATTGTTCAAGAAGGTCGTTTATATCTGTTAATGTTTTTTCTCCTGAACTTCCCCTTGAATGAAGAAGCATTCCTTTTACTATAGAATCAGCCCGCTTGCCATGCTGATTTATCTTCTCCAGATTCTGTTTCAGATTTTCGATTAACTCAATTACTTCTTCATTATTTTTATTCTCTAATTCTGTTTTCATTTCATCAAGAAGTTCACCACTTATTTCAGAAAAATTATTTACAAAGTTTAACGGATTTTTTATTTCGTGTGCAATACCCGCAGTAAGCTCCCCAAGTGAAGCCATTTTTTCCGAATGTATAAGTTGAACTTGTGCGGATTTTAATTCTTTTAAAGTTACTTCAACTTTATTCTTAGCATCTTCAAGATTTTTAAAATCTTCATATCGTGCATAGGCAATTGAAAATGCTTCAGCTAATGATTTTACTAACTGAATCTTTTCTTCGGTGAGCGGTGAAGTATTTCCCACGTAAAGCATCCCCTGAGTAAAAGGAACAAAATTCAGATCCAACGATTCCGGTGGGTTTGCAGAACCCTGATAAGTTTCTGCATTTTGAATTTGTCCCTGTTCAATCATTGATTTTGTCCAATTGATAAACTCCTCCTTGTTCCAATGTTCTTTATAAACAATACCTTTACGCCAATGCTCTACAGCGTTATTTGTTAGTTCATTAGCATCAATAGGTAAACTCAAAACTGCAAGAGATAGGCCATCCGGTGTAGTTAAATAAACCTGAACATTTGCATTCCCTTCATCAACGATGAAAACGCCGCAGCGGATGAATGGTACTTCCAGTATTGTAAGTTCACGCCAGATGATAGGTGTAATTCTATTGAGATCGTCTGCTGTACGCATACTTGCAATCTCACCGCGAATTCTATCCAATGATGCTTGTTTAATTGCTTCTCTTGCTTGTGCTTCTGCTTTTTGAAGATCAAAAAAACGGCGGAAAGTAAGATCTACAATTCTTTTAAAACGTTTCAGAATTTCTATTTCATCTTCAGTATAAGGATTTTCTGTCCAGGCATAAAATAATCCTTCAGGAAAAGGTATATAATAACCGTACTCAGTCCGTTCATAATTTGCAGGCGGAACATAATCAGGTGATGAATAAAAAAAAGGAAGCTGATAATAAGATTTTAATTCATCTCCATTCATTTCAATAAAATAATTCTCTTGCTTTTTCCAGCTTTCATATTGTTGCTGCAGAGATTGATGCTGCGTCATATCAATAGATCGTCTTAGTGTCAGGAATTTTCCATCAGAAGAAGTTGCAGCAGCATAAACATGGCCCATAAAAGAGTTTGCGGAAAGCAATGCAATTCCGCAACGTTTGGACTTGATGTTAAGTTTTCCCAATTCCTCAAATACAGCAGTAGTTGTTGAAGAAATATCATTACTATTATGCATAGCCATTGCACTACTTCTGACTTTTTCTAAAGAAGCTTCAATCCGTGCCTCTGTAGCTTGTGCTTCTGCTTTCTGCAAATCGAGAAAGCGGGTGTAGGTTTGTTGGAATACTTTTCCAAATCGCATAAGCGTGGCATTCTCTTCATCTGAATAAGGAGTACCCGAAAAATTCTCGATGTACAGGCAAACGTTGTCTAACAATACAGTGGATCCCGCAAGGCCAGGGCAACTAAAATAAAATTCCTTTGCTTCCTCCGGCAATCCGGGAACATACTCAAAAAGCTTTTGATAAAACCTGTTTTTTTCTTCAAAACTCAGATTGGTGGCAAAGAAATCCTCTCCTTTTTCCTTTGCTTCATTAAAACGATTGTAATACACAGAATCAAAATAAGGAATTGTTACTTGGGAGGGAACCCCGAGCGGATCAGCAATCCAAATATTGTAATCATCCCTTGCCTTATAATCTATAACAAACCCTGTATGTTCAACTTTGATATTTAAGTGAATGAATTGTTCATATACAACTTGAATGACCTCTTTGAGCTCATCGCTTTTTTGCATGCCCATTGTTCTGCTTCTTACTCTTTCCAATGCTGCTTCAATCTCTGCTTCTCTTGCCTGTGCTTCAGCTTGCTTCAGATCGAGATATCGCTGGTATGTTTGCCCGAATACGGCTGCAAAGCGTGTGAAGATTTGCGATGAAACTGGTGATAATTCTTTTAGTGATTCAACAAATAATGCTCCTTCACGAAAGAAGAAAAATTTATTGAAAATTTTAGGCGGCAAAGCTGCTATATCAAAATTGCCGGAATAGTTTACGGCATCATTAATACCTTTAAAGAAAGCTATCATGCTTTCTCCTTCCAGGTCATAAGAAAAATCAGGCAGATTATTTTTGGATGCTTCTACAATGGCCAGGAGAAAAGGATGCATGGAGATATCAAGGAATCCCATGTGCAATTGTGTTTTTTCGCCTGGAATTTTGATTGCCGTCCTGCTGGTTACAGTCCATGTTTCCAGTTGTCCCGTTTCATGAATAATGGCAATACCACATGTAGTAGCTTCTGTTTTCAGGTTTTCCAGTTCATCATAAAGTGTTTCAACTGCAGCTCCAACATCCTGGCTGCTGTGCATAGCCATAGTTCTTGCACGAACCCTTTCTAAAGCCAGTTCAATCTCCGCTTCTCTTGCCTGTGCTTCTGCTTTTTGCAGATCAAGGAAACGGGTATAGGTTTGTTGGAATACAGCTGTAAATTTCTTGAAGATGTTCCATGCATCGGGGCAGGGTTCAAGGGTAATAAAGAGCAAATAACCATGGGAAAAGAAAGCAGTATGCATTACTTGAAAAGACGGTAGAGAAAAACCTGCTTTCTTTGAATTACTAACAAGCTCCTTAAATCCTGGAACTTTAGATATAAGAAAATTGAATTGATCTTCTAAAGCCTTGCCGCTCAATTCTTCAACGTAAAATGCTTCCCCATTTTGATATGCCTGCAATGTGCCGATCATATTGGGATTCCCCCTCATTGATATTTCAAGCGGAGGTTGTATACCGCCTTGAGGCGGACTCATCCAGGCTGTAACTGCTGTTTTATCTTTGTTCCAAATACAATATCCACAGCTCCATGGCTTTACTCCTAATTTTTGTACCTGTTGAAACAATAAAGCCGCTGCTTCTCTAAGCTCATCGCTGCGCTGCATAGCCATAGTTCTTGCGCGTACTCTTTCCAGAGCAGCTTCAATTTCAAGTTCCCGGTTTTTTGCTGCAAGTTCTTTTTCTAACTCAGCTATTTTTAACTGTGGTTGTTGGTGATTTATTTTCTTCATTAAATAGAATGATTTAGTAAAACAGGGTTGAAATATTTTCCTTTAATTGATCCAAAAGATTTTATGAATTGAATTTAAAAAGATGTCACCTCCAGAGAAGATGACATCTTTATTTTAATACATTTTTATTTTTGAGGCGGAAGCTGATGCTGGTTAAGTATTGTATAAATGTTATCCTTATGTTCCTGGATGTAATTTCTTAATTCTTTCCAGGCATCGGGCTGTTGTTTATCTATACGGTTCATATATTCTTCCCAGAATATGTGGAAAGCGTCCATATCCTTAGCTGTGTACCAGACATTTACATTCCATTCATCGCCCCAGGCGTGATTGAACAAGCCCCAACTGTAGAGCTTTCCTTCATCAACTAAGCTATTTAATATCGGTGCAAATTTTTCGTTGATCAATTTATTTGCTGCACCAATATCACTCAGTTTTACTTTCTGGAAGCTAACTATCAGGGTACTTTCTTCACTTTGTGCGGAAATATTTCCTGCCGCAAATATGAAGATGAATATTATCGCAAAGATTTGAATTAAATTTTTCATAGAACCATCCTCTTAAATTGTTTATTATTAAAGAACTATTTACTTCAACAGATGATTTAATCGCTTTTCCTTTCACCGCCATGGTCACCTACAAGCATCCATTTACCGTTCTTTTTCATAAGAATGTCTGTCCAGCGTCCCCTTTCAGTGCGAGGCTTGCCATCTGTACTTTCCATAACCTGTGTATAATAATAATGAACATAAGCAAAATTGCCGTTCACCCAGATTCGGGCAGGCGTTAGTATGTGGTATTGTTCTTTTCCTTTCTTTGTCCAATAGCCGAAAGATTTTGTAACATCGTTTTTCGTTGAGGGAGATTCATTCTCATACCCCCATCCTAAATACGATGCATCAAAGTACTGTAGAAAATCCAGTGGGTTACTTTGATTGACTTCCCAGTATTTTTCAACACCTGCCCATACATCCTTTTGTTCATTAGACCATTCCTGTGCGAAGCTGCTGCCATTGAAAAGAAGAAATGCAGCAAACATTATTAAAAAGATTTTTGAGAACTGTTTCATAGAACTTACTCCTTTTATTTTGTTTTAAGATTTTTCTAAGAACACTCTATTATGAATTAAAAGAATCATTCCTTTGATTTACTTTTCATCTCAACCAGAATGAGTTCAAAAGGTTTATCTCCCGTATTTTCAGGCAAATGTTTTCCTGCAGGTGTCCACAAAGTCATCCCTGCTGTTGGCTTGTTCTCCTGAGTTGTTCCATCAGGGAAAGTAAATTTGCCATCTACATCAGTCAGGAATACAGCAAAAGCATCAGGATGCTCATGCATTACAGATTTTTCACCTGGTCCGTAAGTAATTCGTAAAACACGAACCTGATCGTTTTCAAACTCAACTTTGTAATGTTCAGGATCGACTTCTACAGCATCTTGTGCAAAGCTTAGACCTGATAAAATTATCACAGCAAATAATACAGTGAATATTGAAAGTAACTGTTTCATAACACGTACTCCTTTTTGTTTATTAAAAAATATTTTTAGATGAACACTTAATTTTTATTATAATCTCCTCTAAGCCTTAAAACATTCATTTTGTGATTGATCGACATGTTAACACTTGTTTCAACTATATCTTTAATCTGGGGCATTTCAAAATACTTAACTGCATCAGCCATGGTTTCAAACTCAAATTCGATTACCCTGTTTGGAGAACTATTAAAGTAATTATCATAAGATGTAATTCGTTTTACTTCTTTTGGTATCTGAAGAGTTTTTACCACTGTCTTTACCATTTCCAGGTAGGCAGTTCTGTTCCCTACTCCGTAATCGAGAGTAAAAACATATTTGATATTTCCTCTCTTATTTTCTCCCGGATTGTAATCACCACGTTTGTGTAAAACAAAAACCCCTCTGGTAATTCCATGATCAACAACTTGCTCAACAACATTTCCGATTTCAGGATTATCAAAATATTTTGCGGCATCAAGATTGTTTGCAAATTCAAACTCAACAACACGCTCAGGAGTTTCATTGAAATAATTATCATATGAAGCAAGTGAGATTAATTCATCTGGTTTTTGCAGGGCGCTTATTATTGATTTAACCCAATCCAAATAAGCAGCTTTTCCTCCCATCGGGTAATCAATTGTATAAACATATTTGACAGAACCGCTTTGTGCAGTTAGTGTACCAGCAAAAAGAAATATTGGCAGGAAAAGGAAAGTAACTCTCTTAAAAAGATTTTTTATATTAAGCATAGATTCTCCACTTACGTTGTTAATAAAAATTATTTACTTCATTTCACCTGCTGGCGGTGTTATCATATATCCGAGCTGTTCTAAAAGCGGCACATTGTCAAATGAATCCCATTCCTCAACTATCTTTCCATCTTTAAAGTGAATAATATTTATCCCCCACATCGTAACAGCCTTTCCTGTAGGAGGCATTTCACCGGGACCCGTGTTTGTACCGGAAAAGGTCCAGCGACCAGCAAATTTGTTTTCGGAATAAATCTCTTCGTTCGAAACTACTTTGAGATCTGGAAAAGCCGTTCTGAACCCTGAAATCATTTTCTTAAGGTTTTCCAAACCCTCAACTGATGTCCCGGCATCTGAATGCCTTACGAAATTAGGATCAACTATGGCGTCCAATTCATCCAGGTTCCCGGTTTCCCAGACTTCGTAATATTTATCGAAGAGTGGTTTTAGTTCCTTGGAATAATCTTTTTGCTGCTGGCATCCTGTCGTAAGCACAACTGCAATTATTAAAAACAGAGAAGCTGCTTTTAGATTTGTTTGAATTAATTGTTTCATAGCACTATCTCCTTTTAGATTTTTTTGAAAATATATTTTATTTGGTTTTATGAGCTTCCAATTCTATCTCTACCATAAATTCCGGCAATGCCAGTCCTTTAACTTCTAACCATGTACCTGTTGGATAATTCTTCTTGTAAATGATGAACTAGTATGTACGCCATTGTATAACTCCTTTTATTCGATTTAGAATATTTTCTAGATTATCATTTCATTGTCCGTTTAACCATAGCTCAAAACTTTTATTTGTTTCACTGTCGGGATAACTCCAGTCCGGTTTTAGCCGTAAACCGGTATTGCCTCGCCAGATAAAATCAATTGCATCATTAACATCAGCTTCGTTTGATATTCTTACGAGGAATATCTCTTGTTCTTCAAAGCCGATCTTTTTCACTTCAGAACTAATTTGCTGTGCAACAAGTGTATTTTGAATTATTTCCGACTGCCTCAAATCATAAGTTGCCCAGACAATTCCACTCCTGCCTGAAAGGAAGTCATTCTCTTCAAAGGAAATAGTCAATTCTATACTGCTGCCAAAAGGTAATTCGGGCGGTTTTTCTTCACTTAATTCTTTCCATTCTATTATCTTCGTTGTATCAAAAACGATTTTACCCAAGCCGCTGTAGATTCCTTTAATTTTTATTAATTTCACTGTAATTATTCAAAATTGGTGTTTGAAGAATTGTAAATTGCTGATACAAAAGTAAAAGAATGACTTGCGGTTATCTTGTACTATTCACCCAAATGTTAGGACTTTTTGAGCAAAAGAACCGATATAACCTGTATTAAATAATTGCGGGTATGAAGAATTACCAATTGAAATAAAAAAGGGAAATATAATTAGTGGAGTCAGGGCTTAATTTATCTGGTTAAAAAGCAAAGAATATGCTCTTAATATTACCTGGTTTATTTCTTAGAATAATTTGCTAACCGGCTGTTGATTTGGTTTTAATGCACCCTGGCTTTAATTAATATTTTTCCAGGATTATCAAAAATTGTACGTTGCTATTTTTTATTAATATTACTATTTATTTACAAGTTTAATAAGTTTTTAGTTAATGTTTTATGTTTTGTTTCAATAAAGAAATCCTGATAGATATAAGAATCACGTATGACTAATTTTAAATTAACTCTCGATGTGTGGACAATTCTTTTGTTTTCATCTGCAGTTATTGGATATTTCCTTGCAGTATTACTATTCCATCACAAACGGGGTAATAAGGAAGCCAACCGGTTATTAAGTTTGCTAATGATTGTAATAGCACTGCTTATAACAGAGTATCTTTTATTTAATTCGGGTATTTATGTAGCCATCGGTATTCCGCTGTTTATTACTACACCGCTGATTTTTCTTATCGGACCTCTTTACTATCTTCATTCAAATACACTCATTAAAGGTAAAATTAAATTAAAGCCGACTCATATTTTTCATTTTTTGCCCTTTATCCTTTGTTTGATAAATTACATAGATTACTACTTAGCGCTGGTTTCATACTTTGCAGGTAATAAAGCCGCCAATTTCGATTTTATTATCCGGATTAACGGATACGCTTACACGGGAATTGAAATATTACAGATCGCTGTTTATGTTATTGCAGTTTACATTCTCTTCAAAAGATATAAAAATAATCTCTCGTTTAATGTCAACAGTTTTGAGCTGATCAGAACAACCTGGCTTCAAAGGTTATCGTTTGTATTGTTTGTATATCTTTTATTTAAAAGCAGTGCACTCTTTTATTTAATCCTTACTAATTATATAGCTCAAATAGAATATTTAATGACCTTAAGTCTCTCTGCAATTTTATATGTAATTGCTTACAGTTCAATCAGTCTTCCGGAGATACTATCCGGATCGTTAAAAAACGGGCTCGTAAAGAAGTATCAAAAGTCCTTTTTATCTGAAGAGCAATCAAGATCCTATATGGAAAAACTCCGCGATCACATGAGGCAAAATAAGCCATACCTTAAACCTGATTTGAAATTGTCAGATCTTGCTGCAAATCTGTCAATTTCTACTAATCATCTTTCACAGATGCTTAACCAGGAAGCAAAAACGAGTTTTTTCGATTTTATTAATTATCATCGTATAGAGGAAGTAAAGAGAAGGCTTAGTAATCCGGAATTCAAAAACTTTACCATTTTATCAATTGCCCTTGAATGCGGTTTCAATAGTAAAACTTCGTTTAACAGAGTCTTCAAAAAAAGTATGGGAATGACTCCTTCCGAATACTCAAGATCAATCATTCCACAAAACAATTAATAGCTCATCAGATAATACTATCCTTCATTGAAAATAATTTTTAATGCTTTTTAGGTTTCATCCTTTAGGATGGAACGAATTCTTTTTAAAACGGATTTATTTTTGAATTTCAATTTAATTATTAAAGGTAAAAGTGAATCCATTTATCAAACATTCCGTCAGATTATTTCTGATTTTAGGGTTTTTAAGTCTTTGTTCTGAGAATACAAAAGCACAATTTTTCACGCGGGTACTCGATGCCGGTCCGGTCATAACAGATTCGGTTCTAAGTGCCGGTTCAAGCTGGAACGATTATAATAACGATGGATTTTTAGATTTATTTGTTTCCGAATCCCCCGCTCATATGTATAAAAATAACGGCGATGGAACCTTCTCATCAGTAAGTGGGAATATTGTATTCAATCCATTTACAACACCTTTCGGAACTGTAATGGCAACCTGGGCTGATTATAATAATGATGGTTACCAGGATTTATACAGAGCAAATTACGGCTTATATAGCGGTTCAAATCCAACAACTCCTTTAAAGGATTTCTTATTTAAAAACAACGGCCCACCTGATTATCAAATGACACTTGTTGATCTTGGAAATGACAGTTCGTTCAGCGCAAATGCAACATGGGTAGATTATGATAATGATGGAGATGTGGATCTTTTTGTTTTCGGTGGAAGGAATACCAATAGTTTATTCTATAAAAATGAGGGTGCGGATAATTTTACAAAAGTAATTTCTTTACCTTTTCTGATTAAAACTTCCTTTGGAGGAACAGATACATGGATAGATTATGATAATGATGGTGATACGGATCTTTACCTTGTTGTTCAAAGAACCTCGAACAAACTTTATAAATCTCTGCTGAAAGAAACAGGTAATCCAGATCTTTTTGAAGAAGTTCAAAATTCAGTTTTGAGTAATGACGGTTCAGTTTTCGATATAACTGCAAGCTGGGGCGATTACAATAATGACGGATTTTTTGATGTTCACCTGGCTGTTGCCGGGGGCTTCGATAAACTTTACCTTAACAATGGTGACGGGACATTTACGGATATTACTGATAGTCCGGTTGTTAGTACGGCAATAAATACAAGTTTCGGTGCCTGGGCAGATTATGATAACGACGGCGATATTGATTTAGTGACAGCCCACGTCTCTAACGGGTCAACATCTGGCAGTTCAGATCTTTTCAGGAATGATGGTAAGGGAATGTTTGTACAGCTTAATAGTACTGGGGCAGGAGATTTAGTTGGAGCCGTTCCATCTCCTCAGGCAGGTAGTTGGGGAGATTATGATAACGATGGTGATATGGATTTTTATGTCGTTAATTTCGGATTGCCGAATACAATCTCTGGTATTCCGCAACCTAATTATTTATTTAAGAATAATATAGGCAACAACAATAACTGGCTTATAGTGCAATGCGAAGGGGTAATTTCGAACCGCTCGGCGATCGGAACTGTGGTTAAAGTTAAAGCAAATATAAATGCAAACAGTCTTTGGCAGAAAAGATTTATTTCTGCCGGTGCACTTGGTAATACAGCTCAAGCAGATTTACGTGCACACTTTGGACTTGGCAACGCTTCTGTTGTTGACTCATTGGTTATCGAATGGCCTTCAGGAATTGTGCAAACAATTACAAATGTAAACATTAATCAAATATTAAATGTAGTGGAAGATGTTCCTGACGGGTATATTAGAGCGGATTTCACTTCAGAACAGAGAGATACTGTTAATAGTGATTCTCTTTCTGTGCAATTTGAAGACCGGTCATTTTCTGTAGAGGGATTTCCTATTACTTCATGGGAATGGGATTTTGATGATGATGGAATAACTGATTCTGATATTCAAAATCCATTCTGGACTTATATTAAAGCCGGTTCTTATATTGTTAACCTTACTGTCTCAAACGGAATTCTTTCCAGTACTTTAAGACGTGAAGATTTTATTCAAATCACCGGATTGGTTCCAATAATTGATGTAAATACAAATGCTATCGGATTTGGCACAATACAAAATGATATTCCATTTATAGACACAACATTTTATGTTAAAAATATCGGTGGAGCTTCCGATTCTATTTTTATAGCCCTGGATTATCAAAATATAAGCGAGCCATCTGTGCTTGTGATAAATCCCGAAAGCTTTGAAATAGCGGCAAATGATTCTCAGGCAGTTATATTTACTGCCTATCCCCCACTTATAATGCCAGGCAATTCTTTTTATTTACCTAAAGCAATTATTGATTCCAGGTTTGGTTACGGTACAGTACATTTTGTTAAACCGTTTGCATTTAGAATAACCACACCGGTATCTGTTGATAATGAGAACAATGGTTTGCCAAATGAGTTTGTATTGTATAATAATTATCCTAACCCTTTTAATCCTATAACTAATATTAGCTATGATGTGTCGGTAGAAGCGTTCGTAAAATTAACGGTATTCGACTTACTTGGCAGAAAAGTAGTAACACTCGTTGAAGATGAAATATTACAGGGACATTATGAAACGATATTCGATGCTTCAGACTTAAGCAGCGGAATTTATATTTATAGTTTGACAGCCACGAACGGTGAAAAAATTCTGTTTACAAGTGCTAAAGGAATGATTTTGATAAAATAAAATCTTGATGCAGCATAAGTGAGCTTGTAGTTCTGCTTTGTTTATCAGTAAAAAATTTTTTCTTTCTTCCCCCCGGGCAACGGAACCATTTCAATGAAAATTAACTCTAAAGAAATAATTAATTTTATAAATCTTAAAATAGAGGGTAATCAATGAAAAGAAGATTTACATTTTTCATTTCAGCACTTCCAATATTGATTCAATATAATTTTTATGCACAACCTGTTATTTCAAAATTACCCTTGGCTGATAGTTTATATAAAGAGGGTCAATTTGAGGATGCGAAAGCTGTGTACTCAGAAGTAATCGGTGAAGACCCCGGTAATTACAAAGCATTACTCAGTTCGGGTAAAATTGCGTTGATATCTAATGAGTTGAATGATGCTGAGGATTTATTAATGAAAGCAATGAATCTTACCCCGGATGAAAGTGAAGCAAAGCAGTTACTTGCAGAAGTTTATTACAGGCAGGATGAATTTACTAAAGCTGTCCCGTTATTACATTCTATCGGCAAAGAAATATTTGCGCACAAGCTTGAGAGCTTTAGAAATAAAAAACCTTATGATATCAGTGATCCTGAAGAGACTATTATTTTAAAATTTGTATCTACCGATCCGCTCCCTTTAATGCAATTATGTGTTAACAAAAGTGAGCCGTTATACTTTTTGTTAGATACCGGAGCTTCTGAAGTAATAATTAATTCCGAAATGGCAGACAAATTAGGCGTCGTACAATTCGGTTCAGATACCGGTACCTTCGCCGGAGGAAAAAAGGCTGATTCTCAGCATGGTTTTATCGATTCACTAATTCTTGGTCAGGTAACAATAAAAAATGTTCCCGTTCGATTATTACATACTGTTAAATTTTCTGCCGCAGCCGGAGGTAAAAAAGTTGATGGAATTATAGGCACAGTTTTGTTATATCATTTTCTCTCCACTATTGATTACATAAAAGGTGAATTGATACTCAGACCTAAAAATTCAGATTTAGAGAAAAAATTCAAAACTATTTCCAGTTACAGCTCTATGCCTTTCTGGATGTCAGGCGATCATATAATTGTTACATGGGGGAAAGTTAATAAAAGTAATCCGCTCTTGTTTTTTGTTGATACAGGAGCAGCAGGATTTGGATTCTTATGTCCGGCATCAACAATAGATGCTGCTAACATTTCATTATCACAAGAAAGTTTGGAAGGAATTGGCGGTGGCGGTAAAGTAAGCCTGGTTCCGTTTTATTGTGATGAGCTTTCCCTTGGAGATGTAAATCAACAAAAGGTATTTAGTGCCTTCGGTCCTTTCCCGGAAGATCTTGAGTATAACCAGGGTTTTCATATTGGGGGACTGATATCCCATAATTTCTTCAGACCGTTTTCTCTCACTTTGGATTTTTCTAATATGAAGATATACTTAAGCCGATGAGTAGTTGTACTGATTCAAGCCGGGATAGAAAATTTTTAGGAATGGGTGAATAAGAAATAACACCCCACAAAAGTCCCTGCATATTTCAGCAGGGATTTTGTGTGACTTGAACCAGTTAAATTATATTCTATAGTGAATAAAGTGCTCCTGCTTTAATCTGAATACCTTTAGTTTTTATTTTTGTATTATCACCCGGCTCATCATTCACATTCGTAAGCCCTAAATTGTATTGCCCTTCTATAAATATATCCACGACTCCTACTGGGATCATTACCCCTCCACCTAAATTCAGGACAAAATCCGTGCTTTTCATTTTTTGTACTTGTTCTTTTTGTTCTGCCGTTAACATATTAGTAACATCCTGTCCGTTAGCAGTAACTTTATCAAAATTATACTTAGCATCTCCAAGTAAAAACGCTACAGATACACCAGCTAATAAAAAAGGTTTTACCTGTATACTTCCAAACGTGACTTTCAGCAGAACAGGAATATCAATATAATTTGCAGAAAAAGTACCCTCTCCTTTAATATTTACTCCATCTTCCACAGTGGTAAGATCAAATGTCGAACCTTTCTGAATATAAGCCGGCTCTACCTGTATGCCCAGTAAAGGTGAAAAATTGTAGTTTACAATACCACCAAACATAAGTCTTGTTTTTATCCCGGTTTCATAACCTGTTGGTGTTGGATCCAGGCTAACGTCCGCAAGATTGACTCCTCCCTGCAAACCAAGTTTAACTTGAGCATTTATTGGCAAGACAAAGAATGCCAAAAGAAATGTAAGAGACAGTAAAAAGAATTTTTTCATAACTCCTCCCAGAAAAAATTTAGTAGTAACCTCGATACTTCAGGGAATGAATAATTGGTAAGAAAATATTAAATCTACTCCAACCCCTCACCCTAAGGTATAGAGAATTTTTACGGATTTAAACTTGCTAATATTATCTCATATAAACAATGGATGCTTAACGAAAGTTTTTTTTTCATAGAATCAAGGAAAATTTTCTTAATCGGCGTTTTCCATTACTTTATTTATCTTTTAAACTCTTATACTCTGACGGTGAATAGCCGAACTGTTTCTTAAAAGCTCGTGAAAAATAAGCCTGATCGTTAAAGCCAAGTTTATAACAAATCTCCGCAACTGTTCCGGCATTTTGCTTTAAGAGATCGGCAGCACGCTGGAGACGGAGAGAACGAATCAATTGTCCTGCCGGCTGATTTATAAGTGCATTAAGCTTCCTGCTGAGCTGTGAGACACTCATATTAATTTCATTCGCAAGTCTTTCCATTCCGAATTGCTCATCTTCAAAATGTGCTTCAATTATTTTTATTACTTTCTGTAAAAATTCCTGGTCAGCAGAAACAGTGGAAACTTCTGATGGTTTTATTATTGTTGATTTGCTAAAACGTTTTCTAAGTTGTTCACGCCGGTAAATTAAATTTTTAACTCTTACTGTAAGTTCCTTAGCACTAAAGGGTTTGGTGAGATATTCATCAATTCCGGTTTCTAGTCCTTCAATTTTATCATCAAGCCCGGCTTTTGCGGTTAACATAATTATTGGTATGTGGCTAGTCGCTTCGTCACTCCTGATCTGTTTACTGAACTGGTAACCATCCATCTTCGGCATCATTACATCTGTAATAATAAGATCAGGGATTTCCTCCTCTGCCTTTCTTATTCCCTCTTCACCATTTGAAGCTTCAACTGTTTTATAATCCAGTTCAAGTTGTTCTCTTATATAAGCACGCACATCGGAATTGTCTTCTACAATTAAAATGATTTCTTTTTTATCTTCGGATGCCGGATTCCGGATACCAGATACCGGATCTGTTTTGGTTGTTTCTAATTCACTATAAACATTTATTTGTGCCGGTAGTTCAACCAATTGTTCTTTTTCAATTTTCAAATCTCCAAGAGTAAGTTGAACTATAAATTCAGTTCCCTCACCTTCTTTACTGTTTACTGTTATTTCTCCTTTATGAAGTTTAACTAATTCTTTTGCCAATGCAAGACCGATACCTGTTCCCTCGTGTTCCCTGGTAATTGAACTATCAATCTGGTAAAAACGATCAAAAATATAAGGAAGGCGATCCGATGGTATTCCGCTTCCTGTATCTTTAATCCGAATTTCAACCGAAGAATTAATAACATTCAGGTTAACTTTTATTTCCCCATTTGCAGAAGTAAACTTAAATGCATTGGAAATAAGGTTATAAAAGACTTTCTCCATTTTATCCGGATCAAAAATAACGGGAATATTTTCATATTCAGATTCAAACTTCAATAAGATTTTTTGCGACTCTGCGAGCGACTCGAATGAATAGAAGAGGCTTTTTAGAAATGAAACTATATTATGCTGTTCTGCTTTTAATTCCATGCTTCCGGCTTCAAGCTTGGATAGGTCTAATAACTGGTTAATCAAAGTAAGCAGTCTTCTTGCATTCCTGTTTGCAACCTGCAGTTTGCCTTTTTCTTTTGTTTCAATACCTGATGAAAGAACACTTTCTACCTGTCCCAGAATCAAAGTGAGAGGAGTTCGGAACTCATGTGAAATATTTGCAAAAAATTGTGACTTCATCTGGTCAAGGCGCCGAAGCGAATCTATTTCAACCTTTTCAATCTTAAGCTGGTTCTTTAATTTTATTCTATTTAGTTCATACCTTCTTAAAAAGTAAAGTCCGGTAACGATGAAGAGTCCGTATAAACCGTAAGCCCACCAGGTACTCCACCATGGTGGTGTGATAGATAATTTTAACGAAGCTCCCTTCTCATTCCAGACCCCGTCATTGTTTGAACCTTTGACTCTGAAAACATATTCACCTGGTGAAAGGTTTGTAAATGTAGCTGACCTGATAGTTCCGGAATAAATCCAGTCTTTACTAAAGTTTTCAAGCTTGTAAGCATACTGATTTTTTCCCGGAGCAGAATGATCGAGAGAGGCAAATTCAAACTGGATAAAATCTTCATCATACGATAAAACTATGTGTTTAATTTCAGAGATAGCTTTCTGAATAGCAGATTCTTTTTCCTTTGAAGAGGCTGACTGGTTAAGGATTTTAAAATTAGTAACGGCAATTTCCGGTTTATAAAGATTATCTTTTATGGCTTCAGGATAAAAATAATTTAATCCGTTTATTCCCCCGAAAAACATCTCTCCGCTTTTACTTTTAAAGTAGGCACCCGTATTAAATTCATTACTTTGTAAACCATCGTTAACATTAAAATTTCTGAATGAGTTTGTCTTTAAATTGTATCGTGATAATCCTTTATTTGTACTAAGCCAAAGATTTCCTTTATCATCGGGCAGTATTCCATATACCACATTATTAGGTAATCCTTTGCTTTCAGTATAATGTGTAAATGTTTTCTCCTTGATATTAAAACGATTTAGACCTCCACCTGCAGTACCAATCCACAAAATTTTACCTGGTTGAAACGGATCTGGACAAATTGTTTTAATAATGTTGTTATTTAGGCTTGCAGAATCAGAAGGATTATTTTTAAAAGAAATAAAAGATTTATTCTTTTCATTAAAAAGAAATAGTCCCTCCCTGGTTCCCAACCAAAATCTTTTTTTGCTGTCCTGATAAATCACTGGACGATCACTCTCATTTTGGGGTGAAGCTTCCCGGTATCTAAAATGCCTGAAGATACCCTCTTCAACATTAGTGAGTATGCTGAAATAACTTTGAGTAATAACCCAGATGAAATCATCACTATCTTCATAAACAGTAAAAATCTCTTTCTGAGGTAAGCCGGAAAGATTATTTGCATCAAATTTATACTGCCTTGCTTTTTCAGTTACCGGATCATACCTGAAGAGTCCTTCTGTAGTTGCTGCCCAGATTTTTCCATCGGATGACTTTATCATCGACCAACAGCCTGTATTACCGAAATCATTAAGCCTGTTAGAACTTTTTTCGTAGCTCTTAAGTTTCCCCGTTTTACGATTCCATCTATACAGAACTTCTGTGCTGATCCAAACGGAACCTTCATCATCTTCCAAAACCGAGCGCACACTAAAACCTGAGATACGTGAAGCAGAATCTTTTTCTCTTACAAATGACGAAAAACGATTTGCTTTCGGATCATAAATATTAATTCCCCCTCCTGAAGTCCCAACCCATATAATACCCGTATGGTCACAACACAAACTCGATACAATATTATAACTTAAGCTTTGGGAATCGAAAGGATCATTTCTATAATAACTGTATGATTTTTTGTCGGGATCAAATCTCATTAGTTCACCTGCAGTGGCGAGCCATAATTTACCTTCGGGGTCTTCTATAATTCCGTTTATTTTTCCCCATCCATACCTGTAAACGTCGAAGTGATGAGTGTAAAGATTATATCCCCCACTGCGTCTATCAAATAAAGTTACTCCGCTAAGGGTGCCTAACCAGAGTCGTCCTTTTTTATCTTCATATATTGATGAAATACTCCTTTCAAGCGGATCGAAAGGAGCTTTGGGATTTTTGGTTTTAATTGCAAAATGAGAGAAATTCTCCTTATCAGAATTAAATCTGCTAAGCCTACTACCTGTGCCAATCCATAATATTCCGTTTGAATCAGTTAATAACGAAGTAATGATATTATCACTAAGACTGAAATCAGCGCCGGGATTATTTACAAAATGTTTATAACTATGAGAAAATAAGTCCTCGCCAGACATTTTTATCCTAAATAAACCATTGCCATTAGTACCAATCCAAATATTTGAATCATTATCTTCAACGATTGAAGTTATTTGATTATTTATAGCATCAGGTTTGATATTCAAACGCAGAAACGACCCGGTATTTTTTTTGTAAATATTTATTCCACCATCAAGTGTTCCAATCCAGATTAATCCGCGGCGGTCTTCAAATAGCGCAGTAATAAAATTATCTGAAAGGGTTGTTGTATCATAAGGACTATGATTAAATACAGTGAATGAATATCCATCATAACGATTGAGCCCATCCTTAGTGCCAAACCACATAAAGCCTTTGTTGTCCTGTAGAATTGCATAGACGGCATTTTGGGATAATCCATCATTTATATTTAAATGTCTAAAATGAACTTCTTGTGAATATGTTTTTTGTGTTGATAAAAAGAGCAAAAAGAACTTAATAATGTTAATAGTGAGAAAGAAAAAACATGGATGCCGCTCTTTGTATTTTTGCATAGCTATATTAATTTAAGTTAACAAAAGTTAAAATGCACCTTGTTATTTCTCTTTAGAATTAATAACTAAATATAATTAACCTTACAAAAATATTTCATCGACGTATAGCCTCATTTTACCTATTTTTGTTATAAAAATTAAGTATATTTTTGTAAGTTAATTCCGCAGAATTCAAAAAATAAATCTTATATAATTTGGAAACCAAACACGCAGATCTTAATTCATTAAGAATCGATAAATCTAAAAGAGAAGAACATTCTTCACCTCCGGGAAGGAATAAGAAATTTTATGCCTGGGGAATTACATTAATAGCACTAATAATTATCATAATTTTTATAAGCAGTTCGTGGAGTAGCTGGTTTGCATCAGAAATTGAAGTAAATCTGACATCTGTTAGCCTTCAATCCCCTTCTCAATCGGATGCTGTTTTGCAGGCAAGCGGTTATGTGGTTGCACAGAGAAAAGCTGCCGTTGCTTCCAAAGGTACAGGGCGTTTAGAATACCTGGGAGTTGTTGAAGGCGATAAAGTTAAGAAGGATCAGATAATCGCAAGACTTGAGGATAGTGATATTCGTGCTCAGTTTGATGAAGCAAATGCAAATCTCAAACTTTATGAAGCTCAGTTAGAGGAAGCAAAAAATAATTACAATAGACAAAAAGAACTTTACGATTCAAAAGTTGTTTCTAAAAGTCAGTTGGAAAATGCCGAGACAAATTATAACAGACTGCTTGCTTCAATTGAATTGGCTAAAGCTCAGGTACATTCTATTCAGGTTGCATTGGAAAACATGCTTATACGTGCCCCGTTTGATGGAACAGTTTTAACTAAGAACGCTGACGTAGGTGAAATTGTAGCTCCAATGGCAGCAGGTGTAAATTCGAGGGCAAATGTTGTTACAATTGCAGATATGTCTTCACTCCAGGTTGAAGCCGATGTTTCTGAATCCAATATTCAGAAAATTACGGTTGGGCAGGATTGTGAAATTTCTCTCGATGCTTATCCGAATATTCGTTATGCGGGATTTGTAGATAAAATTGTTCCGACTGCAGACAGATCAAAAGCAACCGTTATGGTAAAAGTTGGATTTAAGAATTACGACAGCAAAGTTCTTCCGGAGATGAGTGCAAAAGTTCTTTTCTTAAAAGGAAAAGAGAAGCAAACTTCGATTAATGAACCTCCTATTCTCATGGTTCCTTTATCAACAGTGGTTACACGGAACGATAAGAAAGTTGTTTATAAAGTGATTGATAATAAAGCTGTTGAAATCCAAATCACTACAGGAAGAGAATTTGGAAATTATATTGAGATTGTTTCAGGTGTCGAAAATGGTGACCAGGTAATTGATAATCCCGTTAAAGAAATTGCTGATGGCGTTTCTGTTGGTGTGAAATAAAATAGCCCCGACATTTATGCCTGCCTTGTAGGCAGACAGGTCGGGGAAAATAATATTTATTTTTTAATTTGGCTTTAGCCAAAATTATTACCTTAAATTGTGGCTAAAGCCAATAATTTTTTTTATAACAATCCACGAGCTAAAGCTCGTGGCTAAATTAATTTTACAATTAGTTTTTATAAACTTTGTTAAGGAGTCACAATGCCAGAAATCATTCAGGTAAAAAATCTATCAAAATCGTACTGGAGAGATAGTTTTGAAATTCCGGTACTCAACAATATAAACCTATCTGTAAATGAAGGAGATTTCCTGGCATTGATGGGTCCTTCAGGTTCCGGTAAAACAACATTGCTTAATCTTATTGCCGGAATAGACAGACCGACAAAAGGCGATGTAGTAGTTCATGGAACAGATATTTCAAAGCTTAGCGAATCTGCTCTTGCAAAATGGCGTTCATCCAATGTTGGATTTGTTTTCCAGTTCTATAATCTTATAAAAGTACTTACAGCTTATGAAAACGTTGAGCTTCCTCTTCTACTTACAAAATTATCCAAAGCAGAAAGAAAAAAGCATGTTGAAACTGCATTACAAATTGTCGGGCTTGGCGACAGGATGCATCATTATCCAAAGCAGCTTTCAGGCGGACAGGAACAGAGAGTTGCGATTGCACGGGCTATTGTTACAGATCCGTTTATCTTGGTTGCAGATGAACCGACCGGAGATCTTGATAAAAATTCTGCTGAGGAAATATTAACTCTTGTTGAAAGATTAAATAAAGAATTTAAGAAAACAATTATAATAGTCACCCACGATCCGCATGCTGCAGAAAGAGCACATATAAAGCATCACCTTGATAAAGGCGAACTAACACTGGAGAAGTCATGAAAGTACTTAAATTAATTTTTAAAAATGCTCTCCGGCATAAGCTGAGAACTTTCTTAACAATTATGGGAATGGCAATTGCGGTAATCGCTTTCGGATTACTCCGCACAGTTGTTACAGCATGGTATGTAGGTGTTGAAGCCTCTGCTGCAGACAGGCTTGTTACAAGGCATTCTGTATCTTTTATATTGCCTCTTCCCTACGCTTACCTGGATAAAATAAAACAGGTGGAAGGCGTTAAGACTGTAAGCTTCTTTAACTGGTTCGGCGGAATTTATATTGACAAGAACCAGTTCTTTGCAAGGTTTGCCGCTGATGCTAATACTGTTTTTGATGTTTATCCGGAATGGCTCTTAACCAAAAAAGAACGCGAGGATTTTCAGAAGGAAAGAAATGCATGTATTCTTGGAGTAGATATTGCTAACCAGTATAATTTGAAAATCGGCGATGTAATGACTCTTGAAGGAGATATTTTCCCGGGCAGATGGGATTTTGTTGTTAGAGGAATTTACAAACCTAGAAATAAAACAACTGATGCTACTGCGATGATATTTCAATGGGAATATCTGAACGAGAGAATGAGCCAGGATTCTCCCGAAAGAGCAAACCAGATTGGATGGTTTGTAATTAAAATTAATGATCCGAACCAGGCTGCTCTTGTATCGAGCAAAATTGATGCACTATTTAAAAACTCTCCTGCCGAAACAAAATCAGAAACTGAAAGAGCTTTCCAGCAGGGATTTATTGCAGCAAGCAGTGCAATCATTGAAGGAATGAATGCTATCTCTTTTATTATAGTTGGAATTATAATGCTCGTGCTTGGCAATACGATGATAATGTCTGCCCGTGAAAGAACAAGAGAATACGCAGTTTTTAAAACACTTGGTTTTTCCGGTTCTCACTTAGTTGGTTTGATAATGGGAGAATCACTTTTCATTTCTGCATTGGGAGGTGGATTAGGATTATTTCTCACTTTTCCCATTGTTGCCTTTTTTGAAAGCGTAATTCCAAAAGGCTGGTTTCCTATTTTCCAGGTTGAGCCGATAACGATTATACTGGCTGTCAGCGCAGTTATTATAATCGGAGTTGCAGCAGCAATCTTCCCGATTCAAAGAGCTTTATCAACCAAGATTGTTGATGGTTTCAGGTTTGTCGGATGAGTTCCAGATCCCGGATACCAGATACCGGATTCCTGATTTTAGATTTTTATCCGGTATCCTGAATCAGGTATCAGGCATCTTTTTAATAAAATAGTAAAAAAACTTAACAAAGGTTTTATCATGGCAATTCCATTTAATTACTCAATAAAGAATTTCGGTTCACGAAAGCTTACTACATTTATTACTATAGCCGGTATTGCTTTAGTAGTTTTTGTCTTTGCCGCAGTTTTAATGATGGCTTATGGTATTGAACAGACTTTGGTAGCAACAGGCTTGCCTGATAATGCAAAAGTAGTAAGGAAAAATGCTAATGGTGAAATCTCGAGCATAGTCGATGGTGAAACACAAAATGTTATCAGGACGCTTCCTTACATTTCCAAATCCAAAACCGGTGAGCAGATTATTTCCGGTGAACCGGTCGTTGTAATTAACCTTGATAAAGTCGGAGGAGGCTTAAGCAATATTACTGTCAGAGGAGTATCACCTGTAGTTTTAGAATTGCGACCGAATATAAAAATAATTGAAGGCAGAATGTTTAATCCTTCATTGCGGGAGCTTATTGTTGGAGAATCCGTAACAAAGAATTTTGAGAATTCACAGGTTGGCAGTAAAATAAAATTCGCCGGAGATAACTGGACGATAGTCGGTAAATTTACAACAGACGGCAGCGGGTTTGATTCTGAAATCTGGGGTGATGCTTCTCAGCTTCTTAATGCTTTCACAAGGGGGAATTCTGTTTCTTCTGTAACTTTGAAGCTGGATAATCCTGCAAACTTTGAAAAATTCAAAAAAGCTTTTACCGGTGAAAGAAGATTAAACCAGTTTGAAGTAAAAAGAGAACAGGAATTTTTCGGTGAGCAGTCTTCTTTCCTTGCAGGTTTTATAAGAATACTTGGAATTTTTATTACCATAATTTTCAGCATTGGAGCAATGGTTGGAGCAACAATAACAATGTATGCCGCAGTTGCAAACCGAACCGTTGAAGTAGGAACGCTTCGCGCTTTAGGTTTCCGCAGAAGAAGCATTCTTGTCGTTTTCTTATTTGAGTCTTTGTTAATTTCATTAATCGGGGGAGTAATTGGAATTGTGCTCGCTTCATTCCTTCAGCTTGTTTCAATCTCAACTTTAAACTGGAACTCCTGGTCTGAGATTGCATTTTCATTTACACTTTCACCCGATATTGTAATTTCATCTTTAATTTTTGCAGTGTTTATGGGAATTATTGGCGGCTTCTTCCCTTCTGTACGTGCAGCAAGATTAAATATTGTTAATGCATTGAGGGCGGAGTAAAATCTCAAATTTCAAATTGCAAATCTCAAAGCTGAAAAACTTTTTGTAGAATCAAACCTCTTCTAATATGTTTGAGATTTGAGTTTTGAGATTTGAAATAGCTACCCGTGCCGATAGTCAATTATTTCCCTTTCGCTATCCACCGGTTTACAGAGTTCTTATATTCCATATAGCTTTCTCCAAACCGTTGCTCCAACCCAGGTTCTTCAACAAAAACTACAAACAAATGAAAGAGAAACATAAGCACTACTGACAGGATAAGGATTGATATTGAATGATGATACAAACCAAATCCTAATAACAAAATATGTCCCCCAATATACATTGGATTACGGACAAATTTATAAGGACCAATTGCAACAAACTCAGTCGGTGGATCAAAAACAGCAGGAGTTCCCTTCCCCCTTATGATAAATACTCCAACACAAATTAGTACAAGAATTCCTCCAACAATCATTAAGATAATTCCCGGAAGTTTTGTCCACTCAGATAATAAACCAATGTCCTGATCATATATCCGAACCCTTAAAGCTATCCAGCCAAAGAAAAGAATAAATGCAGGAACGTAGATGAGAGATCTTAGAAATGAAAATAAAATTTTCATTTAAGGTTATTTAATTTATTCAATAAAAATTTAGTTCTTTCGAGAGAACCCACAACCGATTTGTACGCCCGGTAGGATTCGAACCCACAACCCTCAGATCCGAAGTCTGATGCTCTATCCAGTTGAGCTACGGGCGCATCTAATTTACAGTATATAATTTACAATTTTATTGAGAATTATTTCATCACTCACTAACGTCATTTAATCACATTTCTTTTGTATTTTCATCAGCATAAGATTTATCTTACAGAAAATTGAATTAATGTGAATAGAAAAACGGGCATTCCAATAAGTCTTAAAAGCTGGCTGATTATTTTCCTGCTCTGGCTTGCATTAGGATTTTACTTTGTACTTTCATCGTATGTTTATTACCTGAATCTTGACCGCCCATTTAACTGGGAAATAAACATAACCAGGAATATGCCTTCCTTTTTTTTATGGGGATTGCTCGCACCAGCTGTTATTTATTTCGCTCTCAGGTTCAGGATTGAAAAAACAAATTTCTATACTAAGATTTTAACCCAGATTTTAATTGGAGCCGTTGTTGCATTTGTGCATCGTGTACTTTCAGCATCGTTATCATATTCTATTTCCTGGTCTCTGGGGAATACAGAAGCGAGTCTTTTTGATATTTTGCTGGGAGAAAAATTCATAATCTTCTCCGCCTGGTTTGACGGCTTCTTTACATACTGGGTTTTTCTTGCAGCTATTTATAGTTTTGATTATTACAAAAGTTTCAATGAAAATAAAATAAAGGCTACCCTGCTTGAAGCAAAGCTTGCACAGGCTGAACTTAATGCTCTCAAGATGCAGCTGCAGCCACATTTTCTTTTCAACACTTTAAATGCTATTTCTGTTCTCGTTCATAAAGATCCTGAATCTGCGGATGAAATGATTACAAGATTAAGTGATTTGCTAAGGCTTACACTCGATAAATTCGGACAGAAAAAAGTTACGCTGAAAGAAGAAATTGATTTTATAAATTCGTACCTGGACATTCAAAAAATAAGGTATAAAGACAGGTTAAATATTAAAATGAATATCTCTCCATCAACAATTGATCTTGAAGTTCCGGCTTTAATACTACAGCCTGTTATTGAGAATTCGATTAAGCATGCAGTTGAACCTTCATCAAAGCAAACAAATATTTCTATTTCAACTTTTATTGATAAAAATTATCTGAATATTGAAATAACAGATAACGGTCTCGGAATGAACAACAATACAAATGAAGGTGTAGGAATCAAAAACATAAAAGCCAGACTTGAGCAGATGTATGGAGAAAATAAATTATTTAGCATGTCTGATTCTGAAGGAGGAGTAAAAACAATAATTCAAATTCCGGTTGAACAGGATTGATTTTGATTGTATTGTCATTCCTACGAAGGTGAGAATCTATTAAGAGTTTAAAATAAATGGATTCCCGTTTTCTCGGGAGAGAGTTCATTTTTAATTAACATTGAATAAAAATATTTAACATGATTAAAACAATTATCGTTGATGATGAAGAGCTTGCACGGGAAAGAATCAGGAGATTTCTTAATGAGAATGACAATTTCAAAGTCGTAGCTGAATGCAGGAATGGGAAAGAATGCATCCAGGCAATTTTAAAGCATAAACCTGATTTAATGTTTCTGGATATCCAGATGCCGGGAATGGATGGGCTTGAAATTCTAAATCATTTAAAAGACGATCTTCCCATAATAATTTTTGTAACAGCCTTTGATGAATATGCTGTGAAAGCATTTGAGGTTCAGGCTTTAGATTATCTTCTGAAACCTTTTGACAGGAAAAGATTCAATCTTGCTCTTGAGCGTGCATCAAAAATAATTAGTAAATCAAAAGAAAAAGATTTTGAGAAAAAAAATCATTCGCTTCTGAAATATTTGGACGCATCTGAAAATGAATATTCCAAAAGATTTATAATTAAGCAGTCCGGTAAAATTTCTTTCGTGCCGGTTGATGAGATTGATTACTTAGAAGCAACCGGGAATTATATTAAGCTTGTAACGGCAAATGGCTCTTATCTTATGCGGGAAACTATGAACAACATTGAAAAAAAAATTGAACCGGGTAAGTTTATACGAATTCACAGATCATTTATTATAAAAACAGAAAGGATAAAGGAATTAAAACCTTACTTTAACGGCGAATATATAATTGTTTTAAAAAGCGGTAAGGAACTTAAATCAAGTAAAACATACAAAAACGGGATTAATTCTTTGCTTCTCAAATAATTTCATCACGTCAAAAAATCAATTCATAACATCAGCAACAACAACTATCACTTCTTCATTTAATAATCGATAAAAGAAACAAATCTTTACTTTACATTAAAAAGGAGTAAAGCTATGAAGTTCCTCTATACATTTCTCGTTGTTGTTTCCTTTGCTGTCTCGGCAAGCGCACAGTTATTTACAAAAGTAACCGACGGTAATCCGGTTAATGATGGTGGCGATTCACGAGCCGTCAACTGGATTGATTATGATAATGATGGGGATCTCGATCTTTATGTGACAAATGGACCTCAGGCAGGACAAAATAATTTCCTCTATCAGAATAACGGGGATGAAACTTTTACAAAAATTACTTCAGTCGTTATTGCAAATGATGGAAAAGCTTCAGATGGAAGTACCTGGGGAGATTATGATAATGATGGTGATCTCGATCTGTTTGTTGCAAACTGGTGGGGACAAAATAATCTTCTCTACTCGAATAATGGTGATGGTACCTTTACATTTGAATCGGCTCTTGCTCCATCAATTGGCGAAACTTATTCAGAAACTGCAAGCTGGGGTGATTACAATATTGACGGATACATTGACCTCTATGTATGTAACAGCGGAGGCACCAGACGCAACCAACTTTTTCTGAACAACACCAATGGAACTTTTACTGAGATAGCAACCGGCTCATTAGTTACCGACCATCATTATTCACGAAATGCTGACTGGGTTGATTATAACCGTGATGCTATTCCAGACCTTTATGTAGCGAATGAAGAAAATCAGAATAATGCTCTCTACAAAGGAAACACTGATGGTTCTTTTACTAAAATAACCGGACTAAATATTGTTTCAGACGGAGGAAGATCGACAAGCAGCAATTGGGAAGATATTGATAATGACGGAGACTTTGATCTTTTTGTTGCTAACTGGGGAAACCAGAATAATTTTCTTTATTTTAATAATGGAGACACTACTTTCACTAAAGTCACAGAACAAAATGTTGTAACAGATGGGGGCAATTCATTTGGCAGCAGCTTTGGCGATGTTGATAATGACGGTGATCTCGACTTTATTGTAACAAATGCTTTTGTGAATTCACAGCAAGTAAATTTCTTTTATTTAAATAATGGTGATGGAACTTTTACAAGAGACACGGGAATTGTTTCCACTGAAACCGGATGGTCTTACGGTTGTGCATTCGGAGATTATAATGATGATGGTTATCTTGATCTTTTCGTCGCAAAGTGTTTAAATGCAAATGAAGATAATTCTCTTTTCAGAAATAATGGCGGGGCAAATAGCTGGCTGAAAATGGACCTGGTTGGAGTAGAATCAAACTACTCTGCAATTGGTGCAGTTGTAAAATTAAAAGCAGAAATTTCCGGCAAATCTTTTTGGCAAACTAGAAGAGTTGCAGGACAAAACGGATATTGTGGTCAGACTCTTCAAATCCATTTTGGGCTTGGAGATGCTTCTGTTGCCGATTCAATTATTATTGAATGGCCTTCGGGCATCAGGCAGGTTTTGGAAAATCAAAATGCAAATCAGCATCTAATAATAACTGAAGATACAACTTTAACTTCGGTTAATGACGAGGTCGGAGCAATAAATAAATTTGATCTATTTCAGAATTATCCGAATCCCTTTAATCCTATTACAATTATTAATTTTCAATTAGAATCTGCAGCAGAAATAAATTTATCTGTTTTCAATCAACTTGGTGAGCTAATTGAAAATCTTTATAAAGGATATAAAGATGCGGGAAGATATTCGTTTGAATTTAATGGTGCAAATTTTACTTCAGGTGTTTACTTATACACTTTAAAAACCTCAGAATTCACACGGAGTAAAAAAATGATTCTGTTGAAGTAACTTCGATGTGATTTCCTCGTTATATTGTAATTGAAAATTAAATTTTTAAGTTATTGAAATGAATATGCGATGAAAGAACATACAAACACATTGCCTAATTAAATGCTAGCCTCTGAAGAAACCACAAAACATATGAAAGCTGCTCTAAAGGAAGCTGTAAAAGCATTTGATAAAGACGAAGTGCCGGTTGGAGCAATTGTTGTGCATAATAACCAGGTAATAGGAAAAGGATACAATCAAACCGAAACCTTAAAAGATCCTACGGCTCATGCTGAAATGATAGCAATTACTGCTGCAGCAAATCATATTGGAAACTGGCGCCTGAATGAATGCGATATTTATGTTACTCTTGAACCTTGTATTATGTGTGCGGGAGCAATAATGAATGCCCGTATAAAAAACCTCTTCTTCGCGGAGTTTGACCCTAAGTTCGGAGCTTGCGGTTCTCTTTATAATCTGCCCGGGGAAAATAAATATAACTATAGAATTAATGTTTTTTCTGGGCTTTGTGAAAATGAAAGCAGGTCTTTACTCCAGGAGTTCTTCAGAAATTTACGATTGATCGAGAAGCAAAAGCCCGGTAGCTTTTCTTAAATATAGTTCTTATCTATAAATTTATAAAACCTTGATTAAGATTTTGAATAATAATAACTTAGTTATAAGATTCTTAAGGTTTTTATGCGGATAATACTTTTCGGTGCACCAGGGGTTGGTAAAGGAACTCAAGCTAAAATTCTTTCTTCTAAATTAAACATACCTCATATTTCAACAGGAGATATTCTTAGATCAGCAATTGAAAAGAAAACTCACCTCGGAATAGAAGCAAAAAAACTAATGGATAAAGGTGAATTGGTACCGGATGAAATAATGGTCGGGATCATTCGTGATACTTTAAAAGAAGAAAGGAGTAAAAACGGTTTTATTTTGGATGGGTTTCCAAGAACAGTAGCGCAAGCTAAAGAGCTTGACAGGCTTTTAACTGAACTTAATATGAACCCCAAAAAAATAGTAGCTGTTACAACCGACGAAAAAGAGATAATCAAGCGGCTCACAAACAGAAAAGCATGTAAAAATTGTAACTATATTCTCCCGCTTGATGAAATAAAAGATAATAGTTGTCCTAACTGCGGAGCTAAGGATAGTCTTTACCAGAGAAGTGATGATAAAGAAGAAGTTATTAAGAAAAGGCTTGAAATATTTAACTCCACCACTAAACCGGTACTTGACTACTATAACGAAAACGACAAAGTAATTTATGTTGAAGGCACTGGAAAGATTGAAGAAATATCAGAAAGAATTTTATCTAAGCTTACTTAATTCATTCTTCTCTTTGCTTTAAAACACCTCTAAAAGCTTGTCCATTCTCGATCTTAATTATCTTTGCATTGTATTTCTTTACAATCTCATAATTATGAGTCGCAAAGAGAACTGCCGTGCCTTTTGAATTTATCTTCCTGAAAATTTCGACAATCTCATAAGAAGTTTCAGGATCAAGGTTGCCTGTTGGTTCATCTGCAAGTAATAAAACCGGCTCATTTATTACAGCCCTGGCAATCGCTATTCTTTGCTTCTCCCCTCCCGACAATTCATCGGGTTTACTATTTTTTCTATGCGCTAAACCTACTTCAGCAAGAGCATTAATAACTCTTTTTCTGATTTCATTCCTCGGTACTTTGATTACCTCCAGAACAAAAGCCAGGTTATCGTAAATGTCTCTGTCTCTCAAAAGTTTAAAGTCCTGAAAAACAACCCCGAGTTTTCTCCTCAGGTAGGGTAATTGTCCTGGTTTTATGGTTTTAGAATTATATTCATCTACCTGTACAATGCCTGAATCCGGGAATATATTCATGTAAACTAGCTGAAGAATTGTACTTTTCCCTGAGCCGCTTTTTCCTATCAGGAAACAAAATTCTCCCTTTTCGAGATTTAGGTTCAGATCGGTAAATACAGGCTGGTGCGGATATCCGAAATCTACATTGTTAAATGACAGCATTGTTAATTTTCTTGATTATAAATTGTGCTCTTTGAGATGTCGGTTTTGCATTTTCAAAACTAAAAGATTCGTAACAGGCTACGGCAAGTAATTTTGCTTTTTCAAGCAAATCAAAATAAGCTTCTAAAGGATAAATCTTTTGCCTGTGAATTTCTTTATAAATTTTACCCTTAAATCTAATTTCAAAAATATTTTTATGAATCCTTGAATTTTTATTATACAAGCTTAAATGTTTATAACGAATATTTTTTCTTCTGCCTGTTCTCAACGGAACCGCCACATACTTTAAGCTGTTCCTTTCAAGACTTACATCGAAAGTAAAAATACCATTTTTGCTGAGAATATTATACACTTCCTTAAATAATTTCAAAAGATCTTTTTTGTTAGTAAGATAATTAATGCTGTCAAATGTACAATAGATAAGATCAAATTTGTTTTTGAACGGTATGTATGGCATTTCACAACAAACTTTCCGAAGCTTATTTTTCCCGGATGAAAGCATTTCAAAACTTTTATCTGTAACTAAAATATTGGGATAAAACTTGAGAAAAATATTTGAGAACATGCCGTTTCCGCCAGCCAGCTCTAAAACTTTGTCATTACTACTAACATAGGGTTTACTTAATTTATAAATATAATTAGTCCACAGCTTATAATTAACGTGACTCATCAAATGATCGTAAACAAAAACTAATTTTTCGTAAGGTCGGACTTCTAAATCAGGCATTTTTATTTCTGTTTTTCGATATCAGTTCTCCATATCTATATGCCCTGGTGATGCTGGATTCATCTGCCATATTCCTCCATGCAATATCATAAGCAACTCCGTGATCCGGAGACGTTCTGATAATCTTTAAACCTGCTGTAAAATTAACACCCGAAGAAAAATTTAATAACTTAAATGGAATCAGAACCTGGTCGTGGTACATACCTAAAACCAGATCATAATCTTTATACATTTTTGCACCAAAGAATGCATCGGGAGAAAACGGTCCTGATATATTCTTTTTTAATCCTAAGCTTTTAATAACAGGTTTAATTACTTTTTCCTCCTCATCCCCGATAATTCCATTTTCACCGGCATGGGGATTAAGACCAAGAACTGCAATGCGGGGATTAGAAATTTTCAAATCTTCTTTAAGTGTTTGAAACATAATTTGTAAGGTACTTGAAAGCTTATTCTTTGTAATCTGCCGGGGCACCTGTTTTATCGGTATGTGAATTGTTAACAATGCAGAATTCATTTTTTCCGAAAGGAACATTATTACATAATTGTTTGTACCCGACCATTTTGCCAGCATTTCTGTGTGACCGGGAAAATTTATTTTTGCTAAATTAAAGGCGGTTTTGGAAATGGGTGCTGTAATAATTGCGTCCACTTTTTTCTTATCAGCAAGTTCAAAAGCAAGCTCGATTGCTCTGTAAGATATTCTACCCGAATCCGCCGTTGGCTTTCCCGGATTAATCCTGACTTTTCCTAAATCAATAACCTGAACGGGAAATGCAGATGACTGGTTAATTCTCTTTACGATTTCAAATTTAAATTTTGGCTTTACAAGTCGTGCGGTTTCGATAAAAACATTAGAAGGGCAAATAAAATAAAATTTGGTTTTAGCTTTGGCGGATATTTTGTTGAGGGTTTTAATTACAATTTCAGGACCTATTCCATTAATATCTCCACATGTAAAAACAAATCTTTTCATTAACTACTTTCTAACGAAAATTCCCCGGTACCATCTTTATCCACAAATACAAATTTACGCTGCAGCTTATCATAAATCCAGGTTTCGACAACTTTACCCTGCAGGTTTGAACTTCTTTCAATTTTATTTGGCTTGCCAAATTTTACAAAAATTTTTCCCCTGTCTGATTCAACACCTTTCACCCCGGTTATAGAACCGAAGTTTTTCAGAGTGTAATCGACGCGGGTGTAAAACTCAGCCATTAATTCATTGTATTCAGTTTCAGGAGTAGGATCTATCTTCTTCCAGTAACCAACAAGCGCTTTATAAATTAATTCTTCCCCCTGGCTTAACAAAGAATCAACCACATCTTCATTTTCAATGTTTTTAATGGCTTTAACAGCTTCTTCCGGATTTCTTAACGATACAGGTTTATCATACCAAAAGACATCTTTCTTGAAGTTTGCATCCTTGTTTTCATCGATAACTATTGTAAAAGTTCCTTCCTGAAGTTTATTGCTTATACCGGGTAAAACGTAGTTCCTTGTTTTTATTCCTTCGTTCCTTTCGGATAATAAAATTTTTCCGTCACATTCAAAAAAATCAAGATTAGATACAAAAGACGTTATCACCTTACCATAATAAACCGTATCAATCCCGCTTATAACGGTTACAAAAATTTCCTCCTCTGAAATATCCGAAACGGGAATAATAAAATCACATGGTTCGCTTCCGAACGGCAAAGAATTCTCATAGTTTGTAAGCCTCAAAAAATCCTGACCATCACACCTGATTTTTTTTGCATCAACAATTAATGGCTCTCTATATTTTTTGTCCGAAACATCAATCCTGACATTCTCTAATTTTAATTCCCTTGAGTTTTTGTCTGTTACAATCGGCAGAATATTATAAGAACCGTTTGCAAGTTCTATTTTAATCATCCCCTCTGCAAATATTTCGGAAGAGCTAGTTTCTTCGAACAAATTGGTCCGAATGTTCCAGTCTTTAATTTCCCTATCAACAAACTTCGAATTTGTATCGGTAACTTCTAAATATAACCGGAGTTGCGCAGTATATTGATTTTCATTTTTTTGAAAGACCAGGTTCTGATATGGTACCCTGTAGAGGAAAAATATTGTTGAGAGCGAGTCTCCCGGTACAATATATGTTTGTGTGAAAATTTGTTTGTGAAAAGGCTGGCAATAGGAGACAGCATACACGATATGCAATAGCAGAAATAGTTTCTTCATAGTAACAAAATTTTAGGAGTAAATTTAAGTGATAATAATTCCTTATCAAGGAAATAATTAAGGGATAGAGACTTTCTAATTTCAGTGAAACACTTCCGCAGTATGTCAGGAAGGTTAACTGTTCATATTGTTGAGAAAATCTTTATTATTCTTAGTCCCTCTCATTTTATCAAGCAGGAATTCCATTGCTTCAACCGGGCTGAAATCACTAATAATCTTTCTCAGGATCCATATCTTGGCAAGTTCGTCTTCTTTCATTAGTAATTCTTCACGGCGTGTACCTGATCTATTAACATCAATCGCGGGGAAAATCCTCCTGTCACTCAAATCGCGGTTGAGAACTATTTCCATATTACCTGTACCTTTGAACTCTTCAAATATAACATCATCCATTCTGCTGCCGGTATCGATAAGAGCAGTGGCAAGTATTGTTAAGCTTCCACCGTCTTCTGTATTTCGCGCTGCTCCAAAGAATCTTTTTGGTTTATGAAGAGCATTGGAGTCCACACCACCTGAAAGAATTCTTCCGCTATGAGGAACAACAATATTATGAGCACGAGCTAATCTTGTTATACTGTCGAGCAGAATCACGACATTCTCTTTTGCTTCTACCATTCTTTTTGCTTTTTCAATCACCATGTCTGCAACCTGTACATGCCTTTCTGCTGGCTCATCGAATGTCGAACTGATGACTTCGCCTTTTACCGACCTCTCCATATCAGTAACTTCTTCAGGACGTTCATCAATCAGCAGAATAATAAGCTTTACTTCAGGGCTGTTTCTTGTGATAGAGTTAGCGATTTTTTGAAGCAGAACTGTTTTGCCGCTTTTCGGTGGAGATACAATCAAGCCTCTCTGACCTCTTCCAACAGGTGTAAGCATATCCATGATTCTCACTGAATATTCACCGGGAGCCGATTCAAGTACAAATCTTTTAGTAGGATAAACAGGAGTAAGGTTATCGAAAAGTGTTCTTTCTCTTATTGCATCAGGATCGAGACCGTTAACAGCCTCGACTCTGAGCAGGGCAAAAAATCTTTCTCCCTCTTTTGGAGGTCTTACCTGCCCGCTGACAAAATCACCGGTTCTCAGAAGAAATTTTTTGATCTGTGATGGCGATACATAAATATCATCGGGTGAAGGGAGATAGTTATAATCTGCGGATCTCAGGAATCCATAACCGTCTGGCAAAACTTCTAAAACACCCTTGGAAAAGGTCAGACCGTCTTTTGCGGTTTGAGCCTCAAGGATTTTAAAGATTAGCTCTTGCTTCCTGAGGTCGGTATAGCCATTTATACTTAGTTCTTTGGCTATGGCATTTAGCTCTACAATTTTCTTAGACTTAAGTTCCGAAATGTCCATTGGCATAAAATTATCCTACTTACTTTTTTATAAATGATTTTTTAAATGAAAACACAATATATTCAAGGTTCTTACCGGATATGCTATAGAGGTTACTTACTTACTTCGTCAACTGTTTTATTTTATTTATCGTATGATAGGGTCACGAGGTTTAACCTAAACTTACATCGAAAAAGAAAAAATGTCAAGCAAATTTATTTTTCCAATAAAGATTTAATTTCGCCCAATAAATACATGCTGCCAAGCACCACAAGGCAATCATTCTCCTTTGCTTTTGATCTAAAGTTCTCGATATATGAAACCGGGCTGTTTAGCGGTTTTACCTCTACTTCAGCTTTTTCGGCAATTTGTACTAAATCTTCAACCTTATAAGACCTCTCTATGTTAATTTCCGAAATAAAAATTTTATCAAAAACATCCTTCAATTTTTTTAACATCTCCAGGGCATTCTTATCTTTCATGGCTCCGAATATCAAAATACGCTCATTATAGCTATTATAATCTTTACTGAATTCCGAAATAAAATTGCAAACTCCCTCCGGATTATGAGCAGAATCAAAAATTATGTCCGGTTTCTTATTGTAAAATTCATACCTGCCCTGGAAACCCGTATTTACTATAACATTTTTTATACCGGCTTCTATCTTACGGGTGTCTTCAATATTCAGGACTTTTGATACAGCAAGTGACGCAAGTACCGCATTATATTTTTGATAACTCCCGCGCAAAGGCATAGTCCAATCGTCCAGCTCTATTTCTTCAGTATAAAGTTCTAAAGAGCCGGGCTTCTCATTTGCATAGTCAGCAATTTTATACAACTGGCTGCCTGTCTCTTTACATTTTTCTTCAATAACAATTTGTGCCTCTTCGGAAAGATTTCCGATAAATACTTTATTATGATTTTTAATAATAGCAGCTTTCTCACGCGCAATTTCCTTTATTGTTTTACCCAGGATATTTTCATGCTCAAGGCTGATAGAAGTTATTATAACACCTAATGCATTAAAAACATTTGTTGCATCTAACCTGCCGCCAAGACCTGTTTCTATTACAGCAAAATCTACTTTATTATCATAAAAATAATTGAAAGCAAGAGCCGTTGTAACTTCAAAAAAAGTCAGTTTATGTTCATAAATATATTTTTCGTACTTAGTAATAAACTCTGCAACCACTTCATCCTGAATTTGAGAATCATTTATCATTATCCTCTCATTAAATTTAACAAAGTGAGGAGAAGTATATAAGCCTACTTTATAATTACACTCCTGTAAAATACTGGCAATAAATGCGGCAGTACTTCCCTTCCCATTTGATCCTGCTATGTGAAAAGCCTTTAGATGTTTCTCAGGGTTACCTATGTAATCGAGGAAAGCTTTTATGTTATCCAGACCGAGCTTAATGCCAAAGGTATGTAGAGAAAATAATTTCTGTAAAGATGATTCTAAATTCATTACTTCAGACAATGTACGAACCTGTTAATTCTGATATTTTTTCAACTCCATATTTGATACAATAATCTTCAATGCCCTTGATAATTTTTCCCGCTGCTGCTGGATCAATAAAATTTACTGTCCCCAGCTGTATTGCTGTTGAGCCAGCTATCATAAATTCAATTACATCTTTCCAGTCCATTATTCCACCGATACCAATAACCGGAATATCAACCGAGCGTTTTATTTCTAAAACCTTTGCCAAAGCTATCGGTTTTATTGCAGGACCGGATAATCCCCCATTAACATTGAACAGTTTTGGTTTTTTTGTAAATATATTGAACGAAGTTCCCACGAGAGTATTTATAGCCGAAACAGCATCGCCACCTTCATCTTTTACAACTTTTGCAAATTCAGATATATAAGAAACATTAGGCGATAACTTAATAATTACCGGTTTATCTGTAACAGATTTTACACCTGCTGTAATTTTTCCAACGGCTTTAACATCATTACCGAATTGAAGTCCTCCTTCCCTTACATTCGGACAAGATACATTTATTTCAAACGCCTTTATTGTATCTTCTTTTGTAAGAATTCCCGTGCATTCGACATATTCTTCATAAGTGCTCGCAGCAATGTTACATATTAAAGGAACATCAAATTTTTTAAGGAAAGGAATTTTTTCTTTTATAAATTCTTCAACACCGATATTTTGCAAGCCAATTGCATTCAACATACCTGATGGAGTTTCAACAATTCGCTGTGGCTGGTTGCCTTTCCTCGGTTTAAGACTAAGAGATTTTGTAACAATGCCGCCAATAGAATTCAGATCAATGAACTCAGACATTTCATTTCCGTAACCAACTGTACCTGAGGCTAATAAAACCGGATTTCGGAATTTAAGAGATCCGATTTGAACGGAGAGATCAGGCTTTTTCATATTATAATATCCCTGATATTAAAAACAGGACCATCCTTGCATACAAGAAGATATTTATCCTGATTGTTTGAGGATTCAATCGGGCATCCCTGGCAAATTCCGAAACCGCAAGCCATCACACACTCGGTCGAAGCTTCACATTCGAGATTATGCTGAAGACAAAATTCTTTCAATGTACTTAACATAGCGTTTGGACCACAGGCAAAGATTTTCACTTTTTTAGAGTTAAAGATATCCACATTCTGAGCAAGAAGTTCCACTACATTACCCTTAAACCCCAAAGACCCATCATCTGTGGAAACCTTAATATTCTTCATTCCATAGGTTATAACGTCGGAAAATGTTCTGCCCCCGATGAATGAATGTATATTTTTTTTATTATTTATTATACGCTTTAGATAGGGAAAAGGAGCAACACCTAAACCTCCGGCTACAATAACTGCAATATCATAATTGCCATCAGTATTAAAACCTCTTCCGAGTGGACCGAGAATGTCAATTGAATCTCCCTTGTGTTTGCCTGCAAGAGCTTTAGTGCCTTCTCCTAAAATATTAAACATTAAAAAGATATAATCGCCTTCAACGTCGCAAACGCTAAACGGTCTTCTTAAGAGCGGAAAAGGGATTTGAGAAACTCTTATGTTTAAAAACTCACCGGGTTTTATTATTGAAGCAATACCGGGAGAGAATATCTTTAACAAAAAAATATCATTATCTAATTTTATTATTTCTTCAACGGGCGCGTTGGTTAAGAACAAATTTTACCTTTCATTTCAGGTAACTGAAACCTTTTATTCTTGCAGAATTACAAATGAGTTTTAAGGCAAGTAATAATCTGTAAAACAAAATACTAATTTTTTCTAACGGTATATGTAAATTTAATTATTCTTTTGATTATTTACGAATTTTAGTTTTCCACCAATCAATAAACATTCGATTTTATTTCCTTTTAAAGTTAGCAAGTCTTAGACAAACCAAATCCTGAATATTTTCTGCTAATTTAATTGGCACATTAAAATTATTAATAATTATAGTAAATGCGACAGGTTCATTATCGCCTGTAAAAGCATACCCGGAAAGACTTCTTACATATTCCAGGAAACCGGTTTTTGCCCTGACTTTATTCTGCGCAAGAGTATTTTTCATCCTTGTACCTAATGTCCCGTCAACCCCTGCAATAGGCAATGAATTATAAAATGGAATAAAGTATTTGTTCATAAACATATAATTTAACAATGCAACAATACTTCTCGGCGTTACCAGGTTTAGCTGCGAAAGACCGCTGCCATCTGTCATTACAAAGCTTTCAGGATTAATTCCCACATCACTTAATACTTTTTGAATTGCTTTTACACCGTTTTCAGCTGTCCCATGCCCTTCTTTTTCCAGCCCAATAACTTTTAAAAGCTGTTCGGCAAAAAAATTAAGGCTGTTCTTATTAATGACCTTTATTATGTCTTTTAACGGCAGTGAATAATAAGCAAATAGAAATTCTATGTTAGAATAATCAATAGGCTTTTCAAGATCATCAATATCGACTGCATAACCATTGATTTTTATACCTTTCTTTTCCAGAACTTCCTTCAATACCACAACCGAATATTGAGTGGGATTATTTATTGTAGCAAATGTTTTTACTGAATCCGTGCCTCTTTTAATAGTCCCAAAAACATTTATAACATTTGTACCTCTTTCCCTGTATACATCAATCGAAGTGATTGAATCTCTTGATACAACACGAACATCTTTAATAAGAACTATATACTTCGTATCCGGAGTTATGTTTACCTTTGGTTTTCCACTTTTTTCATCAACAGTAACAACCAGGTCCACACAATTATCGTTAAATGATAATGCTCCTGATGGAGAACTATACCAATAAGATTCATTATCCCAGACCCATCCGTTTCCAAGACCAACGTCGTCAAAAAGATTATCGTCTCCTACAATATTTCCATCAATTTCATCTATGCCTAATTTTAATAAACTATCTGCCCAGTCGTTGTATACTTTATACATATCACTGTTAAAGAATCTGCCTGAAATTGTCGGATCGCCACCTCCCTGAACAATAAGGTTTCCCTTGAGAACCGAACCATCAATTTGCCCGTTTGCATAAATCAATGTTGAGAATTTATATTCATTACCAAGCAGTAATAATCCCGCAGAAGTGGTAAACAATTTCATGTTTGAAGCAGGACGAAAAAGTTTATCCTCGTTTCTCTTATAAAAATACTCGCCTGTTTCAAGGGACTGTATTACAACGCCCCAGTATGCGTTATTGAAATTAGGATCATTAAAAATATCATCTAGCTGTGACCAGAATTCGTGGATATTCGAATAAGAAAACTCCGGTAAGGAATCAATTTTTTTATTGAGAGAATCCTGAGGATAACAAACAGTCGTTAGCAAAAAGAATGCAAGCAGGATTTTGTGAATGTTATTTAGCATAATTTTTAAAAACTCCCTCGATTTCAGTTTTAGATAATTTACGATAAGAGCTAAGGGGAACATCGGCAGTAAACCCGGCAAAACTTTTTCTGTTTAGTCCCGTCACATAATATCCTAAAGCTCCAAACATCTTTTTAACAAAATGATTTCTGCCTTCAAAAGTAGTAATCCTGGCAACTTTTTTGTTTGGGCTCAAAAGAGATATTTTAACAAAAACTCCCTTCCTACGTTCAATAAAAATTCCTTTTAACAACTTTTCAATATCTTCGTTGGAAAGAGGTTTATCAAGCTTAACTTCATATTCTTTAGGTACTTTATTACGGGGATGAGTAAGAAGATTAGAAAACTCACCGTCATTCGTTAGAAGCAATACACCGGTTGTATTATAATCAAGCCTGCCTACCGGGAAAATTTTTTCATTCACTTTAATCAGGTCTACCACTGTTCTCCGTTTCTTCTCATCATCTGTAGATGTTATAACACCAGCCGGCTTATTAAGAAGAAAATAAATATGTTTTCTCGGCGTTATCTTTTCCCCATCGAGCATTACTGAATCCTGCTCACTATTTACCTTGTAAGCAAGTTCTTTAACGACTTTGTTGTTTACAGTTACTCTCCCCTGTAAAATATATTCTTCGGATTTTCTTCTGGATGTAATTCCGCTGTCGGCAATGTACTTGTTAAGTCTGGTCAGCATTTCCTTCTTCACTAATTTCATTTTCCATAGAATCTTCCAAAGCATTCATCATTATCTTCCTCTTTTGCTCGATAAAATCCTCGTCGTTCATTATTTCTTCAATTTCACGCGGCTTGGGTAAATCACTTAATTTATTCAAACCAAAATATTTCAAAAATTCCGGTGTTGATGAATAAAGCAAAGGTCTGCCGACACTTTCTGCTCTACCGGATATATTAATTAGATTTTTCTCAAGAAGAGTGTTCAGTATATAATCCGAATTTACACCCCTGATCGCTTCGATTTCGGGCTTAGTAATTGGTTGCTTATATGCTATTATTGAAAGAGTTTCGAGTGCTGCCTGGCTTAATCTACGTTTAGATTTTTCTGAGGACAGGTAACCGACATATTTTGAATACTCCTTTGTTGTAGCAAACAGATAGCCGTTGGCAATTCTAAGTATGCGAAATGATAAACTTTGCAGCTCATATTTATTATTAAGCTCATCAACACAACTTTCTATTTCCTCGGAAGATATTTGCGTATCATCCCCGTCAATTCCTTTTACAGCTTTTATAATTTCAGCAGCAGACAATACATCATCCGAGGAAAATATTAAAGCTTCTATCACCGATTGATATATATTATCCAATTTCATCTCCCTTTAAGATTAAAAAATCGTTAAAGTCAGGAGATTCCTTTATTTTTATTCTATTCATCTTTACAAGTTCAAGTATTGCAATAAATGTAACGATTATTCTTATCTTTTCCTTCATATCGCTAACGAGTTTCAAAAAATTAATTCCCCGGGCTTCACCAATTTTATTGAGAATAAATAAAATCTGTTCGTCGATAGTTACATTAATTTTACTGATTTCGTGTACCGGTTCCTCTTTGATGCTATTGAGAATATTTTTAAAAGCTTTTGCAAGATCATAAACAGTAACATTCTTAAGAAGTATATCGAACTCAGGAACAGATACTTTTTCATCGGCTGAAAAATTTCCCCTGTAGCTTACTTTTCTCTGGTCCGATTCAAAATATGCCAGTTCTTCCGAAACTTCTTTATACCTTTTATATTCCAGCAAAGCTTTAACGAGCTCTGCACGCGGGTCGATTTCTTCTCCCTTTTCATCCAGCTCGCGCGGCAACAGCATTCTTACCTTAATATGCATTAAGGTAGAAGCCATAAGGATGAAATCCCCCGCTACTTCAAGATCGAGCATCTTAATTAAATTAACATACTCCAGAAATTCTTTTGTTATCCTGGATATTGGTATATCATAGATGTTTAATTCGTCCCTCTTAATGAAAAAAAGCAGAAGGTCTAATGGTCCCTCGAACTGGTCTAATTTTATTTTGTACAATTTTAACCCAGTTTCATTTTGGTTCTTACGTCGTTCATAGTCTCCCCGGCAGTAACTTTAGCTTTCTTTTCACCATCAGCAAGTATATCTTTTACAATATCAATATTCTTTTCAAAATAATTTCTTTTTTCTATTATAGGTTCAAGAAAAAGAGATATTTTTGCTGCGCAATTCATTTTGCAATCAACACAACCTAAAGCACCCGACCTGCAGCCCGCATCTATTTCCGGTACTTCTTCCTTATTAAATTTTTTGTGATATGAAAAAACAAGACAAATATCAGGATTACCGGGGTCACCTTTTCGTATTTTTTTGGGATCCGTTACAGCCTTTTTCATTTTAGCTTTAACTGTTTCCGGATCATCAGAAAGAAGAATAGTGTTACCCAAAGATTTACTCATCTTGGCGCTGCCGTCAAGTCCTTGCAATCTTGCAAACTGTGTAAGAAGCGGAACAGGCTCAGGGAAAACATCACCATACTGGCTGTTAAACTTTCTCGCAATCTCTCTCGTGATTTCAACGTGAGGAACCTGGTCTTCACCAACAGGTACTGCATCACCTTTATAAAGCAATATATCGGAAGCCTGAAGAACCGGGTAACCGAGATATCCAAATGAAATATTTTCAATATTCAATTCCCTCACCTGATCCTTCAAAGTAGGATTTCTTTCAAGCCTGCTGGTTGTAATAAGCATCCCAAAAATTAAAGCTAATTCAGTATGCTCTTTAATTTGCGACTGGCGAAACATAGGGCTTTTCTTCGGATCAAGACCTGTTGCAAGCCAGTCAATAAGCATATCAATTGAATTCTCATAAATATTTTCAATATTTAAGTCCGTAGTTAGAACATGGTAATCGGCAATAAGATGATAACTCTCATATTCATTCTGAAGCTTTACCCAGTTTTCCAGAGCCCCGACATAATGCCCGATATGCAGTTTCCCGGTCGGACGCATTCCGCTAAGTATTCTTTTTTTCCGCATAGTGTAAAAAAATATAATAAACAGGTTTGTTAAAAATAACAATATTGATTTTAATTACCTCACACACGAAAAGAAAAAAAGAGAGTATTATGATAAGTAAAGATATGGTTTCCAGTTTTCGTCGAGTTTACCTACGACATTCTTGATGAACATTATGTGGCTTGGTTTAAATGGTCTGTAGAGCATTTCCATCCTTGCTTGTACAGGAGTTCTGTCTCCCTTCTTATTGTTGCATAATGTACATGCACAAATAAGGTTTTCCCAGGAGTCAGTCCCTCCTTTTGCTTTCGGTAATATATGATCAATAGTTAAAGGAAGGTCACTTCTTCCGCAATAGGCACATTTATAATTGTCCCTTCTCAAAATATTTTTTCTGGTAAGAACGACTTTTTTATAAGGTACACTAACGAAAAAGCTTAAACGGATTATACTTGGCCATGGAAAGGCTTGATTAACAGTTCTTAACATCTTCCGTTTATCATCAAGAACTAATTCGGCTTTCCCCAGGTACATTAAAACCATGGCTTTTTTAATATTACAAACAGTCAAGGGCTCATAACTCTGGTTCAAAATTAAAACCTTGGCATTGAGCTTGCCGTTAATGCGTTTCGAGGGTTCGAAGACCTACTCCTTTTTTTGATTACTATATTTGATTGCTATATATATTCTCAAAATAATTCTTACAATTAAAAGTAATATCCCAAAAGAAACAAAATAAATAAACCACCCGGTTGGAACCGACCTGGTTAACATTAAAACAAGAAGAATAAAAACAATAATTAAAGAACTATAATTGAAGAAATCATAATACTTTTTGTACAACAAGAGATACCTTTTTATGTAACATGAAAAATATTAAACATTATGAAAAAGTATTGGCGTAAAAAATAACGAAATAGGAAGGAAATTTCCAATATAATTTTATACCGGATTTACTGAATTATGTGATTTTATTGATTAAAGAGAGCCGTTTTTGTAAACAATTGCAACACAGGCAACATAGTCCCTTGAATGGCTCATAGAAATTTTGAGGTCTTTGTCTTTTGAAAGAAATTTTTCAAGGTTTCCTTTGAATTTAACCTCGGGCATTCCGTTAGGAGCGTTTATTATTTCCATATCCTGCCAGCTTAATTCACTGTTCCAGTTAGATGATATGGCTTTATATATAGCCTCTTTAGCTGCAAACCTTGCTGCGAGATGCTGGTATTTATTTTTTTTTGAAAGACAGTATTTAATTTCATTTGCTGTATAGACTTTATGCAGGAACTGATCACCGTAATCGTCTATGCTTTCTTTTATCCTGTCAATCTCGATAATATCTATCCCGATTCCGATTACCATTTAAATTCTCAGTTTTAATTAAAGATTAAAATAACAGAATAAAAATAAAAAAACTTACCCTAAGTTTTGTCGGGAAGGGATTGTGAAGCAAGAGATATTCATTTAATCATTTAAAGTGAGGCTCACCTTTGAGGTGAACCTCACTTCCTTAATTTTATTTAATTAATATCATTTGTTTGGATTGACTAAAAAGAATCCGATTGTTTTGGAATGCAGTTATCCTGTAAATATAAACTCCGCTGCTTAGGCTGGATGCATCAAATGTTATTTCATAAATACCGGCTGGTTTTTGTTCATTGATCAAGGTTGTTACTTCTCTACCGAGAATGTCAAACACTTTTAACATTACGAAAGACGGATTGGTTATTTCATATTTAATTTTAGTTGATGGATTAAACGGATTCGGGTAGTTTTGGTATAATACAAAGTCTTCGGGAATGATATATTTTTCATCTTCTACATCAGTGATCATTTCTATTTCATATAACCCCTGTCTTGTAGTTCCAAAAAAGAATTTGCCTGTATTATCTTTTTTTATTTCAGTGATACGGTTTCGATCCATAATCGGTTGCGGATAACCCGACCAGGATTCCCCATAATTAGATGAGATATAAACACTATCTGCACCTCCAATTACTAACCCCTTTTTATCTGCATATATACTAATAAGATTTTCTCTAAATAATGTTTGTTCCCAGGTTTTGCCATCATCTGTAGAACGTATTATTCCTTCTAATCTGGTAGGATCAGCCAAAAATACATAGTTATCAATTGCGAATATGTTATTGTTTGATTTGGGAGTAGAAAAACCTGTAAATATTGAATCAATTATCTCTCCAAAATTTGACAGCTTGAAAAGATTGTTATGTGGAAAGACTGCACCAAGACCAAGTACCCAAAGATCCTGGTTATTTAAACACATTGAATTACAAAATAAAAAGGTTGTAACAGGCAGAATATCCCAATGTAATCCTCCGTCAAAAGAGCGTCTTAAATTTCCTTCTATTGCAGCAAAAACTGTATCATCATTTACTGCAAGCACATTATAAAGTATAAATGACGTGTCCTTGGCAATATTTATATATGACCAACTCTGTCCTAAATCTGTTGACTTATATAAACCGGCAAAACTTGTAGTTGAAAACGGCGCCGGAGCTGCAGCTGCATAAATATTACCCCCCGGAGTGATTGTTACTGCGTTAACATTCTGCAATCCCTTGTTTGTCCACTGTTTTGTTATGCGGTTATATTCCTGAACCCCTGAAGGCGTTGCAGCAAATATCAGACTGTCTCCACTGAACACAAAGTTGCTTACTTTAGAAATCGGCAGTCCTACCTGCTCGAAAAAATTGCTGTTATGTTTTAGTCTGTAGACACCTTCATTTTCAGAACCTGTGAAAATATCGTCCTGTTCATTAATTTTTAATCTGAACACCTGCTCATTGTAAATTCCTTCTGTATAATGATACCAGTTCTCTCCCATATCTGTTGTCATATACAATCCATCTTCTTTTGTACCTGCATAAAGATTTCCCTCAGAATCAAATGCCAGCGATAAAATAACTTTCCCTTCTAATCCCAACTGTCTCCAGTTTACTCCTCCGTCTGTTGAATACCATACTCCATCTCCATTATCATAGTAACCTGTTCCGCAATAGATATTATTATCTTTGTCAATCAGAATTGCAGCAACTGCTTTATCCGATAGAAATATATTTTGTGCCCACTTATCTCCATTATCAGAAGTTGCAAATAAACCCCAATGTGTCCCTGCATAAACAATGTTATTCGAGTCTGTTGCAAATACAAGCGGCGGAAGATTTTCAGATAATTCCCAGTTTTCTCCATAATCTGTTGAACGGTATAATTCATCATACTCACCATCTCCGGCAAACAATACCCCATCGTTACTCTGCCCGAATGCCCAGCATTCGCCTCCATTATATCCATTTCTTTTATTCTCCCAGGTTTCTCCGTTATCTTTTGAAAGATAAATTCTTCCCTGGTAGTTTGTTCCTGCCCATATATGGTCTTCTTCAGTTATGTAAATAGAATATACTTCAAAATCCTCAAACTGAGTTTCTATTTTATTCCAGGTATCCCCATCATCTGTAGATTTGTATAGACCTGCATAGTAATCAAATATGTTTGGATACACTCCCGCATAAATCTCTCCCTTAGAATTTATAGCAATATCACCAATAATGCCTCCCATTGGGCCACCAGTGTGTTTCCAAACCAACTGCTGGGCGGCAGATGTAGTAATAAATAAAATGAACAACATCGCTATCAATGCCAATTCATATTTTTTCATCTCTTAATGCCTCCATTTGAGCTTTACAAGTTATTATAACAGACCTCGCCTTAGTGAGGTCTGTTATAATATATTTATTCCTGATTAAATATTATATGACATTATTTTGCAAAAAGCATTTTTTTGCTAATAGAATGACTATTTGTACGCAAAATATAAAAGTATATACCGCTTGATAATTTCGATGCGTCGAATGAGACAGAATAAACTCCCTCTCCTTTCATTTCGCTTACCAGTTCAGCAACTTTATTGCCTAATACATCGTAAACATTTAAAGATACAAATGAATTTTCAGCAATGGTATAGCTTATTTTCCCAATTTTTTTCTAAAAAATATCTGCATCAACTTTTAACCCGTCATCCTTTAGCTGCTCTATCATGATTTTTGTAAGCTCGTTCAGTTGCTTTAAAGATTGAGAAAGGTCATCATAAATTTTTTCATCGTAAATAATTTTCCCCAGGTTATTCTGCCGGTTTTTAAGTTCATCAGTAAATATATTCAGCTTGGCAAGCAGGCTGTCAGTATTGCTGAGTACTGACTGAAGCCCTTTTACAGAAGTGTTTAAGCTTTCTTTATTCTCATTTATAAATTTCTTTGTTTCCTCGGTTAACTCAGCAGTATTTGCTGTCAGTTTCTTAAGATTATCCCTGTTTTCATCAATAAGGATATTCAGCTTTCTAGTTACTTCGCTCAGGTTAGACATAGATGATTTTATATCATCATTAAGCTTTTTATCACCAAGATAATTATTTAACGATGTTAATGTTATTTTAAGATCGGATATGGTAGAGGAAATATCCTCCTGGAATGTTCCGACCATCGACATTACGTAAGGAATATCCGCATAAAAAGTTCCGGCTTGTACCTGGCTATAATCCAAAAGCTTACCCGATGAGCCGGGACTTATCTCTACCTTTTTCCCTCCCATTAAATCGAGCATTGACACTGCAAAACCCGCATCTTCTTTTAGCACAACTTTATTATCAATCTTTAAAGTAACAACTACATTCTCACCTTCTATTGCCAGATCTTCAACAAAACCTTTACGGACCCCGTTCACAGTTACGGCATCTCCAATTTCAAGTCCTGCAGTATTAGAGAATTGCACTTTAACCGTATTTTCTGTAGGAGTTATGCTGAAATTCTTAGCCCATCCTAAAATCCAGAGAAGAATAATTACTCCCAATAAAACAGTAATTCCGACTCTTATTTCAGTCTTTTTTTGATCTTTCATAATCTTTCAGGTTTATTAATTCTTTAATTCTGTTCAGGTTATTTTGAGTTATCAGAGTATCTGTTACAATCACCTTGATAGAATCGATTATCCAATTCAAATCACCGGTGTTTATTTCTTTGGTTTTCGAAATTTTATCTTTAAGATATTCCTTTAACAAAAATCTCAGAGAATCTTTTTCGGGAGTTTCTCTTATATAATTTAATTCATCATCAATCCCACCAACAATAAGATCGCTGATTAATTTTTTACCGGGATTAATAACAACATCGTCAAGATGATTCTGCAAAATATAAAGTATTGCTGCAATAATTATAGTAAGAACTATTATTATTTTTATGAAGCAACCCTTTTTCATCACTCGGCACTTACTTTTTCTATAAGGACTTTATTAATCCTTTTCTTTGAAACTTCTTTAACCGTAAACTTAAAGTTTTCCAGGTTAAAATTATAACCTTCTTTCGGGATATGCCCGGCATTATTCAGTACCAGACCCGCAAGAGTTTCGAAATCATCATCCTCCTGCGATATGTTCGTATTAAGCAACTCATTCAGTTCATCAATCGGGATTTTACCCATCACTATAAACTTATTATCATCAATTTTTGAAACCGGGTTTTCCTCTTTATCGTATTCATCCCTGATTTCACCTACAATTTCCTCGATAATGTCTTCCAAAGTTATAAGCCCGGCGGTGCCTCCGTATTCATCAACAACAATTGCAATGTGCATTTTCTTATCCTGAAACTCATACATCAAATCATTTATTACTTTGGTTTTAGGAATAAACATAGCTTTGCGGACAATTTTCATAATATCAAATTCGGAGAGGTCTTTTCTTTTTATGTATGTAAGAACATCCTTCGCATAAACAATTCCGATTATATCATCAAGATTATCTTTGTAAAGAGGAATTCTACTGTGTCCTGAGTGTTTAATTAAATCGACAAGTTCTGTAAAAGTTATGTCAGTAGGAACAACAGTCATATCGACGCGTGGGGTCATAACTTCATGAACCGTTACAGATTTGATACTGACAATACTTTGTATTATTCCGTGTTCCTCCTCCTCTAAAGTTCCAATTTCATGTCCTAAATCTGCAAGTTCGGTTATTTCTTCAGTGGAGATAGCAGCCTTACCCTTGTCAAATTTCATTTTAGAAACTATTACCCTGATCAACTCGGTAAGAGCCTCTGAAACGGGATAAATAATCACGCTAAACCAATAAAGAGGAATTGAAGCAAGCTTTGAAAAAGTCAGAGGATTTTTAGATGCCCATACTTTAGGTGTTAATTCTGAAAAAAGAATTATCAGGATTGTTAAAATTATTATTTGAAGACTGAGAACTAATCCTTCCGAAAGATTAGTGTTATTGTGTATATCGAGAGCAAGTGAAACGGCTACAATTGATGCTGATACATTGACTACTGTATTCCCTACGAGTATAGTTACAAGCAATCTCCGTGGATGGTCTACAAGATTTAATAAATATCTTCCTACGAGCGGGCTCGAGTCTAAATTATTTTTAAGTTTTCTTTTGTCAAGTGAAAACAAAGCAACTTCACATCCTGAAAAAAAAGCGGAGAGAAACAAAAAGACAAAAAGAATTATAATTCTAAAGGACCAGTCAATATCCAAGTAATAATTAGTCCAGGCTGTTAAACATTCTATTTAAAAAGGAAGATCGTCATTGTCTTCAATATTCACGTCGGTACTCTGAGTCTGCTCTTCAGCTTCCTGCGAAACTCCGGAAGCATCAAGAGGAATCAAACGTTCGGAAACTACTTCAGTAGAATACCGTTTAACGCCTTCTTTATCTGTGTAATCACGTTTTGATATTCTGCCTTCAACATAAAACTTTCTTCCCTTTTTCAGGTTTTCTTTCATATAATCCGACAGGTTGAATGAGACGATATTATGCCAGGTAGTTTCATTAACCCAGTTTCCGTCTTTTCCTTTATAACTGTTGCTTGTTGCAATAGTAAAATTAGTAACTGACAAATTATTTGTTGTAAACCTTGTTTCTGCGTCTTTGCCCAGGTTTCCAATAAGCATAACTTTATTTAACGAAAAAGCCATTATATCCTCCCATCTTTTTAAAAGGTTTAGATTGTTTTTAATTTAAGAATTAAGAATAAGAAAATCTATTTTCGAAGATAATATGTTTCCTCGATTTATAATTAACAATTACTTTAGGTTGTAAAAATTACCTCCGATACTTACCGCAAATAGACTACATTCTTCAATTAAGACATTCAAAGATCAAAAGTAATCAAAAATCTTATACAAAATCATCTTCTGGCAAAACAAATTTTCATAAAAACAATTCTTTTCGTTGCACGAATTTTGAACAAATTAAGCATATAATAATAATTCGCTGGAGTTAATTAGTAATGAATACGGGTCAATCGCTTTTAACAATAGGAGCTATGTTGATCTTATCTGTAACTGTTCTGAGAGTAAACAATAATATATTGAGCACTAATTCAATTCTTATGGATTCAAAATTTGGTGTTTTGGCAGTTTCTCTTGGTACCTCGATTGTAGAAGAAGCTAATAAAAAAGCTTTTGATTTGGCTGGAAGTGAAGATGCTATTGCAAGTGTTGATTTGCTTACAGCACCGGGAAGCTTGGGACCTGCATTTGGTGAATTTTATCCGGATTTTAATGACTTTGATGACTTTAATGGATTCCAAGATACAATTACCAATTTACCCTCAGCCGAATTCAGAATAAGTTGTAAAGTATATTATATCGAACCGAATAATCCAGATGTTAAAGTAAACTATAGAACGTGGCATAAAAAAATAGATGTTGCAATTACCAGCCCTAATATTGGTAGTAACGAGAGACGTGATACGGTAAAATTGTCTTCGGTATTCAGTTATTGGTACTTCAGATAAACAAAAGGTGAAAAATGGGATTTAGTGTTTTGTTAGATATTGTAGGCTCAATAATTATTGGTGGTGTCTTACTAAACATCCTTTGGAGAGTTAATGAAGCTACCGTTGCAAATACATATGAAAACAGCGGAGAATTATCCTTACAACAAAATTTATCAACTGTTGCGATGATAATTGAAAATGATTTTAGAAAGATTGGTTATTGTTCAAATTGGACTAAAATCCCTGACCCTGCAAAATCAATTATCCTTGCAGATAGTACAAAAATAAAATTTTTAACAGATGTTCAGTCAGATGGTGTAGTTGATACTATGTATTATTATTTAGGACCAGCAAGTGAATTGACTGTAACACAAAATCCACGTGATAGAGTTTTGTATAGAGTTATAAATAGTCAAACCCCTGTAGCTTCCAATCTTGGTGTAACTCAATTTAGTATAATTTATTTTAATTCCGGAGGGGATACAATTCTTTTCCCAATAACACAGCCTGGTGAAGTTTCTACAATGGAAATAAATGTTACGGTTGAAAATACTTTCAGAAGCATGGCTGATGAAGGAGATGTAGGATATAAAGGAAATTATAGTGGAGCTGATGAAGAATACCTGTATGCATTTTGGCGTCAGATTAGATTGGTTGCAAGAAATTTAAAAAACAGATAAGGAGAATTTACAATGGGTGGAAAAGCTGCTTTATTTTTAGTTATGGGTTTTAGTTTGTTGTTTATGGTGGTGGCGCAAAACTTTGGTAATATCTCTACGCGTGCAGTAGATAATATGGTTGATTACCACGATCAAACTGTAGTACATAACATTGCGGTTAGTGCGGCTAATATGGCTGCCCACAAGATATATCTTGATAACAGCTGGGTTACGGGTTTTCCTGAAACTAATTTCATGGGTGGAACTTTTGAGGTTTCAGTTGATATCATAAATGTTGTTCAGAATATAAGAAGAATAACTGCAACCGGAACATATAGAGATATTACAAACCAGGTAGTGGTTACTCTTTCTCCCAGCAGATTTTCTAAGTTTGCTTATTATTCTGAAAATGAAGAGGGAATTTGGTGGACTAGTAATGACACTGTTTGGGGACCTTTTCATACACAGGATCATTTTAGAGTTTCTCGTCATCCTACTTTTTATGGTAAGGCTACAACCAAAAAAAATCTGATCTATCAAAATGGTAAAAAGAATGATTATCCAAATTTCTTTGGTGGATTTGAAAAAGGTGTAAATCTTCCATTACTAACAGATGCTTTAACACCTTTAGAAGCCTTAGCAGACGATGATGGTTACAAATTTACAGGTGAGGATACTGTATATTTAACTTTTGATGAAGATAGTATTAAAATCAGGTATGAATGGAATAAACTTGATACAACAGTTCTTACATCTAGCTTAGCGCCTAATGGAGTTATTTTTGCAAAAAATTCTGTGGTTAGATTAAAGGGGAATGTAAAAGGTCAGTATACTATTGGAGTATCTGCATCAACAAGTGGTCAGGGAAAAGTCTATCTCGATGATAACATTGTTTATAATAAAGACCCCCGAACTTATCCAAATTCTTCAGACTTACTTGGAATAGTAGCTAAGAATCATATTTTAATAACTCAAAACGCTGCAAACAATGACGATATAACTATCCATGCATCAATTTATTCAGAGTCATATGGATTTGGAGCACAGAATTATGATACAAGACCTGTTAGTGGGGACATCAATTTATTGGGAGGTATTATTCAGAAGAACAGACAAGCCGTAGGTACTTTTAGCGGCACTACTATAACACATGGTTTTACTAAGCAATATAAATATGATGATAGGTTAATGATGATCTATCCTCCGGGCTTCCCGGGAACAGAAAGATTTGAAATTGTTTCCTGGTTAGAATAAAAGTTACTGATATAAAATGTTAAAAGGGCTCTGAATTTTCAGAGCCTTTTTTATTTTTCTATTGAAACGATCCAGGCATCCTTAAACTCTTCTTTCTCCCTTATCTGATTTCTTACAAGCTCAGCATCTTTTTTAGTAACAAATTTTTTATCCACTTGTACTACAAAAAGATTAACATCGCTGCTGTAAGAAACTGTTACCTCCCTTCCAAGCTTATTTTTACTTTCATCTGCGAAAAGTTGTGCCCTCCGCCTGGTAGTAAAAGCGCCTATCTGAATAAGAAAATAGGAATTTTCTTTTTCAAGGGATTCATTTTCTACTTCGGGTTTGTCTTCAGGACTATCATCAAATACATATATTTCTTCATCTTCACTTCCTTCTTCCTGACGTGTTTGCTCAATTGAAGAAGAGCACGAAGTTAAAGAAAACATTAAAGACGTAAATAATAAAAATAAAATTACTCTTACCATTATAAACTCATGCCGGTTTTTATATAACGGAAAAATAAACAATTAATCCCTTATTCAATCGTGAATAATTCAGAACCTTTTTCAACTGCCTTCCCTTCTTTTGCCATTATTTCTTTTATACTTCCTGTAGCGGGCGAACGAATATCATTTTCCATTTTCATCGCCTCGAGAATTAAAACAGAATCACCTTGAACGATTTTTTCACCAACACTTTTTTTTACTTTAACAATCATTCCGGGCATTGGTGCTTTCACAGTAACTTTAGAATGTTGCACAGCCGTGGCACTTATCAGGCTTGTTGCTCTATCCTGAAGAACTGTACGAACTAATGTTTCAAATACCTGCCCCTTTAATGTCACAAAATATTTTGCATCCCCACCTGGTTTTACCGACATCAGGAAAGTTTCATTATCTATTTTTAATAAGTAAGTATTTCCGTTTAATGCTGATAAAGTATATTCGTGTTCCAGGTCATTTATTTTCAGTTTGCCGTTTTCACTGAACCCTATCTTCACCCTTTTCTTATTAACCGATACGATAAATTCATTCATTCAATAAATCCATCCACTTATTGGAGTCAGAATTATTGCCGTCAGAAAGAATTTTTTCGCTTAACGTGCTCTGTTTCTTTAGTATTGCAGAAAAGATAGCAGGGATTTTTTCCGTGGAAATTCTTTCAGGATTTTGAGATTTTTTGTTGAGAAATTTTCTCTCCACAAAGTTTATATCAAAATTGTTTTTAATGAAATCCTTATGTTTAAATATTTCCAAAAGAAACGGGATATTAGTAACCGGACCGGCAATATGATATTCAGCTAAGGCTCGTAACATGCGCTCAATTACAGAATTTCTATCGCTGCTGTAACAAATAAGTTTTGAAATTAGCGGATCGTAATAAAGGGAAATTTTTGAACCAGTCATGAAACCGTCATCTATTCTAACACCGGGACCAGCTGGTTTTATATATTCAATTATTTCACCGGTCGAAGGGAGAAAATCATTCAGAGGATCCTCTGCATAAATCCGGCTCTCGATTGCATGTCCTCTCACCTTTATATCTTTCTGGCTGAAACTTAATTTGTTACCGGCAGCAATCAGAATTTGTTCTTTAACTAGGTCAATCCCTGTTATTAATTCTGTAACAGGATGTTCTACCTGCAGTCTCGTATTCATTTCGAGAAAATAAAAATTCTTATTTTTATCCATCAGGAATTCAATTGTACCTGCATTATAATATCCACATGCTTTAGCAGCACTTATGGCTGCTGTTGTAATTTTTTTTCGTGTTTTATCATCAACAAAAACAGAAGGAGCCTCCTCAATTATTTTCTGATGCCGTCTTTGAATCGAACATTCTCTTTCATAAACGTGAACATAATTTCCATATTTATCAGCCAGTACCTGAACTTCAATATGACGGGGAGATTCAATATACTTTTCAATATAGACTTCATCGTTTCCAAAAGCTTTTAATGCTTCCCTCTTTGTCGCTTCAAAGGCAGAACCAAATTCCTTTGCGGAGGTAATTTTTCTCATCCCTTTTCCGCCGCCGCCGGCAGAAGCTTTTAGCAGAACAGGAAAACCAATTTGCTTACTGAAATGTATTCCTTCATCAGTATTGTTAACTGGTTCAGTTGTACCGGGAACAACAGGAACTTTGTTTTTCATCATCAATCTTCGGGCGTCTGTTTTCTTCCCCATTAAAGCCACAGACTTAGACGATGGTCCGATAAAAACAATTCCTTCATCTTCGACTGCTTTTATAAAATATGAATTCTCGGAGAAAAACCCATAACCCGGATGAATTGCCCGGGCTTTTATTTCCTTTGCGAGATTAATAATCTTTTCTTTATTCAGATAGGAAGATGATGCCTGAGATTCGCCAATTGAATAAACTTCATCGGCAAGAATTGTATGTAAAGAATGTTTGTCTGCTTCGGAATAAACTGCAGCCGAAATTATCCCCATATCTTTGCATGCTCTTATTATTCTTACAGCTATTTCTCCCCGGTTAGCAATAAGAATTTTCTTAAACAAAAAAGCCTCTGTTTATTAAAGTAAGAATGATAAGTATAACTTAAGATTTAAATTAGTTATTCAAAAATTTTTATTTGAGTTCCGCAATTGTAATTCCGTCGCCGCCTATTTCAATTGGAGCAAAATAAAAAGTTTTTACCCTGTTATGATGTAAAAGTATTTCCTTAACGGTTTTTTTAAGAGCGCCCGTCCCTTTCCCGTGTAAAATTTCTATTCTTTCTAACCCGGCAGCGTATGCATTATCAACAAATTTATTAACCTCGAATTCGGCTTCTTCGGGGCGTTCGCCTCTTATGTCGAGACGCATTTCTACTTGGAAATTAATAAATGAATATTCCCTCTCCTTTTTCTCTTCGATCTTTTTTGCCGAATGAATAAGATTTTGTAAAGGTACCTGCATTTTTACAGTGCCGACAAGCAGGGTTGCTTTTTTAGAATCGTGAAACATTTCAAGAATCTTTCCTGTAGTATTAGTTCCTTTTACAGAAACAAAATCCCCTACATTAAAATCTGTATTAATATCTTCAGTTGTTTCAGGGAGAATTGATTTATTTCTTTCTTTAATCTCTTTAATAATTTCCTGCGAGGATTTTATTATTTCTTTCTCCGCTTTTGATTCTTTTAGTTCTTTAACAATCTTTTCAAATTTCTTGTTGATGTTTCTTATATATTCTTCTGCTTCCTCTTTTGCTTTAGCAAGAATTTGTTTTTTATCTTTTTCGAGTTTCTCCAGGTTTTGCTTATACAAATTAGAAAGACCGCTTAACCTGAGGTTTTCTATTTCAACATTTTTTAATTTCTCCTCTACCAAATGAGATTTTGCTTCAATATCGACAAGGAATTTCTCTAATTTATGTTTATCCTTATCAAGATGTTCTTTTGCAAGATCGAGGAAACTATTTTCCAGCCCAATCCTTCTTGCTATTTCAAAAGCATAGCTGGAACCCGGAATTCCTTGCTTAAACATATAAGTCGGTTTGAGATTTTGAGAATCAAATTCCATCGCAGCATTTTCGAAACCATCCTGATCATGAGCTATTAGTTTTAAGCTTCCATGATGCGTGGAAGCAAAAACCAGCGCATTTCTTTTTTGTAACATTAAAAGCACTGCAACAGCTAGTGCAGAACCTTCGGAAGGATCGGTTCCTGTGCCTACTTCATCCAGCAAAACTAGTGAATCGGAATCTGCAGACAAAAGTATTTTTTTGATGTTAGATAAATGGGAACTGAACGTTGAAAGATCATCTTCTATAGATTGTTCATCCCCGATATCAACTAAAATATTATTAAACTTATGAAAGTTGGAATCCGGGCTTGCCGGGATATGAATTCCGCTTTGAAGCATTAATGACAGTAGTCCAATAGTTTTTAAAACAACGGTCTTACCGCCGGCATTAGGACCCGTAATTACAATTACATTCCATCCTTTGTTTTCAAGATTAAGGGGAACGGTTTTATCACGACCGAGTTTTTTAATAAGTATAGGATGCCTCGCATCCTGAATTACAATAGGTTTGCTTTTATCTACCTGGGGAAAGGAGCCAATTATCTCAATCGAATACTTAGCTTTTGCAAAAACTGAGTCGAGATAACCGATAGTATCGTGTGTGCTTTTAAGCTCTTCAGCAACAGAACCTATTTTTGCAGTAAGTTCTCTTAGTATTCTTTCAATTTCTCTTCTTTCTTCAAATGAGAGCGAAACTATATCATTATTCATCTCAAGGGTTTCTTCAGGCTCTATATAAACTGTTTGACCCGTAGCAGACTCAGAATGAATGAATCCCCTTATGTGTCTTTTGTGCTCAGCTTTTACGGGCACCACTACTCTGCCGTCCCTCAAAGTTATATAGTCTTCTCTAACTAATTCTTTTTCTTTTAATGCTTTGGTTATCCTGTTTACCAAACGAATAAGCTCTTCGTGTTTTTCCCTTATATCTCTTCTTATTTCTGCAAGTTTCGGGCTGGCGTTTTCTTTTATTTCGCCATTTTCGTTAATTACTTTTTGTATATGATGTTCAAGAACTTTGTCAACGAATAAATCATCTGTAAGTTTTAGTAATCCCGGAGCAACTTCTGAGTTTGATTTAAGATAATGGACAAAATTTCTCGAAGATATAATCAGTGATAATATCTCAAGTATTTTCTTGCTTTCAAGTACAGCTCCTTCAATTTTACTTTTTGAAAGAGATGTTTCCAGATCAGTTAGGTAAATCAGTGGAGGATGAATATCTTTTATAAGGATTTCTTTTGCCTCACTAACCAGGTTACCTTCTGTAATAAATTCGGGGGAACTGAATGATGGGGTAAGAGCCTGGACTATCTTTTTCCCCTTTTCTGTAACGCTATAAACAGATATATATTGAAGGATTTTAGGAAATTCTAATTTCTCGAGTACCGACTGTGAGATCATTGTAACGTGTCTTTATCTCTTATATATTCCTTTATTATTTCTTTAGGTTCAGCTTTATACTGGCTTACATATTCAATAGTTACAGGAATTAAATTATATATCTTATAATATAAAAAGGAATTCTCTCTCGATTCTTTAGCCGGGGTGTTAAAAATGTTAAGAATAATTAAAAACGCACTCACAAAGAACAATATCTGCATTGTTCCTACTAAGCCACCAACAAACTGATTAACAAAATTATTTACTTTATCAAATGGATGAATGTATCTTTTTAAGATAGAAAAAACAAAAATAATAACAAGGAAAATTATTACTCCGCCAATTATTTCAGAAAGGTAAATTTCAATTCCCGTAATAGATTCGATTATTTGCCCTAGCCATGAAGCATATTTAACAGCTAAAAAAACTGCAAGAATAAATCCAATTAAGCCGATCAGTTTTCTAATGAACCCGTCTTTATAGCCAAGCACAAATCCTATAAAAATGATGACTAATATTATTATATCAAAAATGTTCAAGCACTTCCCAAAAATTTTTCAACTTCCTGTTTAACTATTTTCCCATCTGCTTTTCCTTTAAGCTCTTTCATTACGAGCGGCATTAATTTAGGAAAATCCTCTTTGGATTTTGCACCCACCTCAGAAGCTATCTTCGCAATTTCTTTCTGTATTCCATCTACTTCCAGTTGTTTAGGCATATATTCCATTAATATGTCCAACTCCTTTTGTTCTTTATCAGAGAGATCATTTCTTCCGGCATTTTTATATTGTTCGATAGATTCTTTCCTCTTTTTAACTGCTGTACTGAGAAGCTTTATTTCCTCCTCCGGATTAAGTTGTTTGTTATTGCCGCTTTTTTCAAACTCAAGAATTAATGCACGGATAGAACGAACGGTTTCCAGTCTTACTTTATCTCCGCTTTTCATTGCAGTTTTCATATCCCCAGTAATTTTCTCTTTAAGATTCATATTCACCTCATAAATTGAAAAAGGCAGGTTAAAATTATAATAAAACCTGCCTTAACATCTAAAGTATTTTTATTTTTTAATAATTATTTAAATCTTAACTGTAGCTGAATAATTTATTCTTAAACAATAAGCTTTTCTTAACTCCTGCTGAATATCGGTAACAAATCCCATATCGGAACCTTTATCGACTCTTAACGAAACTATTATATTGGGTAAACTCTGACGTTTAGCATACATTATAGATTGGACTTCGTTCATTTTAATTATACTGTCATTAACCTGGATTCTTTTATCTTTACCAACCCATATATAAGAAACCAACCTTTTGTTTTCTATTTTTTCTATAGCTTTAGCTTCAGGCAGTTTAAATTCAACAAGTAAATCTACCTCTCGAAGTGTAGTGACAACCATAAAAAACATTAATAACATAAACACAATGTCGGGCATCGAGGTAGTGGGTATTTCCAGTTTTACCTTAGCCCTTTTCTTTTGAAATTCCATTTATGACACCTTAAATTTTATTTTTTAACAGCTTCAGGCTCTGCAAGCGAAATAATGATAGGAACTTTGTCTTTTACAATTTCCTGGTCTTCAACACTAAGATCATTGAACTTATTTCCATAATTAGACGAGGAATATTCATCTCTTACTTCAAAATAAGCCTGCTTAATCTGATCCAAAGCCTGAATATAAGCATTATAGTTTGTCTTACGATCTGTTTTTACGGAGACAATTAATTTCTTATTTGATGGTAGTTCGATTTTCGAAACTATTCGGGGCTTGAGATTATTCTTAACCTGGAAAATAGAAGTTGGATTTCCATCAACAAGTACATCGCCGTTTTCATTTATCAGAACCGCAGCCATACGATCTTTAGGCACCTCAACAGTCTCAGGATCCTCTATGTATTCGGGTAACGTTAATCCTATTCCGGTATCAACATCGATTATTGTAGATACAAGAAAAAATAAAAGTAACAAAAATGCTAAATCCGCCTGGGAAGCTGTGGGAATGTCTACTGATCTAACAGTTTTTTTCTTCAATAAAGCCATATTTTATCTCTATTTAATAACTATAATTTCTTTTCTTGATGCATTTGATACAAAGTATCAATCAACTCAACCGAGCTCTCTTCCATTCCTGCAACAAGCTTGTCTATCTGGGCAATAAAATAATTATAGAACACCTGTAATATCATTGCTACCACAAGCCCAAACAAAGTAGTTAAAAGAGCTATAGCAATACCTTCTGCAACGATAGAAGGCGAAATCTGAGCCGCTTCCTTTATAGCATCAAACGCTGCAATCATTCCCTGGACGGTTCCGGTAAAACCTAACATGGGCGCAAGTGTTATGAAGAGTGAAATCCATATTAAACCTTTTTCCAGGAATCCCATTTCTATGCCGCCGTAAGTCATAATGGCTTTTTCTGCAGCTTCTATACCTTCATTTGCTCTTAACAAACCTGCTTGAAAAACAGATGCTACCGGTCCTCTTGTTTTTGAACAAACGTCCATGGCAGCCTCAACGCCTCCGGTTTCAAGAGCTTTCTTAACTTTAATTATAAAATCTTTTGTATTTACGCGGGCACGGGATAGTGTCCATAACCGCTCTAAACACAAAGCTAACCCTACAACTAAACATCCTAAAATCGGATGCATGAAAAAACCGCCGTCGTTATATTTTTGTGTTAACCAGTTTAGTGCCCCTTCACTTTGAGCCTGAGCAATGACATTCAATGTACTTAAAATAAATGTTGATAAAACCATATAAAGTATCCTCCAGATGATTATTGTTGATGCTATAGATAGAATGAAAACCGCATAATTTTTGAAATATATTTATGTTACAATAAAGATTTTGAAAAACAAAGTCAACCACATATTTTCTTGTTAACAATCAGAAAAGACATTATATCTGAAACCTATGAGTAAGATTAATGATATTGCCGGTAATGAAATTATAGTTATTAAAAATGCTGCTTACCAATTCTCCGATTTCTTTTGGTTTAATCCATTTCGTATAGTCTGCATTTGTAATCCATTCCCTGTTAGCAGGAGTATCAATTATTAATGGAGCAATTGCATTTGCTGTCATTTTTATTTCTTTCCCTTCTAAGGCAAGACTTTTGACAAGATGAATTAATGCAGCTTTCGAAGAGTCGTAAGCGGATTTCTTTTTCTCCGGATAAATACCTGTAAAGGCTGCAGTAAAACAGATTGAACCTCCAGCGGATTCTTTCACTATACCGGAAAAATGTTTTGCAATAAAAAAACTCGACTTAAAATTAATACCGATCATTTTATCCAGTTCATCAGCTTTAGTATCCCAGATACTTTTACCACCTGCAAAGCCTCCAACTGTAGAATACAGAAAGAATACTTTGTCTTTCGAAGGTTTTACTATTGAAAATGCATCAAGAACATTTTTTTCAATTGAAAGGTCTGTTGTTTCTACTTTTTCAATATTACCGGCTTCAGGCAAACCATCAAGCTTAACATCAAATAAATAAATTTTGCTAAAATCTTTTTTTATTAATACTTGTGTTATACCCTTTCCTAATGCACCATTTGCCCCAAATATTAAAAGTATCTTTTCCATTATTCTGTTCTTGTTAAAATGAACTTAGTTACAACAGGATAGTGATCACTATAACCACCGAGATACCTGCTACCTCCGTAAGCAGGAAATGGTGCTCCTTCATAATTACCTGATCGTGTAACCATCATTAAAGGCTTATAAACTTCAAATGAATTGCATACGTAATGAATGCTTTCCGAATCAATAAGAGCCCCGGATATTATGATTTGGTCAAGCATATTCCAGTCATCACGATATTTATAACTTCCAACTCCATCTGCAAAAGCGGGGTAAGCAAGATTAAATAGTTCACTGTAAGATTCTATATAACCGGTGCTGTCACAATAAAAAGGCACCGCACTTAATCCTTGCAAAAGTGAAACGTTGCCTGGCTCATCATTAAAGTCGCCAACAATAATAATTTTAGATCTGGCATTACGTTCGAAATTTTTATCAATAGAATGTCTTAAAGTTTCAGCAGCCTTTACCCGGTTCTTTTCAGATTCTGCCTGACCTCCCCTCCTCGATGGCCAATGATTTACATATATAATTAATGTATCCTTTTCTTTTGTTAGGAGATTAACATTCAGAATTAATCTTGTCGGATATCCATCATCGAGCATTACTGTATCGCCTTTAACACTTAACAGAGAAAATAGATCGGCATTATAAATAAGTCCGTTGTCTATTCCCCTGCCGTCGGGAGATTCCTTATAAGCCACTTTGTAATTTTTATCGTGAAAAAATTTTAGAACCAGGTTATCGAGAGGTGCCTGATGTTCTACTTCACATACTCCTAAAATATCCGGTCCGTTACCATTATTCATCGACCTGATAACTCGTGAGAGATTATACAGTTTTGTATCGAGTCTTTCAGATGTCCACTCTTTATTTCCCGTGGATAAGAATTCCTCATCATCTTGATTTGCATCATCTGTTGTATCAAACAAATTCTCAACATTCCAGAATCCTATCGCAATTGTGTCTTTATATGATTGAGGAAGAACTATTCCCGGTTGGATAGTTAAGATTATTATAAATACAAACAGAAGCTTTTTCATAAAAAAATTCGTTAGAATTGATAGCTATAAAATAATTAATTGTACGGCTATAAAAATGGGTAACAGCACAATTAATGAAAATTTAATTATGTAACTGAAAAAGTCGGGCATTTTAATATTATTCTCTTCAGCTACAGCTTTAACCATAAAATTGGGACCGTTTCCAATATAAGTCATACTTCCAAAGAAAACTGCTCCTAAGCAAATGGCTTTTAATAATTCTTCAGGGATTCCTGCAATAAGTGGAAATGAATTTACTCCCAGACCTAATGCAAGCGAGTGAAATGTAACCGCAGTTGGAGTATTATCCAAAAAGCTGCTTAATAAACCTGTGTAATAATAAAACTGTGTCGGACTTGTTACGCCGAGCGTGTGTGCATTCAATTCGAGATATAGCAGGCATGGAACCATAGTTACGAAAATTCCCAAAAACAAGTAAGCAACTTCCTGGATTGGTCCCCACGTAAAATTATTTGATTCACGAACCAGCTTTGGTGTAAATAGAATTGAAAGGTATGCTAATAATAAAATTACACCTTCCCTTATAAATTTAAAGTAATGGTTCGTCTTTATAACCGGGATATATTGTTCATTCAAAAAGGCAACAGCAAGCACTACCCCTGCAAGCCAGATAAAATTTATTTTTCCCTGCAACCTAATCGGACGTATCATACTCTTGTCTCTTACAATCGCAGAGACCGGTTCTTTTTTATGAAAATAACTATCTACTAAAAAATATACTATTAAAAGAAGTCCGTTTGTCAACAACCATTCGGGAAAAAGTTTAAAGAACCATTCAAAAGGTGCGTTTCTCAAATACATCATAAATAATGGAGGATCACCTAATGGCGTTAAAAGACCTCCGCAGTTAGCTACGATACCTATGAAAAACAAAATCGTATGAACCTTATGTTGCCTCTCTTTATTTGTCTGGATTACCGGACGTATTAAAAGCATAGCTGCACCGGTAGTTCCCATAAAAGAAGCTATAACTGCACCGATACCGAGAAAAGTGGTATTTACCAATGGTTTGGCTTCTATATCGCCGGTTAAATAAATTCCCCCGGTAATAGTAAAAAGAGCACCGAGCAAAATTATAAAAGGCAAATAATCAAATATCATCGTTTCAATTAATTTATCCGTAAACCCTGCTGAAAGCAGAAAAATTATGATTGGAATACTAAGTATGACAGCAATAATTAATTTGTTCTTATTTTTTTCCCAGAAGTGATTCCAGAACAGAGGAAAAATTGCTATTGAAAGTAACATTAAAATAAACGGAAGCAGACTAATCAACGGTATAGTGGTTTCGATGTTCAGAGTTATGCCTAAAGTTTTAGTTTATTGTTTGATTATAAATTTAAACGAGTTATTACTCAATGAAGCTCGTTATACAGCAGATCATAAAACTTAACAAAAGTAAGAGTAATCTTTTTAATGTCGCCGAAAACAAGTCCCATAGCTTTTACAATATCCTTAAAAAAAATCTTTCGGAGTCTTCCATATTCTAAGTACAAATATCGAATAAATTCGTCAAATTAACCATGCTTTTGCTTGCTTAAGATTATAATTTATAACTAATTTGGGCAAACTTAATTAGAAAACAATAATGAACGGAAAATCCTGAGGGAAAAAATGAAAGATTGTTTATCAAAACCCACTAGAGTTTTTAAAATTTCATAAAAAAATTTAACAAAAAGTATATATCCAAAATAAAGAGTAAATAAATGTCCATTCATAAAGAACGATGGGGAACCAGAGTAGGTCTTGTCCTGGCAATGGCTGGCAATGCAGTGGGTTTAGGAAATTTCCTCCGCTTCCCGGCTCAGGCATCGCAAAACGGTGGCGGTGCTTTCATTATCCCATATCTTATCTCATTCTTACTGATGGGAATCCCTTTACTTTATATTGAATGGGCGATAGGCAGAAATGGAGGTAAATACGGGCATCATTCAACACCTGGTATGTTTGATGTTATGGGTAAATCAAGATTCTTAAAATATATTGGTGTATTTGGTTTATTTACTAATCTTACCATTGCGGCTTATTATTCTTATATCGAATCTTGGACACTTTCTTATGTTTTTCATTCTATCACTGGAACATTTTTCGACATTAAGCCTACAGATTTTTTTCCAAAGTATCTCGGACTTCATGAAAATTCTATCTTTGCTCTACCATATGAAGCTATATTCTGGTTTTTACTAACTCTTTGTTTGAATGTATGGATACTTTCTAAAGGCTTGGCAAAAGGAATTGAAGTAGCTGCTAAAATCGGCATGCCTCTCTTAATTCTCTTCGGAATTATTCTTGCCATAAAAGGATTAACTCTCGGTTCAGGAGATCCTGGAGTAATTGAAAGCCCATTAACAGGATTGAACTTTGTCTGGGAGCCGAACTTTTCAGGACTTACAAATCCCACTACCTGGCTTGCTGCCGCAGGACAAATATTTTTTACTTTATCAGTCGGAATGGGTTCGATTCATTGCTATGCTGCTTATGTAAAGGAAAAGCAGGATATTGCTCTTAATGCATCTTCTGCAGGATGGATGAATGAATTTGTTGAAGTAATACTTGGCGGTTCAATATTAATTCCAATCGCGACAGCTTACTTAGGTTTAAATGCAGTACAGGCAGCAACAATGGGCGGAAGCGGTTTTGGTTTAGGCTTTTTAACTTTGCCGACTTTGTTTAATAACTGGGGATGGTTTGCACCAGTTGCCGGTGCAATGTGGTTCGGACTTTTGTTCTTTGCAGGTATAACATCTTCACTTGCAATGGGTCAGCCGATACTCGCTTTTTTCAAAGATGAGTACAAATTATCGCGTGAAAAGAGTGCAATCTTTGTTGGCTTAGCTGTTCTCCTTTTAGGTTTTATTTGTGTTTGGCTTTATCCCGGAGGCGCTTTTGATGAATTTGATTTCTGGACAGGAACCTTTTCACTTGTGGTTTTTGCATTATTAGAAGCGATAGTCTTTGCTTTTATTTTTGGAATCAATCGCGGATGGGATGAAATTACTCGTGGATCTGATATGATCGTTCCAACAATTTTTAAATTCTCAATCAAGTATATCACGCCATTTTTTATTATTATTATTTTTATTGCTGCATTGATTAAACCAAGCAGCGACTGGATTTCTGCTTTTTCAAGTTTATTCAGCGGAAATGGTTGGCCGTTAGCTGCCGATAGTGTTATCGGCGTTATTTTCCATGTCGGTATCGATAAGTATGCCTGGTTTGAAAACGGTGAACCTACGAGGGAGTTTGTTAAAGATGGTACCCGGCTTTTATTGATGCTTACTTTTATAACATTTGGTTATCTCGTTCATAAAGCCTGGCGTAAGAAAAAAACAAATAGTAAGGGAGAAGTGAAATGAGTGTATCGGCTATAATAATGATGCTTTGTTCCTGGATTATTATAATATTCTTTGCCTTGAAATTCTTTATAAAAGTTCTTAAAACTCCCCTGAAAGATGAATAAGAAAATCATTACTTTATTCTGATTCAACCGAATCTTTTAATGATTTTTTTTTAAGTGAACGATGGCGCAGGAATTCAATTACCCCCGGTAAGACAGAAATAATAACGATTACAATTATAACTAGTGAGAAATTATTTTTAACTATCGGTATATTACCAAAGTAATATCCGCCAAAAACAAACATTGCCACCCAGACAACTCCACCTATCACATTATACAAAATAAATTTTGAATAAGTCATTGCACCTACTCCAGCAACAAACGGTGCAAATGTTCTTATGATAGGGATGAACCTTGCAATTATTATTGTTTTACCGCCGTGCTTTTCATAAAAGTTATGCGTTCTTTCAAGATATTCCTTTTTAATGAACCGTGTTTCTTTATGAAAGACTTTAGGACCGAAATAATGCCCAATCCAGTAATTAACCGTATCTCCCAGTATTGCAGCTATGCAAAGAAGAACAAAAAGTAAGACAACATCAAAAGAACCGAGTGCTGCAAAAGTGCCTGCAGCAAAGAGAAGTGAATCACCCGGAAGAAACGGAGTTACTACCAGTCCCGTTTCTGCAAAGATTACAAGAAATAAAATTACATAAGTAACAATTCCATACTTAAGTATAAGCTCATTAAGGTGTTCATCGAGATGAAGGAAAAGATCAATGAGATAATTTATTGTGTTTTGAAAAAAGACAAATGCCAGAATAATAATTACTGCCAGAAGTAAAGCAGAAAGAAGATAGTATATTTTTTTTGTTGCCATGCGTTAAATTTTTTCTATAAAGTTTAAATCTTTACCAAAAGTTTCTTCCATGTGATATAATGCAATAAATGCAATCACGAGTGAAACGACTCCGACTATTAAAGCTGCATAAATCATTCCAAGCGAACCGCGGAGCAATTCAAAAACTAATGTAATTGGAATGACTGAACCCCTTATAAAATTAGGAACTGTAGTTGTAACTGTCGAACGCAGGTTGGTTCCGAACTGTTCGGAAGCAATTGTAACAAAGACTGCCCAGTAACCGATTGAGACCCCGAGAGCTACGCATATGCCGTAAAAGTAAGTAAGGCTTGTAATCCCTGCAAAAAGATAAACTAAAATAAATACCGATGTCAGAAAAAGAAACATCATTACGATTTTTTTTCTGCTCTTAAATGCCTGGCTGAGAAAACCGCTTCCAAAGTCTCCGAATATCAATCCTATGTAAGTAAACATAATTGCTTTACCGGCAGAAATTGTTCCGTCAACATTCATAATCTTTCCAAACTCCGGTGAGAAAGTTATAAGCACACCGACTACAAACCAAATTGGTAACCCGATTAAAATGCAATTCAAATATTTTACAAATCTTTCTTTAGAAGAAAATAATTTCAGGAAATTTCCTTTTGAAATATTTGAATCTTTGATTGATTTATATATTCCCGATTCAAACATTCTTAATCGCATAATAAGAAGAATTAAACCAAGCACTCCGCCTATTATATAAGCGGTCTGCCATGAAAATGAATCGCCGATAATAGCAGCAACAATTGCACCGGAAACTCCTATTGTTG
>Ga0209212_1000468_pt1 | contig 78034 bp, 67 predicted proteins | sample RifGroC2_FD_183996 | JGI IMG/M metagenome (GOLD analysis project Ga0209212, IMG submission 183996) | Groundwater microbial communities from Rifle, Colorado, USA - Groundwater C2 (SPAdes) (version 2) | ecosystem: Environmental > Aquatic > Deep subsurface > Groundwater | place: Rifle, Colorado...
GACGAATTAAGGAAAAAATCCCTGTTCAATATCTGACAAATGAAGCTTTTTTTATGGGTGAAGAATTTTATGTAGATGAAAATGTACTGATTCCCCGTCCTGAAACTGAAATTCTGGTGGAAGAAGTTTTAAAATTAGTTTCCAAAAACAATGCAAAAATTATTGATATTGGAACAGGTTCTGGATGTATAGCCTGCATGATTGCAAAGAACTTAGAAGCTGCAAGCATTTTTGCAAGTGATATTTCAGAAAAAGCCCTTAAAATAGCTGAACTTAATGCGGAAAGACTTGGTGTAAAAGACAAAATAACTTTTATAAACTCTGATATTTTTGAAAATATTGATGACAACGAGAATTTTGATGTAATTGTCTCAAATCCTCCGTATATTTCCATACTTGAAAAACAGAATCTTCAATCCGAAGTTGTACTTCACGAACCGCATCTGGCACTTTTTGCTGAAGATAATAAAGGAATATTTTTTTACGAAAAACTTGCTTTTCAGGCAAAGGATCGATTAAACAAAAACGGATATTTAGCTGTAGAAATAGGGATTTATCAAGCTGATGATGTTGTTAAAATCTTTGAAAACGCCCATTTTAAAGAAATACAAATTATTAAAGATTTTAATAACATAGAGCGAGTTGTTATTGGAAAGCTAATAATGAGTTCTTGATATTTTTTTATGGGTGTATAATAATAAGTTCTAACATGGCATAGTAGCTCAGTTGGCTAGAGCACGTGGCTCATACCCGCGCGGTCACTGGTTCGAATCCAGTCTATGCCAATTAAAAAACCCTCTTTACCATGGGGGTTTTTTATTTAATTTTTTCAAATTTAATTGCAAATAATATTTTAAATATATTGCAGTATTTACGAATTATATAGTAGAATATATGAGTAAAGAATTGAGAGAAAGAAAAAATGCAACAAGCTACATATAAAACAGAATTATTAACAACAACAAATGTAGATCAGATAAAAGAAATTTATGAAAGCTTCAGATTAAAAGCTACAAAAGATTACAGATATGAAATAGAACCATTGGATTTTTATTCTTTTAAAGAATCCATTGCTGACGGTCGTTTAAACGGAATTGCTTTATTTGATGATAATCAGCCAACCGGAATTCTTATTTTTGTTGTTGAACCGCATAAAGCAATAGAATTAAATATAATTCATGTTCCTGACAGAAAAGATTTAAACAAAAAGCGTTTAGCTCTTGCGGGAGCGCTTTTAGAACATTTGAAAGCTCAGTCAGGATGGAAAGTTATAAGCTATCCCCTTCTTGGATTTCAGGAAACCTTTACAAGAGATATCGCTCTATTAAAATTTCAGCTTACAGGACAGGCAATGGTAAGATTCGATTTTTCTGATTCGGTTGCCTATAAAGTTTTACAGAAATCTGACGTTGGACAACTACCTGAAGGCTATACGGTAGAGCAATGGGATGACAAATATTTTGATGCGGCAGTTGAAGTAATAAATCTTGGATTTAAAAATTCCAAAGATGTGAATTTTGACCCGAGATTTTTAACACCTGAAGGCTGTAAAGATGTTATAGGAAAAATTACAGGAAACTTCTTCGGACATTTTATGCCGGAAGAAACAAGAGTTATAATGAAAGATGGTGACTTAGAAGGTGTTTGCTTTGTTAATATGGTAACTCCTGCTAAAGCAAATATTCCTTTAATTTCTGTCAGAAAAAATATCAGAAATAAAGGTCTTGGCAAATTTATCCTCAAATCTGCTGTCATAGGCATCATAAAAGCCTTATCGGAACAAAAAATTGCTGTAAGTGAAGTAAATGCGGCGGTTGAAACAGATAATTACCCTGCATTAAAAATGTACAGGAGAGTTGGATTCAGAGAAGAGTTTACTTATCCTCACGCTTATTACAAAAATCCAAATTACAAAGAATCATAAGATAAAAAAAGGGCGAAAGCCCTTTTTTATTTAGAAAATATTTTTATCTGAATACAACTGTTTTTGTGCCGTTAAGAAGGATTCTTCTTTCTACATGCCATTTTACAGCCCTTGAAAGTATTATTGTTTCAAGATCTCTAACTGTCATAGCAATATCATCAGTTGTATAAGTATGATCAACTCTTTCAACCGCCTGCTCTATTATTGGTCCTTCATCAAGATCAGGAGTTACATAATGAGCTGTAGCTCCGACAATCTTAACGCCTCTATCATGCGCCTGTGTATAAGGAGCAGCGCCTTTAAAACTTGGTAAAAACGAATGATGAATATTAATACAGCGACCATTTAAAGCTTTACACATTTTCGGTGATAATATCTGCATATATCTTGCCAGAACAACAAGATCAATTCTAAGCCCATCAATAAGCTGAAGGATTTTTTCTTCGTTTTCGGCTTTATTATCAGGAGTTGAAGGAAGATGAAAATAATTTATTCCATGCCATTCAACTAAATCTTTCATTTCTGTATGATTTGAAACTACTCCAGCAATTTCCATGGGAATTTGACCTGATTTTGTCTTGTGCAGCAAGTCATTTAAGCAATGCCCGAATTTTGAAACAGCTATTAAAACTCTGGGGCGTTGGCTATAATCATTAATTTCCCATTGCATTGAATATTTCTCTGCTATAGGAGTAAATTTTGTTCTTATATCTTCAAGGTTTTTAAATTTTGAATCTGCTCCCTGAAAAACCGTTCTCATAAAATATTTTTTTGTTGTCGGATCTCCATAATTGAATGAAGAAGTTATAAATCCTTTATTTTCATAAATAAAATTCAGAACGTTTGCAGAAATTCCCGATGCATCAGGACAGATCATTGTTAAAATATAGTTTTTCTTAGGCATTTAATTCAAAATCCTTGTCTTAAATTTTTCATCAGGCATTATCCAATGCTCTCTATTTTTTGTTATCGGAATAAATACCGCTGAAGTTTCATCTTTATAAACCACTCGCCAGTCATCAAGCATAATAAGTTTATTATAAACAGCATAATCCGTATTCACCAAAATTATATCGGTATGATATTTAGTCATTAACTCGTTCCAATTTTTACCTACATAATGAAATCTTGCCACTTCACTTATTAATGATTCAGGGTAGACTCCGTCATATCTTCCATCGACAGCTACAAGACATTGCGGATGTAATTGCCAGAGAGCATAGCTTCCCCAGTTGAATAATACCAATAAATTTCCTGATAAATTATTTTGCTGTATAAACTTAACAGCTTTTACAGGGAACTGTTTGTTGTCAACTTTTACTTTAAGCGGAACAAAATGAATAGTCAAAGTCCCTATTAAAATAATTAAGCTGTAAATTACAAAATTTGTTATTTTTTTGATTTTATGCCAATTTAAAAACCAGATAGGAATTTTTTTTATCACCCATCCCCAACCCCTCCCCTCGAGGGAAGGGGCTAAGGGTAATTTTTGGACTCGCTTTCCGTCCGCTTCGCGGACTCGCTCGCCCTTTTTTATTTTAATTATAGTGTTTTTAATCATTTCTGACATTTTTCTTGTATAAAAATCAAATGCCTGATAAAGATAGCCTGTAATATATCCCGCTGATGCAATTATAAAAAAGATATTATGCATTATATGCTGCAAAGAAACCCAGAAAGTAGCACAAAGAATAAGTATTTCCGCCCAGTTTATCTCTTTTCGCCTTTTCATAAGCATATAAATCAACGCAAAGAGCGTGAATATGGCTAATATTTTAAACCCGAAAGCTATACTAAACGGACCAAACAAATCAAGAGGTGCCCATTCCGTCAAAAATGGTCTTTTCATAGTGACAGCTTCTATTAAATAAGGCAAATATTTGATTCCATAAGGATTAATCAAAGTTGAAAGAGTTGAAACGCCAAGAATTAAAATATACTTCGCAACTTTTCTGCGATTAATCGCCTCACCTAGCGCATATAAAAATACGAGTCCTAATCCTGCAAAAAATCCGCCGTGCAAATTTGCCCAGATAATCATTGTCGCAGGAAAAACCCAGATTAATTTATCATTACCTCTTTTTACTAACTCAAGAAGATACATCCACAGTGCAAAAAACGCAAATGTAAAACAGTGCGACTGTACTGTCGTTAAAAATCCAAACAACAATGCATATAAGAAAAAAGCATAATAAATAATTCTGTAATGGTTTTGTTCGGGGAATTTAAGCTGATTAAGCTTAAAAATACTCAAAAATACTGAAAACATAAGGACAAATTTTAGCAAACACAGACCCAATTCTCCAAATTTATGGACGAGATAATAAAAAACAACACCCGATAACCATTCATGATCTATCCAAATTGGTTTTGTCTCGGTATAGGCAAATATATCCTGTTTTAAAATATTACCTGTCGCAAAAAATATTTTACCGACTGCAAATCTTGCCCATAAATCCCAATCAGCATTGTTATGTCCGGCTATTAAAAAATATATAATCAATAATATACTTAAGAAAAAAAGGTGTTTTTTCATTAATTTTTTAATTTTTTGCTCTCTCTTTTACCCAGTTTTTGTAGCTTTGTTTTCTTTTGTTTTCAAGATAATTAGTATTTGTAGAAGAAGGGTGACCATCCCTGGTCATTTTACCATCCATGGGTGATTTTTTATTAACTGCTTTTACTGTTTCATATTTTGGTTTCTCTTGGGATGAAACGATACTGCTTTTTACTGATGTATAATCTGAATTTTTTGTAGCCATATACACTTCAAAAGAAGTATCCCTTGCTATTTTTTCAGAGAATTTTTTGAGTTTTTCCGAAGAAATTATATTTTCTCCAAAAGAATTTATAGGATTTCCAAAATCAGAAGCCGGTATATCCTGATTATAAGTTTTATCCCATAATACAAGCCCTGTTGATGTATCTATCAAAGCAAGCTGAACATTAAGCTTATAACAAGGATTTATAGGGCTTTCATTATTAACACTGTTATAAATATGATTACCAATTAAAGGTAATCCCATAAAAACCAAATCCTTGGAAAATATCCTTCCAAAAGGCAACAAGGTTGAAAATATTTCAGAATATTTATTACTGCCTGATCTGTTTAAAAACATATTCTGAATGTCAAATCCCCCGGATACCAGCAAAATCTTATCGATTCCGAGTTTTTTCTCGAGCAAATTACAGGTTTCATAATCTACAACCCTGTTATCACGATAATTCATAAGAAATTCTTTATAACGTTTTGACATACCATAGCTTTGAACCAAATCTTTAGTTGAATTAATATCAGGTACATCAAAACTTGAATATTTGTTTATTGAGTTAATTATATCATTGGCAATCATATCAACTGTATTTGGATAAACACCATAACTTGACTGAGCCGTCGGAACATTTACGGGGCTGACAAACATTTTTCCTGCGGGTAAAGCAACTGCTCCTTCTTTTAACGCTAAAAAAGAAAGGAATGTTACAAGAACAAACATAATATTAAAAAATTTTTTCATTTTCCCCGAGTCTTTTATATTGGATGCAATTTTATAAATTTGGCATCATGAAATAATTATCTAATATATTATCGCTCTTTTTAATCCTTTTTTTAATTGATTTATTTTTTTGTATCGGATTCAAATAATTCGTCTATTCTATCCAAACCAAAAACTATTTTTCCTTTTACTTTTTTAAACCCGTTATAAAAGCTTTTTTTAATATTATTATGTTTTTCCTTAATACCAGCGGAAAATTTACGGCTTATGTTCAGGATTTCTCCGGTAATTTCAAGCAGTTTATAATTAATCCATTTACTTAAAGAAAACTTTTTTTGATTTACATCTATTTCATTATTTTTATTTTCAGGTTCTCTATCTTTAATTTTCTTCTCTTTATGATGTTCATTTTGACTCATAGAAGCATCTACTTCCGAAATCAAGTTAAAAGGAATCAATATAAGTTTTTTAAACACATCAGAAAGTTTATCTTTAATGTCTTTTTCTTTTTCTCCATAAATTGCAGCCAATTTATCACTAATATCAATAAAAGTCGGTAATTGGTTTAAGGAGTTTTTAGAAGGTGCTGTCATTTGAGGCATGTTTTTTTGAACAGATTCCGAAGAAAAAATATCGGGTTTTGTAAATCCCATAGGCGCTTGTGTTTCTGGCGTATTTGCAACACGATTATTTACCGCAGTATTAATTGCAGTTTTATCAACCTTTATATCTACTATTGGTGTCAGCTTTGGCACTGATATTTCAGCCACTGCTTAAAATTCCTCTTTAGACCTACCTCAACCTCTAAATATATTTTTCTACTTTTATCCTATAACTTAAACCCGCCAAGTCAATTGTTTTTAAACAAATATTACAGCGGCTTTCAGGGTTAGCCCATATTACCATGTCAACTGAAATTAATTTATCTGGCGAATAACATCATATTTTAGGATTATTGGATTATATAAAAGAAATTAGTAAAATAATTAATAAGTATTCAATGGGGAATGTTTTTTGAATAAGGACAAAGACTATTACAAGATACTAGGCATAAATACTTCCGCTGAAAAAAAGGAAATAAAATCAGCTTACAGGTCTCTTGCAAGAAAATATCACCCTGATACCAATCAGGGAAACAAGCTTAGCGAGGAAAAGTTCAAGGAAATCGGTGAAGCTTACTCTATTTTAAGCGATGATGCCCGCAGAACTCAGTATGATCTTTTAAAAGGGGTGTCCAAAAAGAAAGTAAATACAAGCGAACAGGCTAAAAAACAGGCTTCGGAGGCATACACAGAACAAAAAAAATCAACCGCAAAGCCAAAGTCTGAAGCAGATAAACGTCCTTTTGGAGATGTATTCTCTGACTTTGTTGATAAAGTATTTGAAAAAGGACAAGCTCCAAAGTCTAAGCAGTCACAGGAAAAACATAGAGAAACTCAAAAACCTGCGCCTAAAAAAGGCGATGACATAACAGCAGATATAAGTATTACAATCGTTGAAGCCCATAACGGCACAGTACGAAAAGTTAACATACTTCATACGGAAACTTGTCCGAAATGCAAAGGAAAAAGATATTTAAACAGTGTTCAATGTACGACATGCAAAGGGAATGGCGAAACTTCCAACCATAAAAAGCTTTCTGTAAAAATCCCCCCTAATGTTACTGAAGGTTCAAAAATAAGAATAGCAGGAGAAGGGAATCAGGGACAAAACGGCGAAGCAAGCGGTGATCTTTTTCTGGTCGTCAGCATAATTAAAAATTCAATCTTTGAATTTGAAAATTTAAATGTACTCTGCGAAATTCCTATCACCCCTACCGAAGCAGCTTTAGGTGCGGAAATATTTGTTCCCACCATAGATGGTCAACTAAGTATGAAAATTCCTCCAGAAACACAAGCGGGGCAGAGATTTCGTCTTTCAGGCGAAGGCATACCCGATGCAAACACAGCAAAAAGAGGAGATCAGGTTATAACAGTAAGAATTGAAATCCCTTCTAATCTTTCACAGAAAGAAAAAGAGCTTTATATGGAGCTTGCAAGAATCCGCAAATTCAATCCCAGAGACGGCATAATTTATAATTAATCTCTAATGCTTCAAAATTCTGCCTATTTTTTCTGCCATTCTTGAAATTTTTTCGGATTTTTCAAGTGCAATTTCTGTTAAAATAGCCACTTCCTTTTGACTTTCTGATTTATAAATTACGTTTTTCAACAAATATTCAATTCTTTCGGCTTCTATAGAAATATTTGATCTTAAGTTATAGAGTTTTTGTTTTTTACTCATCATCAATTCCTTTTTGTTAAGTTTGATAAACCAATGTGATTCACTATTGACTTATTAAATAGCATTATTGACTCATGATGTCAAGATAACAAACATAAATGATAATATTGTTATTATGTTAAAAAATAATTTATCAAAATTAATGGGTGAAAAAAGAATAAAAATTCACGAACTTGAAAAGCTTTCAAGTGTTAGCAGGAGTACACTTACACGACTTTATTATAATCAAACTAATACGATTAGCTTTAATACCGTGGAAAAACTTTGTTATGCTCTTGAATGCACAACTCAAGACCTTTTAGAATATATTCCCGATAAAGATTAATGAATAAAAATGCAAACATAATTGAAATATTCTCATCAATTCAGGGAGAAGGTCCTTATATCGGCTGTCGGCAAATTTTTATAAGATTTGCCGGATGTAATCTCACCTGTAATTACTGCGATACACCGTTTCAAACTCAAGAATTCTGCAATCTGCAAAAAGCAGAAGGTTCTAAAACATTAAAAAATCCTGTTTCTTCAGAGCAGCTTCTTAAAGAAATTTCTGGTTTTAACGAAATCCCTCACCATAGTATAAGCCTGACAGGAGGGGAGCCGCTTTTGCATACAGACTTTTTATTAGATTTTTTGCCTGATTTTAGAAAAAAATTCCCAAAAACCCAAATTTATCTCGAAACAAACGGAACTCTTTTTGAAGAATTAGAAAAAATTATTGATTATATTGATATAATTTCTATGGATTTGAAGCTAAAATCCTCTACAGGTGTTGATTTTCCTTTAGAACAGCATAAAAAATTCATAGAAATCGCTCGCAATGACAATATTGAGATTTTTGCAAAAGCTGTAATTACCAGCAAAATTTTAGATGAAGAAATTGATGAGTTGTCTAATTTTATAAAAATCCCACTTATTTTACAGCCTGTAAGTTCTGAAAACAAAGAGATATTGCTTTCTTCGCGAAATATTCTCGAAATTCAGGAAAAATTCTTGAAAAAATTAGATGATGTAAGAGTAATTCCGCAGGTACATAAATTTCTTGATTTGTTATAAGGAGAAAACCGATTTTGCTTAAAATAAAACTAAACGGACAGGAAAAAGAAATTTCACAAGGAACAACGATTCAAGATCTTCTCGATGAAATGAAGATAAAAAATACAATGTTTGTTGTTGAAAAAAATCTTGAAATTTTACCAAAAGAACATTACATTTCCTGCAAAATTTCCGAAAAGGACAATATCGAAATAGTGGGGTTTTTTGGAGGCGGCTAATATCTAAACACTTATTTCATATAACCAATTCGGCAGATTAAATCCGGAATATTTTTTCTTATCATAAAGAAATCACATTTAACTTTAATATGGATTGAATTATGAAAGAAGTACTAAAATGGGATGACAAATATTTAACCGACATTGAAATAATTGATTCCCAACACAAAAAAATCTTTAAATGCGTAAATCGTCTTTTTGATGCCCTTGAAAAATTAGAGGAAAAAGAAAAAATACTTAAATTAGTTAATTGCCTCGATTTTTATACAACCGAGCATTTTGATACAGAAGAAAAATACATGATAGAACTTAACTATCCTGAATATTCTGGGCATAAAGCCGCACATACCAAGTTTAAACATATTTACGAAAGAATTAAACATAACTATGTTTATAAATATCATAAATCGGTTTATGTTTTGGCTATTCATCTAAATCACACTATGGCAGACTGGCTTGATTATCATCTCCAGAAAGAAGATCAACGACTTGCAGAATTTTTGAGAAAAAAGTTTAAAAGATAAAACAAAATGAATAAATTAATCGGTCTATATATCTTTTTAATTATTTTAATTGCATTATTTGCTCTATTTAATGTTAATTTTTATCCTGATTTTTTAATTCGAGCACCCTTTACTCCTTTTATTCATAAATTATTTGAAGGATTAGTAACTTTTATATTTATTTTAATATTCCTGAAAGCCAATCAATTATATTCTGAAACACAAGATCGAAGAATGGCAATCATCGCAGGGAGCTTTTTAGCCGGAAGTTGTTTTAATTTTTATCATTTAAGTACTGATTTTGGACATTTATTTAATGTTTTAACTTTTGAAAATATTAAAATGAATCCTGAATTAATTTATTTACTGGCTACAAAACTTATTATTCCGATTTCATTATTTATTGCTATTTTTTACATAAAAAAATTTTCTGACAAAAAATTAAAATATTTTAGACTTAAAACTTATTCTTTATATTTCTGTATATTCCTATCAACAATTATTTGGGATAAATTTATCTTTCAGTTGCTTCCTGGATCTATTATTAACAAAATTTTATTGATTGAACATAATTTAAGCATTATTGATGAGTCTTTGTATTTTCTTATCGCTCTTTTTTTAATAGACAGAAATTTAACTTGCGGTAAAAAATTGTTTTCTGTGTTTATAGCAGGTTTATTTTTTCTTGGTTTATCAGAATTATTCGATATAAATCCGACATTTTGGGCAATTAATGAAGTTTTTTCTCATTCTTTAAAAACATTCGGTTTTCTGCTTATTTTTCTTGGAATTAAAAAATTTCAACTATTACCTGATATTAAAAGCATAAAAGAAAAAATACTTACTTCTCTGGCTTTGTTTTTAATTATATCGTATTTAACATTTTCATTTTTCATTTCATTAATATCGAAAATCAATTTATCTTTAAACCTGCCCTATATTTTTATTGAATTTTTATTAATTTCTGCAATTATCGGTTATATAATCACCTCGGATTTCACTTCGCCAATTTCGAATATTATTCAAATAATAAACAATTTTGAACCCGGAAAAAAATCGGAAAAAATAAAAATAAGTTCAAATGATGAAGTTGGTGAGTTAAGTAAAAAATTAAATGAAATTATTGACCGAGAATGGGATCATTCACAAAAATTATTGGCAAACCAGGCAAAAATTCAAGAATTATTAGATATGGAACATCTTTTATTTGAAGTAACAAATATTATAAGAAGTTCTTTAGATATTAATAAAACTTTGTCTATTATTGGAGATGAAATAGCGAAAGTTTTTAATGTTGAAAGAGCATCAATAGTTGAATTTCCTTACTATAAGGATTACAAAAAATGGATAGTCCGAAAAGAATATAAAATTAATGAAGATATTAAAGGATTAGACAATATTGACTTCGATGTTAGAGCCGGTGAATACAACGGTATTTTTGTTGTTGATCAAGGGCAAAACCTTGTTATAAACAATCTTATGGAATCTGACACTCCTGATTTTTATAAAAAAAACTATGGCTCTATGGGTATAAAGTCAATATTAAGTGTTCCAATCAGAAGAGCTAAAGATAAATGGGGACTGATTTTTCTTTCTGAATATGAATATTACAGAGAATGGACAGAAGATGAAGTAACTTTACTTCAGACAATTGCCGACCAAATTTATATTGCCATAAAACAGGCAGAACTTTTTGAAACAGTAAAACAAACAGCTAATAGAGAAAGTTTATTGAGAAAAATAATTGAAATAATAAGAAGCACTCTTGATATTAATGAAACTAAAAAAACTTTTGTGACAGAAATAGGCAATGCACTTAATGCAAACAGAGTTTTTTTTATTGAATATGATCCTGAAACAAATACACCTTTAATTCTAAATGAATATTCAGAATATTTATCTTCTCCCGACCAGATAAGCTGTGTAGGATTTGATTTTTCAAGTCCGGAAGTTCAATCTTATACAAATATACATAAACAAACTAATCCTATAATTGTTCAAGATGTTGAAGAATTTATCAAAGAAAATAATCTTAAAGGGACATTGGAAGAACAATGGGTATCAAAAATACAGCTAAAAACAGGTCTTGGTATTCCTATATTTTATGGCACTAAAATTTATGGAGTACTGGCTGTACATTATACAAGAAAAAAAGTTTATATAACTGATGAACAGATAGAATTTGTTAAAACTCTCGGCAATCAAATGGGAATAGCCCTTTATCAAGTTAAACTTTATGAAACTGTTAAACAAACTGCTGAAAGAGAGAGTTTACTTAGACAAATTGTTGAAACAATCAGAAGAACCTTGGATATTAATGAAGCAAAAAAAATCATAGTTAATGAAATGGGAACGGTTTTTAATGCAGACAGGTGTTATTTCAGGTCTTTTGATAAAAAAACAGATAAGTTTTTACCTCCTGGTGTTGAATATCTAGCTTCTCCCGACATAGAAAGTTTAATGAATGTTGCGCCAGATCAGGAAGGCTTAAAGTATTTTATAGATACTCTTACAAAACAAGAGAAAGGTTCATATCCTATAATTGTTGATATAGATTACATAAAAGATCCTTTAGTAGAAAGATATATGAAAAATGCAGGAATACTGGTGGATTATGCTATACCAATGTGGGACAGGCAAGATGAGCTTACATATCTGGTACTTCATTATGCAACACAAAAACCTGGTCTACAAAAAGAAGATTTGGATTTAATGGAAACTATAGCAAAACAGGTAACAATAGCGATTGATCAGGCTAAACTTTATGAAACGATTAAAGAACAAGCTGAAAGAGAAATCTTGCTCAGAAAAATTGTTGAAACAATCAGGAGTACTTTAGATATTAATGAAATAAAAACTTTATTTGTTAATAGTATAGGTCAATTTTTTAAAGCAAACAGAGTTTTATTTTCAGAATTTAATCCGCAAAAAAATATGTATGAACCTGTAGATCACTATTCAGAATATTTATCCAGCCCAAAAGAAATCAGTTTTATCGGATATGATTGGTCAAATCCTGAAATAAGCGAATATATACAGCCCTTAATAGAAAAGCAGGAGATTAATATATATAATTTAGATGAATATTTAAAACAAAATCCTAAATCTCCTGCTTTTATAAGTCTTTTTAGAAATGCAAATGTTCAATCAAGCTATAATATTCCCGTATTATACTTAAATGAAAATATGGGATATTTTTGTGTTGAATTTACACAAAAAGAATATAGAATACCTAAAGAAGAATTTGAATTTCTTAAAGATCTTATTAATCAAGTAGGTATTGCTATTCATCAGGCTAAACTTTACGAAACCATTAAAAAACAAGCTGAAAATGAAAGGATTTTAAGAGAAATAATAAGTGAAATCAAAGTTTCTCAAACTCTTGAAGAAGTATATGACTATATTATTACAAAATTAGCTAATACTTTTGATACAGAAAGAGCTTTTTTTGTAGAAATTCCGGCATTCGAAAATGAAAAACCCTCAATAAAACATCAATATCACAAACGACCTGATATTCCTTTTATACCTGACCATATGATTCAAGAAAAATGTCTTATAAATTTAATTGAAACAGCAAACAAAAAAGGTATTGCCATTATTAGCAATACCAGCGAGCATAATCAAGATGATGAAAGACTTCAGAACTTTTTTAAAACTTTCAATATAAAATCAATATTATTAGTTCCTTTAATAAGATATAACCACGATATAAAATTATTGGGAGCTTTTGTGCTTTGTTTAGGCAGAATTAAAGAGTGGAGTGAAGATGAAATAAATCTTATAAAATCAATTGCCGGCTCAACTGTAACAGTTGTCTGGGAAATCAAAAAAAGAATTGAACTGGAAGAGTTAAGAGATGTTTTTATCTTAACACTTACTCATGATCTTCAGGTGCCACTTGTAGGAGAGCATAAAGCATTGGAATTTGTTACCTCAAGACCTGCTGAACAGCCTATCGGTAAATTTAAGGACATTATAACCGACATTTTAAAAAGTAATGAAGGATTAACTACTCTTTTAAAAAAATTATTAAACACCTATAACTTTGAATCAGGAAAACAAAAATTGGATTTATCTCTAGAAAATTTAAGTGTTCCAATAACTGAAGTAATAGATTCATTAAAAGATTTAGCTGATTCCAAACAAATATCTATTGAAACTCAAATAGATGAAAATTTACCTTCTATAATGATGGATTCAGGACAAATCAAAAATGTTCTGCATACCTTATTAGAAAATTCTATTACTTATATTCAACAAGGCGGCCATATTATTATAAAAAGTGAAATAGAAAAAGATAAAATAATAACATCTGTTATAGATAACGGTCCCGGCATCCCTTATAGAACAAGAGAACGGATTTTTGAAAGATATGCCATGGCAATTGCAATTGAAAGAAAAATCGGAGCAGGATTAGGACTATATCTGGCAAAACAAATAATTGAAGCACATAGAGGAAGAATTTGGTTCGAAACAGAACTGAGAAAAGGCACAACTTTCTATTTTAGCTTACCTTTAGAGTAATTATTTATATCTTAGTAATTACATACACTGAGCTTAATACACGTGCTGCAACTTCTATAAAATCTTTAAATACTTGAGTCCAATCAATCTGTAGCTGTTCTTTTCTTGGTACTAAAATTGTGTCTCCCGGTTCAAGTTTCTTTCTTGAAGCAAATTTAACTCTTTCTGCCATACCACCAGCTTTAACAATATATATTGCATTTTTATGAGAATATTCCGTAAAGCCACCTACATTATTAATATAATCTTTAACAGTTTTGTTTTTGTCGTAGTTAATTGCCGTCTGATTCATTGTTTCACCTAAAACCATAATATATTTTGACAAGAGCGGAACAAATATCTCATCACCTGGCTGTATATCTAAATTTTCATCTTCTGACAGGTTATTAACATCATTAGAATTTATATTCAGGCTAATTCTTCCATAACCTTTTTGAGCTTTTTCTTTCAGCATTTCAAGTAAATTCATCTGATTTTTAATATAGCTTTGAACATTAACATTAATCTGTTTCTGATCTGAAATTTCAAGTTTGGTCAGTTTATCAGATAAGCTTTCCTGCTGTTTTAAAATATAATCATCAAGAATTTGTTTTTGCGTATCTAAAACTGATTTTCTCAAGAAGATTATTCCTCTTAAGTATCCGTTATTATTAACTCCGCCTGCCATATTAATAACGTCTTTAAGCTTCAAATTATCTGAATATTTATAAATTCCGGGAGTATTAACATGTCCTAATATCTGAACTGTTTCCAAATTTTCGTTTGGTTTCAACTCTCTAAAAAGTATTCTGTTTCCTGCCTGTAAAATTAAGTCCTGTGTTTTATTGTTTTGCACAAGTAGGTCATACAGGTAAACCACTTTTGTTATTTCTTTATTATTAAGAGAATTTTCAGCAATACTTATATTATATTGATTATTACTTGCATTTTCAACGGCACTTGCCGTGCTTTGGCTATTATTATCAACATTTTCAGCAGTATTTATAATATTTTGATTATTTTTTCCAGTAATTTCAGCAACAATGTTTTTGATTTGTATTTCGTCAATTTTTTTATCAGTATTGCTTACGTTTTCAAAATTTGAAGAATTTACAGTGAATCTGACCGAGGCAAGAACATTTTTTAATGTCATATTTTCATTATAAGGAATTATTCCGGGATTAAGTATGCAGCCTGAAACGCATATAGTTTCCATAGTCGTGCTTGGAAATATTTTTATTTGATCCTGCGGCATTAATTCAGGATTTGTATAACCGTTAAAAAAATCTATAAGCGAAACAGGTATTGAAACAATTTCTTTTGATATCCCAGAAACTCTTTCTATTACAGCCTGATCTGTAAAAGTGCCTGATAAAAGTTCGTCTTTTGATTTCAACACATCAGCTAATTTTAGTCCTTTTTTATATTGAAACCTTCCCGGATTTTTAATATTACCTGAAATATTCACAAAGTTTTCAGGCTGGTCATAAAGATTTTTAAATTGTAAAAAATCACCGTCTTTAAGCTTTAACTGCGCTAAATCACTGTATTTGACATCATAAATTTTTTTTCCCCCGCTAACTAAATCAAACCCTTCAATCTGCATAAGTTTTTGATTTATATTCGGAAGAAATCCTGATGCAAAATTAACAATATCTTTTAGAGTTTCATTATTTTTAAATTCATATATTCCGGGATTTTTAACTCCGTTATCTACTGCCGCTACTTTACCAACAGGTTTAACAAAAATCAGATCGCCTTCTCCAAAAGTGATTTGATTATAATTTCCATTTAAAATCAGTGCATATAAATCAACAGATTTTCTTTTTTTGGTTTTGGAATTAATGTATATTACTTCTCGGAGAGAGCCGTTTTTTTGAATTCCGCCGGCAAAATTCAGCGCATCAAGAATAGTTGAGCGTGTATTTACAAACACTGTACCGGGGTATTTAACGTTTCCTGTAATAATTACAGGAAATTTTCCTGAATCAGCGACAACAGCCTTAACTTTTATACTGTCAAACTTGGATGATACTCCTGCCATAATAAATTTTTCTATTGAAAATATCGTTCTACCTTTTGCAGGAATAATTCCAACACCTTGTATAAAGAGATTGCCTTCTTTATCGACCTGAACATCGTTTGAATTTTTAATAAGTTCACTTCCGCTGAGGTTTATCATATCTATCGAATCGCCCCAGAAGTATATATCAAGTCTATCACCGATATTAAGCTTATAATCTTTAGAAGTTTTACTGCTATCTGTTAATACAGATTTATTAGTAAAAATTTCATATCCGAATTGTTTTAAATAATCCGGTTTATCAGGATTATAAAAGATTTTTTCTATATTGCTTATATTGATATTATTTTCTGTTTTATTATAAAGTTGTACAGTTTTATTATTATCTTCTGCGTTTACAACAGTTGGTTTAGTAAAATAAGTATTATTATTTTCGGCATATACAGGCACATAAAAACAATTTATCAAAAAAAACCCAATAACAATCCACGATATAAACAAATTATTTTTGTTTTGCATAGTCGAACCTTCTCCCAAGATTTATTTTTCATTCCCTTTAATTAACGAGCCAGCTTAAATATAAATATAATGAACATAAATGTAATAAATATAAGATACTATAAAAAATTCTTTTTAGTATATTGTATTTTTCAATATATTTATTGCAAAAAGGATTTTATAGTCTAAAATTATTATTAATAAAAAAATAAATACGAATAGGAGAGAGGTCAATGGACAAAATTTTAAGAATTAACATGGGCGCTGAAGGTGAACCCAGTGCTACTATTACTTCAAATAAAGAATACGAAGGGCTTGGGGGAAGAGGGTTAACTTCTGCGGTTATTTCTAAAGAAGTTACACCGCTATGTCACGCTTTAGGCGAAGAAAACAAGCTCGTTATTGCACCCGGCTTATTAAGCGGTTCCATTGGCGTTATGACAGGCAGACTTTCTATAGGCTGTAAAAGTCCGCTTACCGGAGGAATAAAAGAATCCAACGCCGGAGGACAAGCTGCTCAAGTACTTGCCCGACTAGGCTATGCCGCAATTATCATTGAAGGGAAACCTAAAACAGATGATCTGTATAAAATCGTTATCAATAAAGACGGTATCAAGATTGTTCCTGATAATAGCCTTAAAATGCTTGGCAATTACAAAGTTATTGAGAAAGTAAAAGAAGAATACGGTGAAAAAGTAGCTTGTCTTTCTATTGGTCAGGCAGGGGAAATGAAGATGGCTTCGGCATCAATAGCCTGCACAGATATGGAATTAAGACCGACACGCCATGCAGGACGCGGCGGAGTAGGTGCAGTTATGGGTTCAAAAGGAGTCAAACTGATTGTTCTTGATGACAAAGGAATGTCAATGCGCGCGCCAAAAGACCCTGAAAAATTTAAGGATGCAAACAAAAGATTTGCTGAAGGTTTACAAAAACATCCTGTTACAGGTCAGGGGTTAGCTGCTTATGGAACTAATGTTTTAACAAATATTCTTAATGAAGCAGGTGGGTATCCTACACGCAACTTTAAAACAGGACAGTTTGAAGGTGCTTCAAATATTAGCGGAGAATTAATGGCTGAAATAGAAGCAAAAAGAGGCGGTCAACCAACACATGGCTGTCATAGAGGTTGTATTATCAAGTGCTCAGGAATTTATGTTGATAAAGACGGGAATTATATAAGCAAACAGCCTGAATATGAAACAGTTTGGGCTCATGGCGGTCATTGCGGAATTGATGACCTTGATAAAATTGCTATGCTGGATCACCTTGATGATGATATCGGCATTGACACCATTGAAACAGGCGTTGCAATCGGTGTAGCTATGGATGCGGGCATAATTAAATTTGGTGATGCCGATGGTGCAATCAGACTTGTTAAAGAAATTGGGGAAGGTACACCTTTAGGTCGCATACTTGGCAGCGGTGCAGGCACAACAGGCAAAGTCTTCGGAGTGGAAAGAGTTCCAGTAGTTAAAAATCAGGCATTACCTGCTTATGATCCGAGATCAGTTAAAGGTATCGGTGTAACTTATGCCACAAGCCCTATGGGGGCAGATCATACTGCCGGATATTGCATTGCTACAAATATTTTAAAATCAGGAGGATACGTTGATCCTTTAAAAACAGAAGGGCAGGTTGAACTTTCCAGAAATCTTCAGGTTGCAACAGCTGCTATTGATGCGACAGGCTTATGTTTATTTATTGCTTTTGCAATATTAGACCAGCCGGAAACTTTTCAGGCTATGCTAGATATGATAAATGCTTTCTACGGGCTTGAAATGACAGCTGACAGCGTTACTGAACTCGGACAGAAAATTCTTTCAACCGAAAGAGACTTTAATAAGAGAGCCGGCTTTACATCAGCTCAAGATCGATTGCCGCATTTCTTTAAAGTAGAGTCTGTTGATCCTCATAACGAAATTTTTGATATTAAAGATGAGGATTTAGACAGCGTGTTTAACTGGGAAACAACAGCAACGACTAATTAAGGATATTTATGCCCATCACAGTTAAATTATTTGCAACTTTGCGTAAAGGACAGTTTCCTGAAAGTGCAACCGAAGGTAAATTTGAACACTATCAAGGAATTACCATAAGACAAATCATCAAATGGCTTCATATTACTGAAGAAGAGCCTGCAATAATTTTCATTAACGGTCGCCATTCTGACCTTGATCAGGAATTAAAAAGCGGTGACACAGTATCGCTTTTTCCTTTAGTCGGCGGAGGTTAATGCCCCTCGTTATTCAGCATTTTAACAGCGTGTTCCATAACAGGAATAAGTATTTTTGTGCATAAATTTACTGCTTTAACAGAGCCTGGGAAATTTACGATGACAGTTTTGTTTTTAATACCTGCAAAACCACGGGAAAGCATTGCCTGAGGGGTTTCTTTATAAGATTCAGCCCTGAGTATTTCCGCGATTCCGGGTAATGCTTTATCACAGTATTTTTCACAAACATCAGGAGTAATATCACGATCAGATAGCCCTGTTCCCCCTGTAGTTATTATAAAATCAGATTCCAAAGCATTATTTAAAGCCTTTAAAAGCTGTTCTTCTTCATCAGGGACGATAACTCCGGAAATTTCAATATTATCAATATGCTGCTTTAAGATATTCTCGATAGCAGGACCTGATAAATCTTCGTAAATCCCTTTAAAAGCCCTGTCAGATACTGTAATAACAGTTACTTTCACTATTAATTTCTCCACCTTTTATTACTTTTGCAAAAATTCCGTTACGCGGCATAACACAGTCGCCCACCTGCTGAAAAATTGCGCATTTGTTATTGTGACATTCTTTGCCTATCTGTGTTACCTCAAGAATTGCTTCACCGATATGCAATTTTGTCCCAACGGGTAAATGTGCTAAATCTACGCCCTCTGTAGTTATATTTTCCGCAAAATCACCGTATGTAACCTTTGCACCTTTTTTAATCATTTCTTCTATGTCTTCCTGAGCCAAAAAAGAAACCTGTCTATGCCAGTTTCCGGCATGGGCATCACCGACAATTCCATGATTTTCTTGCAACATTGCCTTTGCTACTGGCTTTTTCAGTTCTCCTTTTTTCTCCGAGATATTTATTGATAAAATTTTAAACTTATTCATATTTTTTCTTCTCAACAAGATAAATATTTTCTATTTTCATCTCTTTATCAACAGCCTTGCACATATCATAGATTGTAAGCGCCGCTAAAGAAACAGCCGTAAGCGCTTCCATCTCCACGCCTGTTTTGCCCGATGTCGTCACAAAGCTTTTTATTTCAACACCATCCTCAACTACTTCAAATTCAATATCAACATGTTCTAAATTGAGTCCATGGCATAGTGGAATCAAGTCATCAGTTTTTTTGGCTGCCATGATACCTGCTATTTTAGCTACAGACAAAGCATCCCCTTTTTTCAGCATATTATCTTTCAAAAGCTGAATGGTATTGCTGTTTAAAATTATCTTTCCATAAGCAATTGCGGTTCTTTTTATAATATTTTTTAAGGAAACATCAACCATACTGGCTTTTCCCTTATCATCAAGATGTGAGAAATTATCCATTATCCACCTATTTCTATCATTTGCTTTGATGAACACACAAGACCTTTTTCAGGTTTTGCCAGAATTGTTTTTTTAAGAGAATCACTTATGTTCTCAAAATTAATTTTATATTCCATATCTGAATGAAGACAGGGTTTCAAAACGCCATTAGAGAGCAATCTGATCCGATTACAAGCGCTGCATTTTGGTGGTCTGTCAAATTTATAGTTATCCTGTTTTTGAGCATTGAGATTGAAATGGTTAATCAATTGCAATTTTATATTTCTGTCGTTGCAAAATTTTTGCATGTTCTCTATTTCATCTATATTTAAGCCTTTCAGAACAACCATATTTAATTTAATCAAAAACTTATTATCTATAGCTGATTCAATACCGTCTACGACATCTTTTATATTGCCGCCTCTTGTGATTTTTTCGTATCTTTCCTTGTCCAATGTATCCAGAGAAATATTAATACTGGTTAAACCCGCTTTCTTTAGATTTTCTGCTTTATCAGCAAGCAAAGTCCCGTTTGTTGTTAAAGAAAGATGCTCAATCTCATTAATATTGGAAATTTTTTCTATCAAGCTTTCTATATTCTTTCTGGTTAGCGGTTCTCCTCCGGTAAGCCTGACTTTATTTATTCCCAGAGCGGCTGCTTCTTTAACTACGGTTTCAATTTCTTCGTAGCGAAGAATTTCATTATGATTCATCAGCTGTATACCTTCTTCCGGCATACAATATACGCAGCGCAAATTACATCTGTCAGTTACAGAAATCCTTAGATAATTAATTTTTCTGTTAAATTTGTCTAACATCTATAATTTCACCTTTATTTAGCTCGAATACATCTTTGTTAAATGTTATAAGTGCATTTGTTTTAGATAAAGCATTGATATGAGCCGAGCCATGATATTCCACAGGATGAATATATTTACCGTCAAAATATACCGGTTTATATTCAAATCTATCGCTGTTTCTTCTTTTTATTGTATCAATTAATTCGCCTTTGCAAAGGTGCGGGATAAAATTATAGCCCATCATTTTATAAATAAGCGGTTTTACAAAAACCTCAAACGACACGAAAGTTGATACAGGGTTTCCTGGCAAACCAAAAACAAAGACACCGTTTTTTTCTCCAAACACTATAGGTTTTCCTGGTTTAACTGCTATTTGCTCGAATTTTAAATCCACAGAAAGCTCTTTAAGAACTTTTGGGACGTAATCATAATCTCCCATAGAAACTCCGCCGGAAATTATTACAAGATTGCATTCCAAAAAGGCTTTTTCAAGACATTCGCGAGTTGCTTTTTCATTATCATTTATAATCCCGTAATAATTACACTTTGCTGGGATAGATGTAATCTGATTGTATAATTGGGGTCCGTTGCTGTTATATATTTTGCCTGTTTCAAGCTCTTCTCCAGGATTAATGATTTCTGAGCCTGTCGTAATTAAGCCTACAACAGGTTTTTTATAGACTGAAATTTCTTTTAAGCCTATGGAAGAAAGCGATGCTATTTCCTGAATCCGTATTAATGTGCCTGCATTAAATACTTTATCCCCTTTTTTGAGGTCTTCTCCTTTATAGCAAATATTATTTGTTTGTTCTTCTTGTGTAATATGAATTAATCCGCTTTTTTCTTCAGTAAATTCAACGCGAACAACTTTATCTGCTCCTTCCGGAATCATTGCACCAGTCATAATCTTAGAACACTCGCCTTTATTTAAAGTTTTTCGCGGAATATATCCTGCCGGAATAGTTTCAACAACTTTAAATGAGTTTATATTATCTGATGAGTTATATGCATAGCCATCCATAGCAGATTTATTAAACACAGGAAGGTCTATACTGCTATAAATATCTGAACTTATAATTCGCCCAAGAGAATTTATAACATTTATCTTTTCGTGTTCCAATGAAACTTTGCTATTTAGGATAATCTCCAGTGCTTTATCAGGATTTATCATATTATTCTCACTTTTTATATAAGTATTTATATTGCTGTAAAAGGGCTTGCGTAATATCAACGCCTAATTTATCTTTAATAATCTTTAGGGCATAATTGCAGTCAAATTGTTCATCTATTATTATATCTGCAAATTCTCTGGCAAGTGCAGATGTTTCTTTTTCGGGTTTGTCATTTCCTTTTAAGAAAACCGAAAAGTCAGGTTTGATAAATGTATAAATGGAATTACTTTCAATTATCAGGTAATTTATAATGTTTTTCTCCTGCAATGTTTTGAGATAATCAACTCCTTCTTCCATATTGTGGAACAATTTTTCTTCTTTAGTGGGATTATATTGATTATGACCAAATTTAATTATCTCATACTCTTGATCTCCGAATATTTTACAAATATTTTTAGCCAGCGTTGTTTTTCCGATGCCACTATAAGAACCTGATATGACGATGATTTTCATTAATCAACAATTTCCCCGTTTTCAATATGAATTATTTTATCTGCAATTTTTTTATTAAAAGCATCATCATGAGAGCTGAATATAACGGTGGTTCCAAATTTCTTTTTTGTTTCTTCAAGAATCTCCGCTATTTTTTCTCTGCTGTTTCTATCAATATGCGCAGTAGGCTCATCAAGGAGAATAACTTTAGGTGAAATAGCTAAAGCTCTTGCAATAGCAACTCTTTTTATCTCACCTATAGATAATCCTTTGCTTTTTCTGTTTTCAAATCCTGACAGGTCAACTAATTTAAGCATTTCATGAACAATTTTTTCTATTTTGTCATTACTTTCTTTGCGAATTTTTAAGCCGTAAGCAACGTTATTATAGACTGTACCAGTGAGAAGAAGCGGGTTTTGATGAATATAAACAGTTTCTTTTCTAATAAGTTTATAGTTATTAGACCCAATAGGCTTATTTTTATAATATAAATAGCCTGTTTCTACTTTTAACAATCCGTTTAAAATCTTCAGCAAAGTAGTTTTTCCAGAGCCGTTAGCCCCAAATAATGCATATATTCTGCCTTCTTCTATATCAAGATTCTTTATATCTATGGCTTTATGCTTATTGTATGAGAAAGCAATGTTTTCTAATCTATATATCATGCGTCCCTTAAAATATATTCATTCTTAAAAGTAAGATAAACAGTAAAATTGATTAATACAGCGAGCAAAATAAGTATTATACCAAGAGATATACCCATAGCAAACTCGCCTTTGCCTGTTTCAAAAGCAATTGCTGTAGTAATTGTGCGTGTATATCCGCGTATATTACCGCCTAGCATCATGGAAATTCCCACTTCCGCTATTACCCTTCCAAATCCAGCCAGAATTGCAGATAAAATCAAAGGCTTATTCTCATGAAAAAGAGCTTTCATTAAATCAAATTTATTAGCGCCCAATGTTATTAAGGTTTCATGGAGCAATCTGTCGGTTTTGGTAAAGCCTGCAAGAATTATAGTTGTTATTATCGGTATTGCCAGAACTATCTGACCAATAACAACTGCCATTGGAGTAAATAAAAGATTATACTCACCAAAAGGCCCTGATCGGGATATAAACATATAAACGGTTAAGCCGATAACAACTGTCGGAATAGCAAGTAGGCTATTTAAAATGGCTATTAAAACTCTTCTGGATTTTGAACTCATTAAGTCTATAGCTATTGCCAGAGGAATACTAAAGCAGCTAGCAATAATTATCGAAAAAATTGTAATTTTTAATGTAATAAATACAATTTCATATAAGTTCTTATCAAACGTGGTTAAAAGGATATAAGATTTTTCTATAGCGGATAATAGCATAACAAATACCTTTTAATGTGCTGCAACCGGATAAAACAGCTGCTGACCAGAAATTTTATAGCTTTTGATAATTTGTTGCCCTTCTTTTGAAGTAATCCAGTTTATTAAACTCATTGCTCCCTGATAATTTATGCCCTTATGTATAGCTGGATTTACTGCAATTATTCCATAAGGATTCCTCAACTCAGAATCTTTCTGGTAGATGATATTCAGGTGTATTTTTTTCTTTAATGCAATATATGTAGCTCTATCGGCAAGAGTATAGGCATTTAAATTGTCAGCCATAAAAATGACTGTTTCCATACTTTGTCCGGCATCTTTGTACCAGCTTCCCTGAGGCTTTAAATAACATGTGTTTCTCGGAATTTTTGTGGTTCTCCAAATTTTCATTTCTTTTTTGTAAGTGCCTGAATCATCTCCGCGTGATATAAATGGTGCTTTTTGATTATAGATTTTTTGGAAAGCTTCAGATATGGTTTTAGATCTACGTATTCCGGCAGGATCGTCTTTAGGTCCAATCAGAATAAAATCATTGTACATTACTTCTTTTCTGTTAACACCGAATTCTTTTAGCACAAATTCATATTCTGAATTCCTGTCATGAACCAAAACAACATCTACATCGCCATTTTCACCCAATTTAAGAGCTTTTCCTGTACCAACAGAAATAACATCGACTTTTATTCCTGTTTTCTTTTCAAAAGGAGGTATTAAAACATTAAGCAGACCGCTGTTTTCAGTACTGGTTGTTGTTCCCAGTTTTAATCTTTCTGCTGCCAGAATATGATTATTTAATGAACTTCCAAGAATTATCAAAAACAATGTAATTAAAACTTTAGAAGCAACCCAATTGACACGCATATATTTTCACCTTTTCCTCTTCGCAGATTCTGCCAACTTCAACAAGAGGCATATTAAACTCTTCAGCTATTTTATGAGCTTTTCGGCAGGATAATTGTTTCTTATTCTCTATTAATTCTATTTTTTGTAATATTCTTTCTCTTACTCTTTCACATTGATCCATATAATAATTTATAATCTCCTGTTATTTTAAACAACTAATTTTTAAATTCTTGTTAAGCTGAAAATTTCTTTTAATTCTTGATTAGAAAGTTCTGTGATTAATTTTTCACCTGTGGAGACGGTTAAATCAGCCAATTCTTTTTTTGTTTTAATCATTTCATCAATTTTTTCTTCAAAAGTTCCCAAAGTAATTAGCCTGTGAACAATTACATTATGAGTTTGTCCGATTCTGTAAGTTCTGTCTGTTGCCTGATCTTCTACAGCAGGATTCCACCAGAGGTCATAATGGATTACATTTGTGGCGGCAGTTAAATTAAGCCCCGTTCCGCCGGCTTTTAGCGAAATAATCATAAGCTTTATGTCTTCATTGGTTTGGAACGCCTCAACCATTTCATCTCTTCGAATGCGGGTTACGCTGCCGTGAAAAAACGGCACATCTATATTAAATTCATCTTTTATCATTTTGACTAGCAAGTCGCCCATCTCTTTATACTGGGTGAAAATTATTGCTTTCTCGTTCTGCTCTTGTATTTGCTCGATTATTGAGAATAATTTTTCTGTCTTGCCTGATAAATCTTTTGTGAGTTTATCTATTTTTGTATATTGGGTAGGGTGGTTGCAGATCTGCTTTAATGAAGTTATAAGCTTGAAAATATGCCCTTTTCGGTCAATTCCTGTTTTGCCTTCCATTGCCTTAAAAGAATTTTCCAGTACTTTTTCATAAAGTGCCGCCTGTTCTTTTGTAAGATAACAGTATTCGTCAAAAACAAGCTTTTCAGGAAGATCGCTTATAATGGATTTGTCACTTTTCAGCCTTCTCAATGTAAAAGGCGCTGTCGCAAGTTTGAGTTTTTCTATTCTTTCTTCATCCCTAAATTTTTCTATCGGCATAGCATAGTTTTGCTGAAAACTCCTTAAATTGCCAAGATAGCCTTTATTAGTAAAATCAAAAATACTCCAGAGCTCGCTCAATCTGTTTTCTACAGGCGTACCTGTCATAGCTATGTATGTCTTTGTTATTAAAGATTTTACAGCCATTGTCTGTGCAGCATCAGGATTTTTTATATTTTGCGCCTCGTCAATAATTACAAAATCCCATTCTTTATTCTTGAATTCTTCTAAATCATTTCTTAGAAGTCCATAAGTGGTTAAAGCAATATCTATTCCGTTTAATTCCAAGCTTCTTTCTGTTCCATGATAAATATATACCTTTAAAGACGGCGCAAATTTTGCGCATTCTTTATACCAGTTCCCTAAAAGTGTTGTAGGGCAAACAACAAGAGCAGGTTTATTAAGCTTGTTTTCTTCTTTTAGTTTTAAAAGAAGACTTATAACCTGTATTGTTTTTCCAAGCCCCATATCATCTGCCATGCAGGAGCCAAAACCCCTCATGGAATTTGAATAAAGCCACTTAAAGCCTCTTTCCTGATACGGACGAAGTGTTCCTGTTAAACCCTCAGGAATATTGATTTCCTCAATTTTGAGATAATCATCAATCGCTCTTTTAAATGCATCACCGGCATCAAAGTCTATGCCGTTATAAAATCCCGAGAATGCAGAATGCAAAAGCCCCATTGAATCTGAAAATTCAGGCGAAGGATCATTTAACTTTTGAAGAATTGAGTTTATATCTTCAGGTTTTAAAAGAATATAGTTGTCTTTATATTTAACAATTCCGTCGGCTGATTTTACCAATTCCAAAAATTCTTCTTTGGAAATCTTTTCATCACCAATTGCAATTTCGTAAGAAAAATTTAACAACTCATTAAAAGAAAGTTTTGACTTGTTCTCCGTCTCAAATAAAGTGCTTATATCGAAGTTTTTAGAGTTTTTTAATCGTGCTTTTAATAAAATACGCGGAGAAATTATTTTTTTTAGCTCTTTGGGTATTACAACTTTTATCTCAAGTGCGTTTAAGAAAACAGATAGTTTTGATATTATTTCCAAAATTTCTTTCAAATCAATAACAGCAATTTCTAAACCTTTTGCGTCCAAAATATCTTTTAATACTGGCAGATAGTTAGAAGCAACCATAATTTGTCCGATTATATCAGATTTAACCTGTTGCGCAGGAATTGAAAAAAGTTGTTCTTCTGTCTCAAAAAGCTGAGAAAGCGGGATTATGTCATTATTTTCAGAATTAATAATATCTATATAAAGCGCAAACTCATTTTTATCTTGATTATCACTCTCGGAAAACAAGCGTTCATTTTCTTCTTTGTTGGTTTTAAGGGATTCAATTCTGAGAACAGGTCTGATGCTTTTATTTTTTCCCGAAATAACATCCAGCCAATAAGAAATACTTAACGCAATATTCTTGCCTTCCGCTGTAACTGCACCAAGAGAATTAGGTTTGGTAAAAACGCCGGTAACAGGATCATTTTTGAATTTTGATGCTCTTAAAAACGTTACTTTGTGAACAAGGTGAGTCAAAAACATTGACAGGATGTCATAAGAAGCTTCTTGCGCAAGTAACTTGCTGCCTTTATCTTTAAACACAAAATTGGGCGGCATAACAGAATTATGGTAAGAGACAGCTTCTTCAATATTGGCTTTGCCCGATACAGGCACATATCTTATACTAAAATTAGTGCTGTCATCCATAACAACTTCAGGAACAAAAGAAAGAGACCTTACCAGCTCAACTGCCAGTGAAGCCGTTGTCTTTAGAAAATGCGAAGAAGCAGAAATTTCATCATTATCATCACTCAGCGAATGATACAAAAAATAGTCAAAAACAATATCTGCCTTTACGCTTATACCTTCTTTTTCCTGTAATGAAATTTTTTGTTCATTTTCATCAAAGACAGGTACTGTTAAGCTTTTTGTAGAAAATTTTACGCGTGAACCTTTTGATTTCAAATAATACAGAAAACTATTTACAGGTGTAACAAAGGCTTTCAAAATATTATCATCGGAATAATACAGGTAAAAGCCTGTATTTCTTACAGGCGGCAATTTTTCTGTGACAAGAATACTGTCCAGCTCGGTTTCAACAGTTTCATATATATTTATTAATTTAGACTTAAAATCTTTTCGCTCAAAAAATAGAGGATCATTTGGAAGTATAAAAAATAAAGAGCTGATATCTGTTTTAGGAAAAGAAAGATCTAGAAAATCACTATTTACAGTATTTTCATGCCGGTTAAATATGACCTCCTCGGCTGGTATAAATTTATCGTGGATATTTCTGTTAAGTTTATCAATATAATCATTTTTAAAACCTGTTGCTTCAATTAATTCAGCCGTTGAAATTCCTCTTAAATTTAAAACAAGAAAAGGCTTTTTATTTATTTCTTTTTCAAGTGATCTGTAAACAGCGGCTATATGGGGACAAATAAGTTTTTCACCACAAGTGCACAAGGTTTTTACATCATCAAGTTTTTGCGGAAAAACACCTAAATTTTCTTTATCAATCAACTCCATAAACGATTCCGAAAAACACCCGAGACTAATATCAAGGGCTATCGAAGGATTTGTCGATATAATGTTTTTTATTTTCTCTTTTGTTGTTTTATCAGCTTCTTTAACAATAATTTTAATTTTATATATTCTGGAATCTGCACATTTAACTTCGGCATTTATATCTTGTCCTGCAATTTTCAATCCCTTAAGCACCTTAGCATCGCCGTAAAAATTTTCCGAGAAAGCAAGACTGTTTTCCAGATATACATGTTTTAGGGATTTAATCCAAAAACTCCCCAATGTTTCAATATGAGTCTGCGAATTATAGTTTTTCATAATAAATTAAATATTTTTCCTGCAAAAACAACGAAAGATTAATTATTTATCATAACACTAATATCGTATAATTTTTTATATTTTAAATTCCATTAATAATCTCGAGAAAAATTGATATTTTATTATTACAAACTTCCACCAACGGCTTTGTACAAACTTAATGAATCTATAAAACAATCTGTTTTGCTTTGTGCCTGTTCTTTTTCTAGTGTTAAAACTCTTTCTTTATACTGAAGTGTATCAAGATACGAAATTGCGCCATGTTCATATTTAATATTTATGCTGTATAAATTATCTTTTTCGTGATCAATTCTGTTTAAATTGTTTAAGTTTTTCTGTGAGTCGAACTTTAACATAGCCAAGCTATCATTAACTTCTTGAAATGAAGTAAGAATAGTCTTTTGATACTGTTGCAGTATTTGTTCGTACTTATATTTTTTAGCTTTTAACCTTGCCTTTCTTTGTCCTCCGGAAAAAACTGTTTCTAAAAGACTTACTCCGCCAGAAAGCATATAGCTGTCCCAGTTAAAGGATTTTGCTAAAGTGTTAGAGTTAAAACCAAACTGACCTGTAAGAGTTATGTCAGGCAAAAAATCCTTTTTTGCAAGGCTAACATCAATTTTAGATTTTTGTAATTCAGCTTCAGCTTTTAATAGATCTGGTCTTTTTTGTATAACTTCATTTTTAAAATTTTCCGGTAAATGTTCGGGAAGTTCAATATTATCAATAGATGTCCTTTCCAGAGACAATGAATTATCAACGGTATCACTTGTAAGAGCCGCTAATTGATTTAAAAAGACAACTTGATATTTTCCGATATCACTTAATACTGATTCTGATTCAGTCAGGAATTTTTCTGCTAATGTAACTTCTGTTGCGGTTGATAATCCGTATTTATAATTTTCTTTAGTTAAATTCAAAATCTCTTTCCTGATGTTCACAATTTGTTTTTGCAATTCAAGCTGTTTATCAATATTAACAACATTAAAATAAGCTGAAGCAACAGATGAGTTTAAAGAAATAAACAAAGCTTTTTCGTCAAAATTGGCTATTTCTAAATCTTTGCCTTTTTGTATGGTTTTATCCCTGTTTTTTTTCCATAAATCAAGTTCGTAATTTACATTTAACGGAAATATATATGAATTTTGCGTAGGAGAATTCCACTGAGTATTATTGGATGTTTTTTTTCTTGAAAAATCAGAACCCAGATTTAACAAAGGAAATTCTTTTCCTAATGACTCTCTCACAAGAGCTTGAGTCTCTAATACTTTTAATGAAGCTATTTTAAGATCGTAGTTTGAATTTGCTGATTTATTAATATATCCGCTTAAAACAGGATCATTAAACCTGCTCCACCAGTCCTGATTGATATATTCATTTTTATCAGTAATTTTTGCTTTTAATTCCTGCTTTTTATTTTGACTTTTATCAGATTTAATTTCAGCACTGTATGCAATATTGGGTATTATCAAACAAATTAAGAACAAAAATACTATTAATTTAGAATTTTTCATTTTTTATTTCCTTTATTGATACTTGTTCGTGGTGTTTAGCAGCTTTATTACTTTTAAACTTTTCTCTAATAGACATTATTAATATGTAAAAAACAGGAACAAATAGAAGATTCAAAGCCGATGAAGTGAACATTCCTCCAAGTATTGTTGTTCCCATCGATTGACGGCTCGCAGAACCTGCTCCTGTCGATATAGCAAGTGGCAAAATAGCAAGCATAAATGCAAGCGATGTCATTAAAATAGGACGAAAACGAATAGCTGCTGCCTGCATTACCGAATCTTTTATTGATAACCCTTTTTCCCGCAGCTGATTGGCAAATTCAACTATTAATATTGCGTTTTTACTTGCAAGCCCAATTAACATTACCATACCAATCTGGCAAAATACGTCATTTTGAAACCCGCGCGCAAATTGTGCCAATAATGCACCAAAAATAGCAACCGGTACAGCCATTAATATAATAACAGGATTCATAAAGCTTTCATATTGCGCTACAAGTATTAAAAATATAAATACAAAGCTTAATGCAAAAATAAATGCGGCTTTAGAACCTGATTCAAGCTCTTCTAAAGCAGTTCCTGACCATTCAAAAGACATTCCCATCGGCAGAACTTTTTTGGCAATTGACTCCATTTCTTTGATAGCTTCTCCGGTACTGCGCCCAAAGAAAGGTGAGCCGTTTATTTCAGCCGACCTGAACAGGTTGTAATGGCTTATAGTCTGTGCGGTATATATTTGTTTAGTTGCTATAAGGTTTGAAAGCTGAACCATTGAGCCATTATTAGAACGCACATAAAACTGGCTGATACTGTCAGGCGTATTTCTAAATTGTTGGTCTGCCTGAACATAAACCCTGTACACCTTATTAAGATAGTCAAAATCATTGACATACGCTGATCCTAAAAATATTTGCATTGTGGTATATATATCCTGCAAGGAAATATTTAATTGTTTTGCCTTAAATTTATCAACATCCACCATTATTTGAGGATTATTTGCGCTATACCCTGAAAAAAGACCTAAAAGAACAGGTGATTTACTTCCTGCTCCAATAACAGCTTGAGTTGCAGAACTTAATTCACTAAGACTATGCCCGCCTTCGTCTTTAACTTCAAACTGAAATCCGCCGACACTTCCAACGCCCTGAATAGCAGGCGGTTCAAATGGCATAATAATAGCATTGGGGATACCCATGAGTTGACCTCTGAGTTTGGTTACAACCGCATTTACAGAATGTTCTTTGCCTTTTCTTTCTTTAAGCGGTTTCAGGGAAATAAATTGAATACCTTTGTTAGGTCCGTTTCCCATAAAGCTAAAACCTGCTATAGAAACAGCGTATCGGATTTCCGGAGTTTTATAATAAACATACTCAGCCATATCAAGAACTTTTTGTGTTTTCTCAAGTGAAGTTCCTTCAGGTGTTTGAACAATTGAAACAATAAATCCTTTATCTTCGTTTGGAACAAATGCTGACGGCACCATTTTAAATAATACAAACGTCAACCCGATCAACACACAAAATACTGCTATTACAGGTTTTATATGATTTATAACAAAGTTGAGCATTTTATTATAAAAATTTCTGGCATTTTGAATAAAAATATTTATTCTATCAAATATAAACGACTCTTTGTGTTGATGAGAAATCAACAAAGCCGCTAAAGCAGGGGTTAATGTTAACGCAATAAATGCTGATATTGCGATTGAAAAAGCAATTGTAAGAGCAAATTGCTTGTACAGCTGACCTGTTACTCCAGGGAAAAAAGCAATCGGAACAAAAACAGCAATAAGCACCATCGATGTCGCTACAACTGCGCTAAACACTTCTTTTGTCGCTTCTACGGCAGCTACAGCAGGCGGCATTCCTTTTTCTTTTATAAAACGTTCTATGTTTTCGATTACAACAATTGCATCATCAACAACAAGCCCTGTTGCCAGGGTTATACCGAACAAGGTAAGTGTATTTATAGAAAATCCGAATAATTTTAAGAACGCAAAAGTTCCTATCAAGGAAACCGGTATTGTAATTGCCGGAATAAGAGTTGTTCTCCAGTTTTGGAGGAAAATATAAATTACAATAATAACGAGCAAAATTGAACCTAAAAGAGTGAAAAGAACTTCTTTAATAGATTCATGCACAACATCTGTTGCATCAACAATTTGCTTATATTTCAATCCTGCAGGAAAGCTTTCTGAAAGCCTTTGCATTTCTTTTTTTACATTACCGCTAACTTCCAGAGCATTCGCATTGGGAAGCTGAAAAACACCCATAGCAACAAATTGCTGTCCCATGAATTTTGCGGTTGAAGAATAGCTTTCTGCGCCGAGTTCTGCATATCCAACATCGCTCAACCTTACAAAACTGCCGTTTGAGCCTGTTTTTAACACAAGATCATTAAATTCATGCACTGTTTGCAATCTTCCAGAAGTTTTAACGCTCATTTGTATTGATTGGTTGCTGTCAGCAGGTGGCTGACCAATTTGACCTGCCGCTACCTGAACATTTTGTTCCTGAAGCGCTCTAACTACATCACTTGCAATTAATTCTCTGGCTGCAAGTTTTCCCGGATCAATCCAGAGTCGCATTGCATACTTTCTTTCACCGAATATATTAACTGTTCCGACACCTTTTACCTGTTTTAACCTGTCTTTGATGAAGCGGTCAGCATAGTTGCTTATGAAAGAATTATCATATTTCCCATCTTCTGCGTACAAGCCATAAATCAAAAGCATAGCAGTCGAATTTTTATTAATGCTTATCCCTGTTGATTTAACTTCGGCAGGAAGTCTTGCCTCAGCTATTTTTACCCTATTTTGTACATCCATTAAGGCTGCATCAAGGTTTCTATCCAAATCAAATACAATATTAATAACGCTTGTCCCGTCGTTACTACTGCTGGAAGTAATGTATTTCATTCCTTCTACGCCGTTAATTTCCTGCTCTAAAGGCGTAGTAACGGCTGATTCAACTGTTTGAGAATTAGCTCCTATATAATTCGTCATCACTGTTATTTGAGGAGGTGCTATTTGTGGATATTGAGAAACAGGCAGCATTGGAATACAAATTGCCCCTATTAATAAAATTATTGACGAACAAACCCCTGCAAATCTTGGTCGTTTAACAAAAAAATCTATAAACATCAGTTTTTCACCCTTTCAATAATTGCTACAGGTGCGCCATCCATTAATTTCTGTATGCCCTGTGTTACAATTTGCTCGCCTTGAGTTAAACCGCCAAGTATAACGTATTGGTTATTTTGAATATTGCCAAGTTTAACCGGTTTTTGTTTAACAATAGGTTTTTTCTCTTTATTTAACTGAATAACATAAGCAAAGTCCTGCCCGCCAAAATTAACTACTGAACCTGTCGGCACCATAATTCCCTGAGCATCACTGTAGACAACTCTTGTTTTAACTGACTGATCCGCTTTTAAAATCCCTTTTGGGTTAGAGATAATTGCTTTAACTAAAATTGTTTGAGTTGCTTTGTCTATAACAGGTGATACAAAAGAAATTTTTGAATCACTCACTACATTATTGTTATTATCTAAAACTTCAACAGACAAGCCTTTTTTAATATCAAACACTTTCTCTGAAGGCAATCCAATATTAATTTCCAGAGTATCGTTTTGCGTAATACTTAATAAAGGCGTGGTTGTAGTTACATAATTTCCGACTTTTGCCGGTATATCACCGACAACTCCACCATACGGAGCTGTAATTTTATAGTATTGAAGCTGTACTTCCTGTTCTTTGATGGCAAAATTAGCTTTTTCAATTTCTGCTTTTTGTGCTTCAATCTGTGCAGCATTAGCTTCCAGATCAAATTGGGCTTTATTATAACTGTCTGTGTATTTTTCTAAATCCTGCTTGCTGACTGTATTTTTGGTGTATAAAGTTTTATATCTTTCATACATTTGTTTATTATATTCAAAGGTTGATTCTAAAATTTTTCTTTGAACCTGATAATTATAAAGAGCTGCTTTTGCGGCAGAAGCTGATGCATGACTTGAATTTAAAGCTGATTCCTGTTTACGTTTATCAATAACCATTAACAATTGACCGGCTTTAACGTGGTCGCCTGCTCTAGCGTAGATATTAGCAACCTGTCCAGAAATCTGCGGTTGAAGAACTACTGAATAGCGGGAAATAAGATTTGCCTGATAAATTTCTGAATTTATGACTTTTGATGCTTTCAAAACCGTTGCTTCTACAGGCATAGGAGGCATTTTACCCATAAAAGGAGGTTTGGCACATCCCGTTAAACCGACTAAAAAAATCATCATTAACGAAATTAAAACTAATTTATTTTTAGCGCTATTCATATTTATTTAACTCCTTTTATTTATAATTATTTTCATATTTTACTGTTTTCAGCCCTGCTAAAAGTATTTTTACGACTAATGAAAGATCTTTCTCCAACAGAGAACGGATTTCTTCTTTTGACAGATCATTTCTATGCTCGGGAGAATATTTTATATCATAAGGCGGAAAAAATCCTTGAATTGAAACATGCAATAAATGAGCAAGCGATTCAAAATCCTTACATTCCCGAATTTCACCATTTTGTGCAGCTTTTTTGAGCAGACTGCCTACAAGGCTAAACAAATCGTTAATTAAATGTTTTAATTTTTCTTTTATCTGATAACTTGTATGTATCAAAGCCGCATATTTCTGCAAACGATGTATTGCCGTATCATAAACTTCCAGTGGATGATTTATAAGTATTTTTTCAAGAGAAGCCAGATAAGGTGATTTTGCATTATTTATTTGATGCTTAAGATCTTCAATATGAGAGATTGCATATCTTTCTGCTATTGCTACATATATTTCATCTTTATTTTTAAAATCAAGATAAACGCTGCCTTTGCCAATTCCGATAAAATCAGCGATTTCCTGCATTGTTGTCTTTTCAAATCCTTTTTCATTAAAAAGTTTTTGAGCTGCATCAAGAATCTCTGTTCTTCTATTTAATTGTGTTTTAGGTCTTGCCATAATATACAAATCTTATTTTTATCATTAATGACCCATGTTAGATTATGGTCAAAAACAATTATTGACCAATCCTGAAATAATGTCAATAATTTTTACTAAAAAGGAGTTAGTAAATTTTAGCGATGTGAGCTTTGAGGGACTAAGTCAATAGCTTTAGTATTTCCCATTGTTTTGAGTTTAAATCACTCTGATATTTTTTAATTTCTAATCGTGCTGTCATATTTCCTTTTTCTTTACATTTACGACAACACTATGACACTTTTTTTAACTGCTTTTTATAGGAATTGCAACTTGATTTCCATCTCTTAAAGCCAAATAATGCGGAGACATTATTTCTACATCTGCCTGGTTAAAAGCATCAAGAATATTTTTATGAAGTTCTGAATAAGTATTAGCAATTGTTTGAGGATTATCAGTAAAAGCATTCAGCTCATATGTCACATAATAATCATCAAGACTCTTTTTAAATACAAATGGTTCGTTGTTTTGTACAATATCTACTGTATTTTTAGCAGCTTGGATTAAAAGTGATTCTACCTGCTCTCTTGGAACATCATAGCCAATAGTAATTTCTGTATGCAGTATCAATCCCTCTTCTTGAGACAGTCTGCTATAATTTATAACTTCGGAGTCAAGTATTTTTGAGTTTGGAATTGAAACAATCTCATTTTTTATAGTTTTTATTCTTGTGACAAGAAGGTCTTTTTCAACAATATCACCGTATTTATCGGCAATTTTAACACGTTCACCCTCGTTAAATGACCTTGTATAAGTAAGAATAATTCCTGCTACCATATTAGACAATAATTTTGTTGAACCAATTGAAAATAAAATCCCTGCAAATATTGAGAATCCTTGAAATATTTTTGTTTCTGCTCCAGGTAAATGTGGATAAATTAATGTTGCTGCAAGTGTTATTGCAAGAAATCTTATGAGTTTTCTTGTTATATCTGCCCATTCCGCATAAAACCATGAAAATTTCATTATCCCTGCTTTTATTGCTTCAAAGATATAGTCAGTAATTTTTAAGAAATAATGGGCAATTATCACGATAATTATTATAAAAATCAAGCTTGGAAGGTAGGAAACAAAAGCCTGTACTATTGTTTCAACAAGCAAAATCACTGAATTTGTTAATTTTCCTGCAAGAAAAAATGTCCATGGGAAAAAACTTAACACAAGGGTTAAATAAAAATACAAAATCGCAAGAATAATCAAAATTCTTGCCAGTTTTAATCCTGACTTTATCCAAAACATTATTTTTTCTTTTGATAAAAGTTTTAAGTCCTGTACATAGACAGCACTAATTTTTTCTTTTTTGTATGTTTCAAGTTTTTGAATAAGCTTTTTATAAACTAAATTTAAGAGTATTAGAAATAAAACAAGTCCGATGGTTGCCAGAACAGTATAAACCGCTCCTAAAATAACACTTTTAGCACTATAATCTTCCCTGTATTCTTTTATTGACTCTCTTATAATCCTTAAATCTTCTCTTGCAAGAAACTGCCTTGGTTTTTTGCTGATTTGAGCGTCTTTATCAGAAATTGTCATTATTATAGTATCATTCGCTACAATATCCGTTGAATTTTCACTTTCTGTAAGTGTTATTGAATTTATGTCGTAATAAGGATTTTTTGCAATTTTTTCAAGTTTTTTTGAAACAGCATCAGCTCTATTTTGAGCAGAAAAACTTCCGGTTCCTGTTTTAATGTATAAAATTTCTTTATTTCCCAGTTTAACAGGTGCTGATATATTTGTATTTTCAGCTAAAGCCGTTAGCAATAGCAATAAAGAGCTTATAACTATCAGGAAAATATTATTAATATATTTGCGCATAATTAAAATCCTTTGCTAAAATCGATTAGAAGTTTAACTTAAATCAACATATTTAATAAGTCTCACAGGATTAATCTTGAGGACTAAATTTAATATATTTTTAAAATAATTCCCTGTATTAAATCAAATGCAGTAATTTAAATTAAGTTGCAATGTAAATAGTTATAAACATCATAGAATAAGTCATAGCAAGGAATTTGCCAAAGAGAAGTTAAAAATATTGCATTTCTTTTACATTGTTTAAACCGGATAAACAGGTTATGCCTAGATTATTGGATAATCCAGGTAGTCGCAAAAGATAATCCTATTTTATTAGTAAATAGTATTATATCGTTTTGGTAGTTTATATTATATTAACCCATGATCTAAAAGACAGTTTACTACTAAAAAACAAGTTTAAATAAGGGAAGGGGATTAATATGAATAATATATATAAAATTACAAGAATTTTGATACTTTTTATTTTAGTAAGTATGGTTTTCAGTTTTTCTGTAAATAAAGCGAACGCTTCTGAAAAAGCAGGAGATCCTCCTGTTTTAAAAGAGTCTTCAATTCAAGAAAATGTTAAGTTGCCATCTTTAGGAGAATATAATCAGTCTAAAAAACTTGTAGCCAGAGAATATATTCTCGGAGCAAATGACATAATATTAATAGAATTTCTGGGTATTCCTGAATTATCAAAAGAAATACGAGTTCAGCCGGACGGAAGAATAACAATACCTTATATGGAAGATTTTCATGTTGCAGGCAAAACAATAACAGAGATAAAAGAAGCAATTAAAACTGCTTATAATGAATATCTTGAAAATCCACAAGTCAGTATTAAAATTATTCAAACAAAACCTTTTATTGTTTATGTTGCAGGAGCAATATTAAATCCGGGCAGTTATGAATTAAATACCGTAACAAACCAATCTTCTTATAATTTAAAACCCGAAGCGTTTATTGAAAGAAAAACTCCTTTATTATCCAATGTTTTGGTTGCCGCAGGAGGTTTATCTCACGATGCTGATGCGGAACATGTTGTGGTTTCAAATGATCTTGACGGATCTTTTTTCCAGATAAATTTATTAGAATTAATAAAAAATGCAAACAGTTCTCAAGATTTGTATTTAACCGCAGGAGATAGAATATATATTCCTAAGCTTATTTCTAAAAACTTTATTGACCCTGAAAAATATAAAACTTTAGTTTCATCAACTTTATTTCAAAAAACAATACCTGTAAAAGTTATCGGATATGTTAATAATCCCGGGTTTATTACGCTGAATTCACAACAATCAGCAAATTTATCATCTGCTATAGCGCAAGCAGGGGGTTATCCAAAAGAAGGGGCATACTACCCCAAGAAAATTTTAATCAGCAGAGAAGATAATAATGAAAAGCTTGTTACTTTTGCTGTAGATCCCAGACAAAAAGATGTATTGTTGATGCCTAATGATATAGTGTATGTTCCTGAAAAATTTATACCAAAGGTAGGAACTTTCTTTGATTATGCAACAAAATTATTCGCACCATTTTATTTGGTTTGGAATACTTTTGATTAATACAATTTATTTAAGAAATAAAAAGAATGTTAGTAATCAAAAAAGAGGCTAATAAATTATGATAAATGCAGGAAAAAATCCTTTGATACTTCTTATCAAAAATGAAAAAAAATTGGTTTTAACAGGGTTGATTGTAGGATTATCACTTTTTATCTTTTATTATATTTTTTTCTATGTTGCTCTTTACAATTCAAATAGCAAAATTTATGTAAAAAACATTATAAAATCAGACATTGTTACTTCTTTAGACGGTGGAAGCTCCGTTGTCTCAGAAAGTGGCTACAGTAATCCTCTTTTTAATCTTTATGAAGTTTTAAAATCAGAAAGTATAGCTAATAAAGTTTATCCGATAATTAAAGAAAAATTTCCCGAAGATTTAAATGCTTTAGGTGTATATTCAAGAGAATCTTTTTTTGAATCTTACATAAAATTAATTAATGCCACTATCGAACCATCTACTGATATTATCAAAATTAAATTTATGTGGCCTAATAAAAAACATGCCCCTATTGTGTTATATGAAATTTTAAAAGTATTCAAACAGGAAAATCTTATTATTAAAAAAACCGGAGAAACTCAAAAGAGAAAAATTATTGATAAACAAACACTAGAAATAGCCAAACAACTTGAAGATGTAAGAAATAAAATAAAAAATAACAAACTGACAAACGATATAGTCGACATTGAAAATGAAACACTGAATACAATAAAAATAAGAACGGAATTGGAAAAAGATGCTAATGTATTGTATTCACAAATTCAATATAATAAAAGAAAATTGAACGAATTTGCATCTGAATTAAAATTAAAAGATGCTGAAGTTGCTTTAAGAGCAACAGGCATAGGAAATGACCCTTATTTGGTAAAATTAAGCCAGGACCTCGCAATAGCAAAACAAAACCTTGCTAAACAAAAAGCTAAATTTAAAGATAAATATCCTGAAGTGATTTCTGTAAGAAATGAAATTAATACGCTGCAAAAACTTATAAATAATAGAAAAGAAGAAACATCTGTTAATGTAAGTATTCCTAGAGCAATTTATGACGGACCTTCTTCAGATATAGTTACCAGTTTTGCTTTGACGCAGGCAGAAATGGTATCTCTTCAAGCCCAATGGAAAACATTAATAAACGGCATACACGATCTAAAAAAAAGAGAGCGTCTGCTTCCAAAAGCTAAAATGGGGTTGGATGAGTTTGAAAAACTTGAAGATGCCTTGGCAGATGCTTACAAAAGTATTAAAGAAAAACAACTGGAAGCTAAAATTAGAGAAAGTGAAATAATTGATAACATTATTATCTTAAGCCATCCTTCAAAAGCTGCTTCATTGACAATTCTCATAATTACAAGATGTTTAGGATTTATGCTTTTAGGTACTTTATTGAGTCTGGCTATAGCTTATATAAAACAAGCCATAGAAGACAAATGGACGGATATGGTTGAAATTGAAACACATACCGGACAAAATGTTCTTGATTCTATTCCGTGGGTGAGAAATATTGATGATAAATCAACAGAAAATATTTTGGATGTTGCTTATACCAATCTTGCCACAAAAATAGCTACAAAAGCACATTTAAACAAATTCTCTGTTATTTCATTTATATCAACAGGCAAGCATCAACCTAAATCGATAATAACAGAAACTTTAACCCAAAAACTTTCGCGAATGGATAGACCTGTTTTATTAATTGACCTTGTTTCAAAAGATACTAAAGACTTTGATCTTATTGAAGCTGTTAAATTAATTAATCAAGAACTAAGAAACAACAACGAACAAAATATAGAAAACAAACCTGTTTCTGAAAATATACATAATATTTTAAAAGGTACTATTAAAAAACAATCTTATAATTATGAAACTAAAATATTAAAATTAGACAAAATAGAAACAAACCTTAAATCTGAAAATTTAAATGACATTATGACAAGCAAAGGCTTTAAATATATTTTAAGCTCCCTTAAAAATCATTATGAATTTATATTTATAAATGCACCACATTGTTTTATTAACATGCCGGAAATACAAACTCTTAAAAAATTATCTGAATGTGTTATTTTAATTTCTTCCTGGAATACAAACAGACAAGAATTAATGAAATTTGTACAAGATATTTCTGATTCTGAAACTAAAATACTTGGCATAATTCCGAGGGAAGAAAATTCAGGACTGGAAAAAAACATTAAAACTTTAGAAGAATATAGAATTGCAGACAGTATTTTAGAACAAAATGCAGCAGGTGTTAAATAATGTTTGAAACAGCGCTTGAAAAATTATCGAATCTTCCTGACAAATTTTGGCAAAGATTGTGTATAGTTTTTCTTGCATATGTTGGAGCTCAAATAGCCATAAGAACTATACCCGTACCCTTTATGGCAGATGAAAGTTTTCTTGTAGCTGTTTTTGCGATTTTTTTATTCATAGGATTATATTTAATTCCTAAAATATTAGTTAACCCTTTTTTAAACTATATAATTATCCAATTAATGTTTTTTTGGATGGTTTTGGATCAGTTTTTAAAAAAAACCGTGCATATTTCTGTAAAACCGCATGCTGTTATTTTTGGTTTTACAATATTAGCAGGGAGTATTTATTTTTTTAAAAACTTTAATTTTTTATGGAAATTTATTACTTTTAGATTTTTCTTTGTTTTTTTTATAATAAATATAATTTATTATTTTGGCTATTATTCAGACTTCAATGTAAATTTGGTGAGTTTGAATAATAATTTTGGAGCTACTGAAAATCAGGCTGCAAAAACAATAATTTTTCTTGACAGTTTGGCTGTTTTTTTAAGTTCTATAATCCCTTTGTCTTTACTGATAAATATTAATAATAAAAATGAATTAGATTGTATGATTTGTAAAATAAATAAAATATTTTGTTCTTGTTTTATTTTATTTGCCGTATTGTTTCCCTTTAGAGGAGAAGCTGTAATACTCGGATCTCAAATTTATTTGTCTATATATTTCTTTTTAATTCTTGGTTTTAAGTATTATATTGATAATACAGAAAAAAAAGAGTTTATAACCGCTAAGTTCAATAATTTAATGAATTTTGCCATTATAATTTTATTTGGAATTACAATTAAAAATTGTAACAAATCAGCTTTAATAGCAATTTTGACAGCAACATTTTTATTTATTTTAATAAACTATAGATTAAAAATTAAATTTCATATTTCAGAACTTTTAAAAAATAAAAAATGGGGAATTGTATTTAGTTTTTTATTAATAAGTCTGCTTGCGTTTATAGCCGTAAAATTTAATATTCTTGAAATAATATATAAAAAGCTGGAAGAAACTTTTAATTCTATTACCGGTGGAGGAATTACGTCTTATTATATAAGAAAAAGCAATTGGACACTTTTCTCGAACTACTGGATGAATCATTTGGAAACTTTTAACAGCTTATTTGGTTTTGGGATCGGCAAATCAAGAGAAATCATGTTTTATTTGACAAAATCTCAATATAGCCCCATTTATCTTGTACAAACAACGCATAATCAATATATGGAAATGTTTTTTGATTATGGAGCTGTCGCGCTTTGTTATTTTATTCCTTTGATGTTAATTTTTTATCAAAATGTTAAAAATTTATTAAACAAAAAAATTTATATCAATATCAAACTTATAAGTAATTTGAGCAACTGCCTGATAATATTTTATTTTATATATCATTATTCTGACGGATTGAGAGTAACTACGGCTATAATATTTTTTAGTGCTCTGATGCTTCTTGAGGGACTAAAGTATAAACTAAGAGAATTTCAAGAAGATAAAATGCCTTTAACCTATACTTGATAAAACTTCTTTTGAGAGTTTATTCCAATAAACATCAGCGGTATAGTTGTTTTCAAATTTATTTCTTCCGTTTCTGCCCATTTTTATTGCAAGATTAGTATTGCAATAAAGTTTTTCGACAGCTGCACTTAAAGCATCAACATTTGTCGATGAAAACAAAATTCCGTTTATCCCGTCATCGACGATCTCGGGAATAGCGGCTAAATTGCTTGCTATAACCGGCTTTCCGTACAAAAAAGATTCTATATTTGTTAAACCAAAAGATTCAAACCAGTTGCAGGGTAAAACGGTTGCTATGCAATTTTTGTATTCTTCTTCCAACGCCTGACCGTCTAAATACCCCAAAAATTTTATATTATTGAGGTTTAAACTTTCTTTTTGTTTGATTAAATTTTCTTTTTCGTAGCCATCTCCGACAATATGAAGTTGAATATCGGAAGAAACCTTTTTCATCGCTTCTATCAAAAAATGAACGCCTTTTTCTCTGTCAAGCCTGCCTACATATAGAAAATAATTGTTATTTTTATAATTAGGCTGAATCAATAATTTTTCATCTTCAACGAAATGGTTTATAACTTTTATTTTTTCGGTAGGAACTCCGGCGTTTACAGCAAGATTTTTAAGTGCTTCGCTTATACATATAATTACATCACATTTATTAAATGTGTTTTGGTTTCTTATAAAAATAAAGCTTAAAGCTGCTATTATACTTGCTTTTAAACTTGAAAGCTTGCACCTGTTTTTTATGCAGCAAATCGGATTTCCTTTTATACATGGTTCTTCATAACAATATTTGTCTGAATATGCTAACAGTCCGCCGGGACAAAATAATCGAGGATCATGAAGGTACAAAACTACCGGAATATTAAATTTATTGCAGGCATCAAATACAGAGGATGTTAAATGAAATAAAAAATTATGAATTATTATTAAATCAGGCTGAATTTCTTTTAAATACTCTTCAAGATTATTTTTAGCTTCAAAATTATAAAATGTATTAAAAATATTTTTAATTCGGCTTTTTCTTTTATCCTGATATTGTGGAAAATATTTTGAATATTCATAATCCGGAATAAAATAAGGCTGTTTATCTGTTGAAAAATAATAAATTTCATTATTATTTCGTTCAAGAAGATGTGCGATTTTCCAAATGGAATTTTCTGCTCCACCATATTTTGTAAAAAAGTTATTAATATGTAAAAGTTTCATATTTATACCTAAAATTTATGTAAAAATTTTTTATTTGTTACTTAAAGTCCAATAAATGCTTCTTAAAGGTATATAAATAAATGTAAAATTTTTTTTAAGATAATTTTTGATCTTCGTTGCAGGATTATTTTTAAATACATTACCTAAGACATTTCTGTCATGAATTCTATACATAATTAGTTGTTTATCTATAAAAATAATTGAATTAAGCTTTATTGCTGTGCTTATAAGCCAGTTATCATGACCTGTTGTTTTTTTGAAGGGTAATGCATGATTTAAAAGTTCTTTATTAATTAAAATCGTACAACCCAGAGCATTTTTTTTAGCAAAATTTTGATAATACTTAGTTTTTACATTTTCTATCTTGCTTATATAGTCATATCTGGAGTTACTAATAATTTCTTTATTACTATTAATTACCAGTGCGTCAGAAAAGATCAATAAATTATTTTCTATATTTTTTAATAGAACTTCAATTTTTTCGTTCAGCCATAAGTCATCCTGGTCAGAAAAAGCTATAAATTCACCATTACAAAGAGCTGCCGCCTTTTCAAAGTTTTTGGTATATCCAAGATTTTTTTCATTTATATAATATTTCAAACCGAATCTTAATCGATATTCTTCAAGGATAGTAACTGTTTCATCTACTGAACAATCATCACAAACAATGACTTCTATGTTTTTGTAAGTCTGATTATAAATTGAATCAAGCTGTTCACGAAGATATTTTTCTCCGTTGTATGTTGCCATTGCTATTGAAACTAATTTATCGTTATTTATCACTGATTATTTCCATTTTTAAGGTATTTATCTAAAATCCCCTTTGTTTAAGAATAAACTGAATTCTTATATAATTGATTAATCTGTATAAATATCTTGCAATTTTATATAAAGTTAAAAAATATTTTTTAAAAAAGTTTATCCTACTTAAATATTCACATTCCTGATTTATGCCGACAGCATTATTATTATGTAATCTGTATTTTACAAGACATCTGTCAATATATTTAATTCCGTTCATTTTTAAGGCAACAAGAGAAATCCAGTAGTCATGATAAAATTCAGAAGGAAAAGGAATTGCTTTAGTTGCGATATTTTTCTTAAATAAACAAGCAGCCCCTTGTAAAGCTTCTTGTTTATTAATACCTTTAAAATTAACAGCCTGTTTTAATCCTAATTCTCTTAATAATCTACTTTTTAGTGTATCATTTAAATCTTCACCATTTGCGTTTATAAGTGCAGAATTTGTATGAATCAAAGAATAATCACATATCTCATTAACCAAAATTTCTATTTTTTCCGGCAGCCAAATATCATCTTGATCGGAAAAAGCTATAAATTCACCATTACAAAGAGAAGCCGCTTTTTCAAAGTTTTTGACAAATCCAAGATTTTTTTCATTTATATAATATATTAATCCGTATTTTTGTTTATACTCTTCAAGGATTTTGACAGTTTTATCTACTGAACAATCATCACAAACAATGACTTCTATGTTTTTGTAAGTCTGATTATAAATTGAATCAAGCTGTTCACGAAGATATTTTTCTCCATTATATGTCGCCATTGCAATTGAAACTAATTTATCGTTATTTACCATTATTTATTTTCCATATTTGCCATATTTATCTAAAACTTATTATTAATTATTTTTTGGAGAAACGTATATACCCCACTTTACTTATACCAATTTGTAATCAAAATATAATCTTATACGCAATTTTAGCAAAGCTAAACAATCACTAAATTTTATTAAATTATGAGAATTAATTCGTTTAAGCCTAAGCGATATATCCTCATATAGGATACCTTTTACAATCTTTTTTTATATATTTCTTTTAATATGAGCTTATAAGGATAATTAAGTGAATATTCTATTTATATACAGCTATGATTTGCATGTAACAGAAAAACCTTTACTTACAATAGAAGAAATGCATTTTGGTATCTCATATATTTCTTCTTTTTTAAAAAAACACGAACATAAAACCAAATTACTTATCTTAAGTGAGTATAGTGGTGAACAAAATTTTAAATTATTGGAAAGTTATATAAATGATTTTGTTCCTGATCTGATATGTTTTACTTCCATTGCAACTCAATACAAGTTTTTATCAAAAATAGCAAAATATTTAAAAGAAAAACATCCCGAAATTTTCCTTTTGATTGGTGGAGTGCATGCATCACTTAATGCTGAAGAAACAATTAAGGATGATTTTGATGCGATATGTCTTGGAGAGGGAGAATACCCTGTTTGGGAATTGGTAACACAATTGGAACAAAAGAAAACACCAACTAAAATTCAAAACTTATGGATAAAAAAAACAAATGGAATAGAGAAAAACCCAAATAGACCTTTTATTGAAGATCTAAATATTCTTCCTTTTCCAGATATTGATATATGGATTCCATGGTTAAATAAAACACCTGAAAAACATAATGGTATAACAATTTTACTGGGCAGAGGATGCCCATTTATGTGTACATATTGTTGTAATCATGCTCTTAAAAAGCTGGCTCAAGGGAATTATGTCAGATTCAGATCAGCAGAAAATATTATAAAAGAAATCAAAGAAATTAATAACAAATACCCTAATATACAAAACATCTATTTAGAAGTTGAAACAATAGGCGTTAATATAAAATGGGCAGAAGATTTTTGTCATGAATTGGGAAAATTTAATAAATCAATAGATAATCAAATATCTTACAGAGTAAATTTAAGAATTATTCCAAATATGGATTATGATAATCTGTTTGATATATTTAAAAAGGCAAATATCAATCATTTGAATATTGGACTTGAGTCAGGCAGTGAAAGGGTCAGAAAAGAAATATTAAATAGAAACTATTCAAATGAAGACATTATAAATGCGGTTAAAATTGCCAGAAAGTATGGTTTGAAAGTTACTTTTTATAATTTAATGGGATTACCTGGAGAAACAGAAAAAGATTTTCTGGAAACAATTAGAATTAACAAAATATGTCAGCCCGACCATTATTATCTAAGTATATTTTATCCTTATCCTGGTACGGATTTGCATAAAATTTGCAATAAAAGAGCGCTACTGAAAAATATTAATACAACTCGTGAAAGAGTACATGGTATTTTGAATTTACCTGAATTTCCAAATAATAGAGTTGATCATAATTATATTTGGTTTGATTATAATATTTACAAAGACAATAAACCTTTGTACAAAACCTTGCAAGTAGCTTTAAAACGCAAAATATTAGTTACTACGTTTACATATAATATTGTAAAAAAAATAGCATCATTCATGATGAATTTTTTCTAGGAATTTTTCAATTTATCAACAATACTTTTTACATTAGTTTTATCTAGTTTTTGATAAATTAAATCTTTATTATTAATTAAAGTTTCATCCTCAAGTTTAGAAAAGTCTAATCTGGATAATTCTGTGATTATTTCTTTCTCAAATCTGTATTTAATTACTCTTGCGGGGTTGCCTCCAACAATACTATAAGCGGAAACATCTTTCGTTACAACGCTCCCGGCTGCGATAACAGAACCTTTCCCAATTTTTATCCCTGATAAAATAAGGCTGTTTATACCAATCCAAACATCATCTTCAACAATAACAGGTCCTTTAGTCTTTGCTTCATATTCTTGACCTAAAAGTTTAACTAAAAACGGATAAGTAGAAAAACCTTCATACGAATGTTCCCCTCCAAGTAAAAATGTTACACCTGAAGCAATAGATACATAATTACCAATAATAAGTTTTTCATCTAAATGTCCGAACATATAAACTTTTAAGCCACCATATGTTTTTTTCCCAACGCTTACTTTTTTTTGATCAAAAATATTGATTGGAAAGGTTTCATTATGAAGATTATTTACTCTCCATAAAATTATTTTATAAATTTTGTAAAAAATATTGTTTTCGAAACTCGCTAGTTTAATTGGTAATTTATTACAAAGATATACCCACAAAAAAGAGACATTAGAAAATAAACGCTTAATTATTCCTCTTAATTTATTATGGATAAATAATGCAGGGTAAAAAATCAATGCTAAATAAAAAAAACAATCATATTTATAATCTTTCAGGAAACAAAAAAATCCCGATGTTTTGATATCAAATTTAATATTAAATTTGATATAGTGCGGAATAATCTGATTAATTAATAAAAGTTTTTTTTCTTGTTGAAATATTCTTTCTTCTAATAGATCGTTATTTAAATATTCTTTAAATAAAAATAAATAATTTTGTCCAAAAACTTCTGCAATATTATAATCAACATTCTTTTTAAAAGGTATGTTAATAAAATAATTTTCATTGCAAACAATAGCCTGTTTCCCCATAGCTAAAAGTCGAAACAAAAAATCTGTCTGAACTAACAGCAATTTATAATACCTTGAAAAATTCGAAGATTTTTTGAAATCATCTTGCCAAATGCCAAATCCTCCAATCCAAGTTGAAAAATAAGAAACATGCGATACAAATTCATTTAGATTTTTGCAAATAGTTGTTTTTTCCTGCTTTCTTGTTTTGCCGTTCAGGAAAAAAATAATCGGTTTTTCTTCGATATTTTCTGTTATTATATCCACGATTGTCGATAAAGCACCTTTTTTTATTAATAAGTAATCATTATGCAGTTTTGCAAAAGTTCCAGTTGCTAAAGAAAGTGCATTTTCATAATTATTAACAGCACCAATATTGGCTTCATTTTTTATATATATAATTTTTTCTGGAAATATATCAGTATATTTTTTTACAACTAATGACGTGTTATCTTCTGAGCAATTATCAGCAATAACAATTTCTACATCATTTGTATTTAAAAAAGCATTTTGAGTTACAATACTTTCAAGTGTTTTGTCCAGAAATTCCGCTCTATTATATGTAGGAATACATATAGACAATATTGGCTTTGATTCAATCATTGTTTATCAACTCCATATAATTACTAAACTCTGAATATTCCTTGCGTTTTGTGATAAAAACAAACCGACAAGGAATTAACATTATCAAACTTACAATGCAATAACTCCAAATAGTAACAGTAGTTGCTGCAGAAAATTTCATGCTCAACCAAATAGCCATACCGTTTAAAATAGCGCTTACAACAGATAGCCACACATAGGGTTCTTGTTTGTGAGCCCTGAGATATATTGCCCAGTTTGACACTATAAGAGATATAAGAGCTATTATAATCAATAAAAATATTTCAAGAGGACTTAATATGCGTTTATCCCAATGAAATATCGGGAATAAATATGTGCAAATGAATAACAGCAAAAAACTGCCTGTACAAAATGCTAAAATACTTTGTTTTAATGTAATATTAAACAATTTATCAAGATTTTGTCGTTCATTTTTGGCTATAAGCATATTGAATAAAGGAGTTTTAGTGCTTGGCCATAAATTAGCTGCTGTCATAACAGCCCATACAAAAGATATAGATAGTCCCATTCTTCCGGCAGCCTCGGCACCGGCATAAAACATAGTAGCCGGTGTTATGAACTGAAATATAAAATAACCTGATACCCAACTCAAAGCATATCTCCATTGAAGAGGTAATGTTTCCGAAAACCAATTGAATTGTTTTAGAGGTTTTGATTGAAATATTTGTTTCCACAAATTCGGAGATACTGAATAAAATAAAATTATGCTTGATATTATATTTAAAAGAGTACCTACAAAAAGTCCCCATAATTTGAATCCAAACAAAAGTGCTGCCCAAATACCTAAACTGTTTATTAATAAACTAAAAAAAGTGCGTTTTTGCACCTCCGCCACTTTATTGCAACCGTTTAAAATTGAGCTGCATAGTGAAACTAATAATGTTATTGCTCCAGTAAAAGAGTACATTATCCAGGCTAAAATTATTGAAAAATTAGTGCCGGAATGTTTTAAAAATGCAGAGCCAATAGAAATAAGCAAGCAAAAAGCGATTGGTATTATGAAACTATAAAATTTTAGAACAAAATGAATAAATGAAATAAATCTTTCAATTTTTTCATTGGGTCCGGATATGCTTCCGTCATTATTTTCAGTCAAATAAGCAAATTCATGGCTGATAAACTGGTTAATTATGTTCAAGAAGCCCATTTCGGCAAATACGGTTAAAGTACCAAGGCTCAAAAAAGTATACCAATATCCTTGTTCAGTAGGAGTTAAACATCTGATAATCAAATATGTTGTAATAGAAATCTTAAGTAATCTAAATGCTTTATTAATAAGAGAAAAAAATATAGCTTTATCTATTCCTATTAATGATTTAATTTTTTTTATATTTTGATTGTTAATAATTTGTTCAATAGTTGAAATCAAAATAACTTACCTGCCAGAGATAACAATTTTTTGTAAATCCTAAACTAATTGTTCAGCAGTTTGATTTTAAAAAATATAGACATGTTACTAAAAATTAATTAACCGAAATGATTAGAAATAAGATTCTCTTATTAAATTGCAAGTTTATTCTATTATCGTTAATAAATGTTTTAATACTAAATAAACAAAGAGAATTCTATGATAAGTCTTAAACAATTAAAATCGGATTTCAAGGAAGGAAAAACTAGTAAGGCAGACTATATTGATAAAATACATGAAATACATAAGTATTTATTTGAATATGCTGATTTTATTAAAAATACAGATGTTTCAAAGATAGAAATAGTCAAAGATGCTGTAGTTATGACATTAGCAACTACCGGTTCTAAAATTATCTGTAATAAAAATGATAAAAGAACTTCTGCTGTAGAAGTATTAAACTTTGATTGCGTTGAAAAACCAGAATTAAATATGATAAAAAATTTAGTTAAAGAAAACTCTGTAATTCTGGATATTGGAGCTAATATTGGATGGTACTCAATGAATCTTCCAAAACTAATACCAAATGTTCAGATTTATTCTTTTGAACCTGTACCTGAAACCTTTGATTATTTAAGACAAAATATTGAAATTAATAATTTAGAAAACATAAAAATATTTAATTTTGGATTTTACGATAAAGAAGAAATAATACCTGTAAATTATTATCCTGAATATACATGTGCTACATCCATTGCTAAATTGTCAAAAACAAATAAAGTTCATAGTATACCTTGTAATTTCAGGAAACTGGATAATTTTATAAATGAAAATAATCTGAAAATAGATTTCATTAAATGTGATACTGAGGGTTCCGAGATATTTGTTTTTCAAGGGGGACTTGAGACTCTTAAAAATCAAAAGCCTATTATATTTACAGAAATGCTGAGAAAATGGGCTGCAAAATTTAATTATCATCCAAATGACATGATCAAATTATTTAATGATATCGGATATAAATGTTTCCGTATAAATGATGATTATCTGTTAGAAATTATATTAATAACAGAGGAAACACCTGAAACAAACTTTTTCTTTCTTCCGGAAGAAAGAAAAAGTTTGTTTAAAAATCTATTATTGGTGAATTAATAATTTAAAACAGAGGAAAAAAATGAAAGTTGTAATTCTCGCAGGTGGATTTGGAACCAGAATTAGTGAAGAAACTGATTTAATACCAAAGCCAATGATTGAAATAGGCGGAAAGCCAATATTATGGCATATTATGAAAATATATTCTCAATATGGTTTAAACGAATTCATAATATTACTCGGGTATAAAGGATATTTAATTAAAGAATATTTTGCAAATTATTTTCTTCATCATTCTGATATAACAATAAATTTATCCGAAAACACCCGTGAAATTCATTTAACTAATGTTGAATCATGGAAAATAACATTAATTGACACAGGTCTAAATACAATGACAGGAGGAAGAATCAAGAAAATACAAAGATTTTTTAAAGATGAAACTTTTATGTTGACCTATGGTGATGGAGTTGGGGATATAAATATATTTGAGTTGCTGAATTACCATAGAAAAAACGGGAAATTGGCTACGGTTACTACTGTTCAGCCTTCCGGAAAGTTTGGTGCCCTTAATTTAGACAATCAAGGGGTTGTCAGTTCTTTTCGAGAAAAACCCAAAAGTGATAATTCATGGGTAAATGGCGGATTTTTTGTGTTAGAGCCGGAAATTTTTAATTACATAAAAGATGAAAACATAATATGGGAAAAAGAGCCATTGGAAAACCTTGCTAAAGATGGACAACTTGTGGCTTATAAACATTATGGCTTTTGGAAACCAATGGATACTTTAAACGATAAAAAAGAATTAGAAAGGTTATGGAATTCAGATAATGCTCCCTGGCAAATATGGGATGACCAAAGCAACAGCTATAACGATATAAAGAGGCTAAAAACTTAACGAAGATACAATTAGGAGCCTAAAGAAGCAAAAATGAAAGCATCAGACTATATTATCAATTACCTTGCTGCTAATAAAATCAATAAAATATACGGTTATATCGGGGGAGCTATAGCTTATTTAGCAGACGCTCTCTATAAGCATCCTCAAGTAGAAATGATAAATATGATACATGAGCAAGGAGCTGCTTTTGCTGCTGAAGGATTCGCCAGAACAAGGGGAATGACTGGTGTTGCTATAGCAACAAGTGGCCCGGGTGCTACAAATCTTATAACTTCTATAGGCAGTTGTTTTTTTGATTCAATTCCTACTTTATTTATAACAGGACAGGTAAATACTTATGAATACAAATATGACAATCCGTTAAGACAAGTTGGTTTTCAGGAAACAGATATTGTAAGCATCATTAAACCAATAACAAAATATGCTGTAATGATATCTAATGTAGAAAATCTTCGCTATGAACTTGAAAAATGTTTGTATTTATCTACACATGAAAGAAAAGGACCAGTATTACTGGATATTCCAATGAATATTCAAAGAGCTGATATTGATTTCGATAAATCAAACTCCTTTTTTGACAGTGAAGAATTTCAAGTTTTATCTTGTAAAAATGGGATTTCAAAAGAAATTCTGGTAGATATGGAGCTTATTATCAACACCGCTAAAAGACCTGTTTTACTTTTAGGAGGTGGCATAAGATTATCTTGTGCTAATGATGAATTAAAAGATTTTATTAAAAAAACAGAAATTCCTATAGTCCATTCGTTAATGGGAACTGATGCTGTAACAAGTAAGTATAAATACAATATGGGTCTAATAGGAGTTTATGGCAATAGATATGGCAACTTTACGCTTGCTAATGCTGACCTTGTAATAGTTTTAGGCTCCAGGCTTGACACAAGGCAAACAGGAACAAACCTGAATTTATTTGCCAGAGAAGCAAAGATTATTCATGTTGATATAGATGAAAATGAATTAAATTGCAAAAATATCGCTAATATAAAGTTAAAGGCCGATATAAAAGAATTTTTAAAAGGAATAAATTTAATTAATTTCAAACTCAACCTTGGTTTTTGGCATAAAAAAATCCTCGAATATAAAGATAAATACCCATCAATTCAAAATACAAATGGCACTATTAAGAATCCTAACTTTTTAATAGATCGGATTTTTAACCATTTAAAAAGCGATGATATAGTTTGTGTTGATGTTGGGCAACATCAAATGTGGGTAGCTCAATCATCTTATGTTCAAACAAATCAGAGAATTCATTTTTCGGGAGGAATGGGATCAATGGGCTTTGCATTGCCTTGTGCTATAGGTTCAACTATAGCTACAGGAAAACGTTCTATTGTTATAACAGGCGATGGTGGACTACAAATGAATATTCAAGAGCTTGAAGTATTAAAAAGAAGAAATCTTTCTATAAAAATAATTGTTATAAACAATCAAAACCTTGGTATGGTTAGACAGTTTCAAGAAATATATTTTGAAAGCAGGTTGCAATCAACTGTAATTGATTATAGTGTTCCGGATTTTGAAAAAATAGCAAAAGCTTATGGTCTATCAGCAAAATCTGTATTCTATTACGAGAATATGAACGATATTCTCAAAGAATTTTTAGAAGATCCGCTGCCAGGATTACTTAATATATATACTGAAAAATTTACAGTTGTTGAACCCAAGTTATTAGTTAACTATCCTATAGAAGATATGCATCCATTCCTTGATAGAAAGGAATTTAAAAGCCGGATGATAATTAAGTCAGTAGTAGAATCTAAAAATGTCCGATACTGATGCAGGTGAATTTATATGTATAACTATATAGTGAAAGAAGATTTGAAATACATAACCGACGCTGATTTACCCTGGAATTTATTTGAAAATTCTACAGTCCTTATTTCAGGAGCTAACGGGTTTTTGCCCTCTTATATGGTTCATACACTTATTTACCTGAATGAAAAATACAATAAAAATATTAAAATTCTTGCGCTTGTAAGAAATAAGAAAAAAGCAGAGAAACGGTTTAAAGATTATATTGATAGAAATGATTTTAAGTTAATTGTTCAAGATGTATGTAAGCCCATTAAAATAGATATGGATACGGATTTGGATTTTATAATACACGCTGCAAGTCAAGCAAGTCCAAAATACTACGGGATAGACCCTATAGGTACTTTCAATGCCAATGTAAAAGGTACAAATAATCTTATTAAACTTGCGTATGAAAAAAAATCCAAAAGTTTTTTATTTTTCAGCAGTAGTGAAATCTATGGAGAAATAAGTAAAAATCAAATACCAACAAAAGAATCTGATTATGGATATTTAGACCCACTAAATGTAAGATCCTGTTATGCTGAAGGCAAAAGAGCCGGTGAAACAATTTGCATTTGCTGGCAATACAAATATAATATTCCCATAAAAATTGCAAGACCTTTTCACATATATGGACCAGGCATGGATCTTAATGATGGAAGGGTATTTGCTGATTTTGCAAGAAATATAGTAAATAATAAAAATATAGTTTTAAATAGTGATGGCAGTGCTACAAGATCTTTTTGTTATATAGCAGATGCCATTATTGGCTTCTTTACAATACTCTTAAAAGGAGAAGCCGGTCAATCCTATAATGTTGGATTTAATAAAGAAACAAGTATTTTAGAACTTGCTGAAATACTTGTAAATCTTTTTCCGGAAAAAAATTTAAAGGTGATTAAAAAAGAAGATCAATTTAACAAAGGATATATAAAAAGTAAAATAACAAGATCTTGTCCTGATATTTTAAAAATAAAGAAACTTGGATGGATACCCCAATTTTCAATTCAAGAAGGTTTTAAAAGAACAAATTCTTTTTACGAAAAAAGTACATTTAATTAAATGCTTCATCAAGGGAATTATAAAAATCAAAATCATTTAAAATTTTGCAAATCCAAGCATTATTAGCTTGGATTTCAATTACGCTATCTTTTTCAACGAGCTTAAGTCTTGAGTAGTCGCAAAATTTTAAAACTCCGTCAAAATGCACGCTCTCTTCAAAATATACAGGCTGATCTATGATAAGACCGTCCGCATCAAAAATCCCAATATCTCTGGAACTTTTTCCGGGAGGAAGAGTCCGCACCCATTTGTAATCAGTGATTTGTATTGTTTGATTTGTATTATTATACACAATTGCGCCAACATGAGTTTTTGAATAGTGTAAAAACTCTCTGTATTTTGACTTGAGTGTATTTACATCTATGTCAAAGAACAAAAAAGAAAAACTTGCTAAAATAAAAGACAACAAACATAATGACGTAAGCAGTATTTTTATTTTATTTATTTTCATTATCCCCACCTTCTTTGAAATTAAGAACATCTTATAATTGTGGCAATATGATTGTAAATTATCGAGTTGGGGAACGAAGTGGGGATTTAAATAATTTGTCCTGAAGAAAATACTTTACATATGGTTGTATAAAATTCAGGAATGAGTGTTAAAAAATGCAAAAAGGAAAACTAGCAATAGTTTCAGATCAAATATGCGGAGGAATAGGCGGAGCCGAAAGCATTTTGTTTAGTGCAATTGATTTGTTTCCTGAATCTCCGGTTTATACAACAATATATAATCCTGAAATAATACCGGAACAATACAAAAATACAAAAATCATCCCCAGCTTTATCCAGAAACTTCCACTGGCAAAAAAATTTTACAAAGCTTATTTACCTATAATGCCTCTTGCTATGGAATATTTGAATTTGCAGGAATATGATATTATTTTTTCTTCTCATCATTCGGTTGCTAAAAGTGTTATTCCTGGACCTGATGCTTTTCATATCTGTTATTGCCATTCTCCGGCACGATATATATGGGATTTATTCTGGACTTATTCAAAATTAAATAATTTTAATAAGTTGTCCCAAATTACAATTGCCGCAATTTCCCAATATTTAAGAGTATTGGATATAACAAGTTCGAACAGGGTAGATTTATTTCTCGCCAATTCTACTTATACAGCTGCCAGAATCAAGAAGTTTTACGGAAGAGAATCATTTATTCTTCCTCCGCCCGTTGATACTGATAAATTTAATTATGAAAGCGAAGGGGATTATTTCTTTATGGCGGGTAGACTGGTTGCCTATAAAGGTTTTGAACTGGCTATTGAAGCGTTTAACGAATCAGGGAAAAACCTGATTATTGCAGGAACCGGTCCTGAATACCCAAAATTAAAAGCAAAAGCAAATAAAAATATTCAATTAGTCGGAAAAGTTTCTGATGAAAAACTTGTTAAATATATGAATAACTGCAAAGGATTTGTTTTTCCAGGCAAAGAAGATTTTGGAATTGTTATGGCGGAAGCTCAATCCGCCGGAAAACCTGTTATTGCTTTTAATAAAGGCGGAGCTTGCGATATTGTTTTAGAAAATGAAACAGGAGTTTTGTTTGGAGAGCAATCTGTAGAATCTTTAAATAATGCTGTTTTGAAATCTGAAAAAAGGAGATGGAACAATAAATTTATTTATGAACATTCAAAAATGTTTGATAAAAATTTATTTAAATCCAGATTAAAATGCATACTGAAAAACAAAAATTACATTGAAAAAAATTTGATGAAAATTAAAAATCAATTATCTTTTATCATTATAATTATTACCAATTTGATTGAAGAGAATTTTATTAACTTTCAGGGCGAATTTTTTTAAATTCTCTGTATTTTTCACAGGTGTATATAAAATCACTATTCCATAAGTTTTGATAGACTTGCCTGTTAGTTTTTTAAAGATAATTTCACTCCAAAATTCTGTTCTGGTTGCAAAATTATTATTCAAATCTGTATACCAGTATATAAATAAATATTCTTTATTTTTCCTTTTTGTCTTTATAAAATTCACAGGCAAATCAGGCGCAAGTTTTATCTTTTTTGTGTCTATAAACTTAAAACCTTGCAATTTATAACAAATTTGAGGGTCATGAATCTTTTTTTTATTATCAGCTAATACAAGAGCTAAATTAATTTCATCATCAAAGTTTGATTTTTTATAAATCCTTAAAATAAGGTCTTTCGGTGACATTATCTCAAAAATATGGCTTTTCTCTGCAATTTTAAGGTTTTGTCCAACCCAGCCGTTAATATTTTGCGGAAGGAGGAAAGGTGGTTTTCCTGAAAAGCTATTTGTGGTGTTTTTTGTAAAATCAGCATTTGCAATTATAAAAGCAAAAATGAAGATTAAAATAATAATTATTTGTCTATTAAGCAATTTTATATTCCTCAACAATTTTGTCTTCCTCAATAAATTCATTTATAACTAAAATAATTAATAAAGATATTACAAAAATACCAAGTCCGCTGTTGTAATGAAAAGCTTCAGAATCTTTAATACCGTTGTAAATAATATAAAAATTAATTAATAAAATTCTTATAATATTGCCAACAAAAGAAATTGCGAATGAAAATAAAACAATTAAAAACTTTTTAAGTACGGAAATATTTTTAAAATAAAATAACAAAAAAATCACTATCATCAAAGAAGAAAGTGATTTAACTCCCGTGCATCCGGCTTCAATAGTGACCTGATATTTGTCTATAAATATATTAGAGCCTAGAGCGTAAGCGTTTATGTTTAAGAAATGGAGTATTTGGGCAGCTACATCTGCCAGAAAAATTTGTAATGGAGTTGTAAGTCTAAAAATAGGAATAATCGGGAGTGATAAAGAAAAAAGAATAATTACAGGCATAACAATCATAAAAGTTCTTTTTCCGTAAAGAAATAAAACCGTTCCCGAAAGAAATAAAGGCAAGGACAGACCGATTAGTAAATCTATATCCGCTTTGATTCCTGTGTAATAGATTAAAACCCCAGTTATTAAGGGCAGTAACCCCCAATTTGTTGGATTTTTTTCAGTTTTTTTAAGTTTTTTCGCTTTCTTTTTGAAAAATTGAAACCCGAAAATAATCAAAAAAGGAAAAAACGAATAAAAAGAATCAAAATTAAACCATTCATTTGTCCAGATTGGAATGTATTTAAGATACAAAAGACATAAAGCAAAAAGAACAATAAAATCAAATTTAAACTTAAATTTATTCATCTGAGCAAAGTACGTCTTTTTTGAAGTAATTTATCTAAAGAAAATATTTTAATTGCAGCAATTAAATACACAAAAGAGAATAAAAGTAAGGTCAATAGTGTTTTTATATTTATTTTTGTATGTATTAGATTTAAATAATTTATTTGATAAATAAGATTATCATTAAGTTGTTTCATTGCAATATTATATTCTTCAACAGGAATATCTTTTTTATTCTGATTATAAACAGTATTTATTCTTTCTTTTGAGTTGTTATTTTCTGCTTTTAACGCTTGTATTTTAGTATTCTGTACAGATTTCATTGATATGCCATACAAAATTGTATTAAGAGAAAGGAAAGAAAAGAATAAAACACACAAAGAGCCAAAAACAACTTTTGCTGAAGTAGTGATTATTTTATTGCGTCTGAAATTTGAGAAATTCAATCCTAATAAAAAAATCAAAATACCTAATACAGGGAGTAATGTTGTATCTGCTATTCGCTGGGAAACATCAAACACCCATTCAGGGTTTTTTATTGCAACAGGGTACATGTAAGTATAAAAATCTAAAAACGAGCTTACAATAGTAGCAAAACCCAAAGTCATTAAAATAATTGAAATGTCTTTTAATTTCATAATAATTTACCTCTTTAAAATAAATTAAGCGGCATCTTTTCCTAATAACACAACAGGAATGGTTTTGAACAGGATTTTGATGTCCCGGAATAAAGACCAGTTTTTAACATATTCATATTCAAGATTTATAACTTTATCAAAATTTTTGATATTTGATCTTCCGCTGATCTGCCATGGACCCGTTAATCCCGGTAGCGTGGCAAATCTTAAATAATGGCGACTTTCATACATTGCAACCTCAGAAGGCAAAGGCGGCCTGAAACCGACAAGACTCATTTCCCCTTTAAGAACGTTAAATAATTGCGGAAGCTCATCGAGACTGTATTTTCTGAGAAATTTGCCTAATTTTGTTATTCTCGGGTCGTCAAACATTTTAAACATTAATTCGTTTGTTTGATTATATTTTTTTAATTCTTCAAATTTTTCTTCAGCATTTGTTTCCATGCTCCTAAATTTATAGATAAAAAATTCTTTACCATGTTTTCCTACTCTTTTTTGCTTAAAAAAAACAGCCCCTTTGGAATCAAATTTTATTGCGATAGCGATAGTAATAAGCAATGGAGAAATAACAAACAAACCCAAAAGAGTTCCATTTATCTCGATAAATCTTTTAACAAAATATTGAAAAGGTTTTTTATTTGAAGAATCAAGATTTTTAAAAATTCGAAAAGGAGCTTTGTTGTATATATCATTTTGGTGATGATTATTTTCTGAAAAGTTGTTTGTTTCAGGTGAAATAGTACTAGTATTTAAGTTCTGAACTATATTCATAATTTTTTCCTTAATCCCCATATTCCGCTTAATCCCATTAAACCCAAAATTGTTGAAGATGGTTCCGGAATAGGAACAGAGCTTGGCGAAGATGATGCTGTGGTGGTATGAGATACAACTACTATTGGCGGCGGAAAATAAATATTTAAAGGCTGATTGTATGTTACCGGGGTTGCATATCCAGTAGCCATAGGGTCTATTACATTAGGGATACCATTATTGTCAACGCCTAAATTATTATATTTTGGTAGATTTAAAGAATGATTATTATTTTCAGAAAATAAAATTTTATCAGCAAAATTATTTAAATTAGCTGCTTTTCCTGTAACCTTTGATTTGATTTTACTTTCAGAAATAAATTTTTTAAGAGAAGAATCTGTTCTTTTGTCAGCATAAGTATCAAGGTTTAGTTTTAATAATTTATTAGAATCATCAACTTTTGAAATTCCTTTATTATTATAAATTTCTCTATTGATGTTATTAGAAAAAAATGTGGCATCTGTTTTTTGTGGTTTTTGATGCTTGGATACAAAAGCCAACAATATACCTAAAAAAATCAACAATATCAAAAATATACGGATTGTAGAAATTTTCAACAAAACAAATGATAATGAAAATATATTATTCACAAATTTTTTTAACAAAATTTGCAATGACCTAAGTATAGGATTCATCTTGCATTTCCCCATATCTTCATAAAATCATATTTTAAAATTGTTTAATAAATTTTACATAAGCCGGTTGATTAGTTTTTAGTTTTTTAATATGTACTGAAAAACCAAGGCATACTATATTTTATGTAACTTGCAACAAAGTGGCATTTTTGCACTAAAAAAGCCTTCTGCTAAAAAGCCGAAAGCCTTGTGAATAAAAGAATGGATATTGTAGTTTCGACAGCATTCTTCTCCTTTTTATTTTATTATAAATTCCCTGATAACAGGGAATTTACAGGGAAATTTGTAAAATATTGCCTTTATTTGAATTTTTTCTGCCAATGCAGTGCGGCTTTTAACCCTAAATTCCCTAAAAAAATTACAGGGAATTATTTTAGCTTAACAGGAAAATTTTTTACAAAAAACAGCTTTAAATGAGAAAAATAAAGGATTATAATTTGTATTTCTTTAGTAAGTTCAAGCCAATTTTATTAAGAGTAAATTCAAGAATGCTCCAGATAATTCTTCGATATAAAGTTAAATGTCGGCAATAAACAGCACTATATTCAATCTGTGCTTCTGATGCACGACACCGTTTAAATGATGCAGCTCCGGAACTTTGATTTAAAATCAAATTCGATTTTCCTGATTCCTTTATCAATTGAGCAGAAAGCATTCTGTATAAGCCGGTTTCCATGAGCAAACTTGTGTCATACCCGAACAAAGGAGTTGTCATAATTCCGTTTCGGGAAAAATATCCTAAAACGGCGTCAATTTTGCCGGCTTTTTTAAAGGCTCTTATATTCAAAATTTTATTTTTTAAGGCTAAATCTATAAAGTTTTCATTGAACTGTGGATTTAAATAAGAATATTTAGATAAATATAAGTTGTCATAAAGGTCTTTAATCCTCGGAATATCTTCATTAGAAAGGTCTTTGTTTTCTAATAATTCATAGCCGCTTTTTTCCTGAAGCTTAAAATCTTTTTTTATCAGCCACTTAGCTTTTCCTTTTATCAAGTTTTTGTTTAAAAAATATATTTGTCTGCTCGGAATAAGCTGATACTTATTTTCCTGAAATTTATTTAAAAATTCTTTATCTGTATAGTTGTTTACAGACCTGAATATTAAAGAATGTTCGGGAAATCTTTGAATTAAAAATTCGGTTATTTTTTCTATTTGCTTATGCGAGATTGTCGAGTATAAATTAGTCGACAAAAGCCAATTATTTATGTGAACGGTTTTATTTATTTTGCCGAATTTAAATACTATACCTAATAACCTGATAAGATAAGCCAATATTAATTCAATAAAAGGTTTTTTTATAGTTTTTAATTCTTCAACGGCATAAGAAATATAATGGGTATAAGGAGAACAGACATAAGAGTTTTCGTATTCCGCATCATTAATGGTTATCGGAATAATTAAGTCGTCAATTTTTAAAAGCATCAAACGGGTTTTAACATTATTTATGTAAGCAGAAGTGCCGTTCTTTATCATTGGAAGCAAGAAATTTTTTGCATATTGACCGTCTTTGGAATCAATCCAATCCAAAAAATCTGTATCAGAAGAATCATAAAGCTTTATGTTAAAACTGTCTTGCATTATTCCCCTTCAATATTAAAAACTCTCTTAACACGTTTAAGTTTTTTATCACAGGGTTTTTCAAGCTTATCATAATTGTAATTGATTTTGAGTTCAGGGGCTTTGCAGTTCAGTTTTTCAAAAAGCTCTTTCAGGGATTTTTCTACGAGATTGCTTAAATTGTTTTTATCTTCGCAGGATGATTTTAAAAATATTTCTGTTAAGTCAAAACTATGCTGAATAGCCATATATTCTTCAATTTCCGGCGAAGAATATATAATTGCCCTGCATATAAAATCAGGAAAAACAGGAATTAACTTCTCTCCCTCGATAGCAGGTAAATAAAAAATATCGTCACATCTGCCTTCTATCTTTTCAATGGCAGTAAAAACAGATCCGCAAAGGCAGGGTTCTTTTTTTTCTGTCAAAATATCATTGAGTCGATATCTAATTATTGGCTGAGTAGTCCTCGAAAAATCGGTTATTATCGGAATAAATTTCCCTAAATCTTTATCAAGATATTCTTTTTGAATAACAACCATATCTTCGTTAATATGCAAAGTCCCATACTGGCATGTTGAGGCTAAAAAACCTTCTGTGCATTGATAAATTTGATGAATTTTTTGGTTAAACTGTTTGAAGATGTAAGATTCATCGAGTGAATCAAGAACTTCAGCCACAGAAATAATCTTTTCAGGGTTAACATTTAGTTTTTTATCTTCTTTTGCCCGCGCTAAAAGTCGGAGCATAGAGGCAGGCGCAACCAAAACAGACGGCTGAAATTCATTAAGTCTTTTTAGGTGCTGTTCTAAGGGATTTAATAAGTCGAAAAACTCAAAATTTATGTTATTGCTGTTTACGGTCGTATAAACATTACTGTTTGCACGCAAGAAAAATGCAATTTTATGCTTTGAAAAAATTGAGCAGGGGAGGACTTTTGCCAGAATTGTTCCTGCCCATTTAAAACGCTCTTCGTCGCTGAGAAGAAATATTCCTCTGTTTCCCGATGTGCCTGAGGACAGCCCTACGGTAATATTATTAATTGTAGGAGAAAAATCACGCAATTTTTCCGCATTATAAGCTGTCTCAAAAGCTTCTGATTTTTTAATACCGGCTGTATTTAAGTTATCAAAATTTTCCATCATAAGCGACTTATCAATTAAAGGAAAATTCTGCCAATTGGTAATTGAAAAATTTTTAAAATATTCAGTATAAAATGGGGATTTGGGCATTATTTTTTTCAAGAGTTTTATTACTTGTTTATTTTGCCAATTTAGAAGTTCTTCACGATTTTTGAACTTAAAACCATATTTTGTTCTGAAATAATAATATAAAATTTTTATTTTATTCAGCATCTATACCTCTTTTATCAATTATTTTTTTCAAAAATTCAGGACAATGCGAAGGCATAATATTAATATCAGGTCTTTTTTTAGAAAGTTCGTGATAAAAGAGTAACGTGTTTAAATACTCTTTTTTGCAGGAAAATGCAACATCAGCAATAGTATGAGGCAGAATAAATTCCTTATACGATTTGCTTAACCAGCAGGCATCAGCGATTAAAAAAAATATATTCTCACCTGTATTGATAAATAAGCCGAGTTGTCTTTTTGAGTGTCCGGAAAGATTAATTGCAATCAAACTTCTGTCACCAAAAACATCAAATCCCGATTCAAAAGGCGAATAATCTTCAGAAATATTTATTTTATTTAACGAATCCGCAAATTTCAGTTTTGATTCAAAATCACTGGGAAGTAAGCCTGGCAAAAAACCTTTTTTAAAAGAGGAGAAGCCTTTTTTGCCTTTTATTTCTTCGTAAGCGGATTTAAAGCAAATAAATTCGGCATTAGGGAAATCTTTGACTCCGCCGATATGATCTGCATGGAAATGCGATAAAATTATAAGTTTAATATCGTTAGGATTAATTCCTGATTGCCTTAATTGAAATGCAGCACCATTTTCTTCTTTAAAATAGACAGGCGTTATTTTTGCATAAATATTAAACGGGAAATTTTTTGTTTCTGTATAAAAACGCTCAGAATATCCCGTATCAAAAAGCATTAAACCTTTTTCAGGATGCTCGATTAATACAAAAGTCGCATAAAATTTAACCAGCTTTGAACTTCCGCCTTTTATGACTATTTTTTCAGGATGAGTACAATATCCTGCACTGAAAAAATTTACTTTAATTGACATTTTTCCACCATTCAATAAGTTCTTTTATGCCTTTGGTTGTTGTGTCTTTAGGATTATATCCAAGTTCTTCTTTTGCCGCTGAAATATCAAGTGTTTGACTTGTACCTAAAATTCCGACTGTATAACGAGTTAATACAGGTTCTTTCCCGAACAAAAGAGTTTTCGAAACGAATTCCGAAAAAGCTGCTATTCTGTATGCGTTATTATAAGAAAAATACTTCGGCTTAAACACGTATCCCAATTCAGTAATAACTTGTTCCAGAAAATCATAAAGTAAAACCGGCTCACCGTCAGTAATATTATATTTTTTCCCGAGAGTAAAGTCGGGAGAATCTTTGCAAAGAAGTAGTGCATCCACTGCATTTTTAACATAAGTTATATCAACCAAAACCTTTTTATCACCTATAACAGGAATGAAATTTTTATTATTTGCTTTAATTAATCTCGGTAGAATACTTGTATCTCCCGGACCGAATATTGCCCTAGGGCGTATGGTAATTACGGGCAATCCTTCTTTATGCGCCTTATCAATTTCCTGTTCAGCCAGCAACTTTGTTTTTGCGTAATCGTTTACAGGTTTATCAGGTAACGGGTCTTTTTCAGAAATATTCAGCTTATCTTTAAAATCAAAATAAATACTTGGTGTCGAGACATGCATAAGTCTTTTTACGCTGTTTTCTTTGCATCCCTGAATAATATTTTTCGTTCCGAGGATATTTGTATTGTAAAAATCCTTATATTTCCCCCACGGGGATGACAAAGCCCCGCAATGAAATACATAATCCTGATTTTTACAAGCATTGATAATACTTTCCTTATCCTGTAAATCAGTCTTTATAAAAGAAATTCCCTGTTTTTCCAGATCAGCTCCGACAAGAGCATTTCTGCCTGTTGCAGTAACTTCATAACCAAGTTGTGACAATCTTAAAGCCAGTTTTTTTCCGAGAAATCCGGTTGCACCTGTTACAAGAATTTTCATGATTCACCGTTCCATTCAATATCCATTGTCGAAACTTCTGTGATTTTGATTTTATTTTTTAATCCAATAAAACCTAAAATTCCTAAAATAAAGAATTGATGAACAAAAGGCAAAGGATCTGATATTTTAAAAACAATATCTTTTGAGGAAAAGAAAGTCTTAATCCACCTTAGTAATTTACTGCAAGAATTAATAGAAGCTAACCCATAAGTCAGCATAGCAAGTAAAATCATAACTTTTGCCAATTTATTTGGCGTAATTATTTCTTTTGGATTTTCAAAAAAGGCTTCGGTTAAATTTATTTCGTCAAATAAATGAATTCCACTTGTTGCTCTGGGATTACATTCAATTACATAGACTTTTTTACCGGGAGTTTCAATAAAATCAAAAGCAATTTGTCCTGTATAATTAATCTTTTTTACATATTCCGAAATCCAAGTAAAAACTTCGGGATAATCTTTATTTTTAAACGCAATGCTTGAGCCGATTCCTGCGGTAAATGTTGTGGGATAAGCAGTATGCGCATTTATGTTTCCGTTTTGAACAATACTGTAAGTACAGAACTGAGAACCTTCTATAAATTCCTGAAGTATCCAAGGATTTTTTTCCGAAATATCAATATCGGGGATGTTCTTGTCAAATTTAGAAATTATTTTGATTTTTGCGGAAAATCTTGAGTAGACAGGTTTTATAACTGCTTTTTGAAATTCTGTAAACGTTAATTGCCTGTTTAATTCTTCTTGTGAATTTATAAGCAGCGTTTCAGGAGCTTTGATTTTACAATTTTCAATGCCGGTGATAAATTGATGTTTGTTATGCAAATTTTTCAGCTTGTCAGACTTGTCAGTAAATACTTTGCAATAGTCGGATAACTCGTCAATTTTTTCAGAAATATAAAAAACTTCTTCGCAAGTCGGAATTAATAAATCGATTTTTTCTCTTTGAATTATATCTATTAATGCCCTGATATATTCGTCTTTATTAAATCTTGGACTAGGAATAATAAAATTTTTCTTAACCGCATTTGAATAAAGACAAATATGATATTTCATACTTTCAGCAACAAATACCGTATGCCCCGCTTTTTCAAAAAGCCTTGCTAAATGCAGAGTGACAGAAGCCCTCCCGCTCGTAAGCAATATGTTTTTTTTAGTATTCAAAAGCCATTGCTCCTACTGACATACCTGCTGAAGTTCCCAGAAACATTATCTTATCGCCTCGTTTTATTCTTCCTGACTCAATAGCATCATACAGTGCCATGGGAATTGATGCGGCGACTGTATTGCCGTGATGTCCAATTGTGTAGAGAAATTTGCCTTCAAGTATATTAAGATTTTTTTGAGTCAGCTTCATTGCCATAAAACTTGCCTGATGAGGGATAACCAACTCCATCTCAGAAAGCGACAAATTCACATTTTTAAGCATATTTTCTACAAAAGCCGGTAAAATTTGTGCCGACATTTTATACAGTTTTTTTCCGTCCATATAGAAAAGAAAATCATTTTTATTATTTTCAGAATACCCTCTAGAGTGAAGATTGGTACCTCCTCCTTTAATTTCGGAATAATGAGCCCCTTTGCTAAATGTTTTCATGTCAGAACAAAATATTTTTGAAGTTTCATTAATAGGCGTTTTTTCTAATATAACGGCAGCCGCACCATCGCCGAATAGCGTACAGCTTTCTTTGTCTTCCCAATTTAAACCTACAGAGGTTATTTCAGAAGAAACTATAAGAACTTTTTTGTATCTTCCTGCATCAATAAGATAAGACAGCAAATCCATTGCAGTTACAAAACTCAAACAAGTGGAATTTATATCAAAACAAGGAATGCCTGAATATTCGCCGTCTAGTTCTTTTTGAATTAATGAAGCATTGCAGGGAAGTGGTTGTTCTGCAGTTCCGCTTGCACAAACAATACAATCAATATCTGTAAGAGTTAATTCAGCAGAGCTAAGTGCTTCTTTTGCCGCTAAAGCACCCATTTTTGAAGAGGTTTCATTTTCAACATAATGACGTACTAAAACTCCTGCTTTTTCAGCAGTCCAGCCCTCAGGAAGATTTAATTTTTTATCAAGGTCTTCCGCATAAATTTTTCTTTTCGGCAAGTATTTACCTATGCTTAAGATTTTTACACTTCGTGACTGCATATTTACCTCTTATCTGTTAATATCTTTAATCATTTCTTCAGTGTTATTCTAAATCAAGTTTTATGTTTAAATTGGCATGTTTCTTATAAAGCAAAGCTTCTCCCAAAAACAGTATTGAGCGTGTGAACGGTAAATATTGAGAATTTTTTAAAAACCTTTTCCATATATTGGAAAACGTATAATACTCTTTTAGCTGTTTGCCAAATATTACAGAAAGTTCTTCTCTTGTCATATTTTTCGGGTCAAAAGCACATTCGCCATATTGATAGCTATTGTCCAGCCACCACTTGGGCGTTACCCTACCTTCTTCTAAAAGTCTGTCGTATAATTTTGTGCCTGGCATAGGTTGAAGCATTGTAAAAAAGGCTTTAGTAAAGTGGTGTTTCATTGCAAAATCAAAAGTATTGCGAATTGTTTGCGGGGTGTCGTTGTCATAACCAATGACAAATCCTGCCGTTATCATAAGGCCGTGCTTATAAACATTTTTTATGGCTTCATCATAACTTTTGAGCTTTAAATTTGCCCCTTTATTCATTTGTTTTAGTGTATCCATATCCGTTGCTTCAAAACCCATCATAATCATAGCAAAGCCAGCATCCTTCATGGCTTTTAATATTTTGTCATTTTGAGCAACGTCAATACTTACTTGGCAGTGCCACATTTTTTTAAGCGGCTTTATTTTTTCAAGCAAAAGTAATGTCGTTTCCTCATCAGTAAATAAATTATCGTCAATCAAAAATATAATTTTTTCAGGCATAGCCTTGACTTCTTCCACAAAGTCATCTATATTCTTTGTTTTGACTTTTCCGGGATACAAAACTTTCACAAAACAAAATTCACAATTATATTTGCAACCTCTGGCAAACTGGGCAATACCAACAAAACTGTATTTCTTGCCCTTAAAATATTCAAAATTCAAATCAGGCTTTATTGGCAAAACTTCATGAGATGATTTATATATTCGTTTGATATTGCCGTTTTTAGCATCTTCAATGAACTGCGGCCATGTCCCTTCGGCGTCACCAATAAAAATAGTGTCAGCATATTCTAGACATTCCTCCGGCAATGACGTGGGATGAGGCCCGCCAACGGCGATTATTTTATCTTTATGCTTTAAAGCAAAAGCACGAGCTTTTCTTGAAGTCATTGTTCCAACCGTCATCACTATAATGTCGGAATCAATTGTTTTGGGCAAATCTTCTACGCGCTCATCAATAAAATTTATTTTTACGTCTTTTGGAGTTAGTGCACTGATAATAGGGAAAACTAGTGTTTTGAGTGCACTGGCATAACCCTTCTCCAAAACAGAAAAACTTATAAAAGTGATTTTCATATAATAGCACCCGCCTTCTTATCTGCTAAATATAATATCTCAAACAAAATTGCCTTAAATTACTAAATGCTCAAAGATGAAATTTTCAAAATTACAGTTGAACCAACTGCTAAAAGAATTATCGAGGCTAAAAAGTTAAATCCGAATAAAGCATAATTTTCTTTAATAGAGATGTAACCGGATTTAATAAAACGGCTCAATATTAAAGTGTATATGGTTAAAGGAATTAACATAAGAAGATAATTCAAAAAAGAAATATTAGAAAAAGCTGCAACTAACGGGCAAACCAAAAACAAAGGAAGAGCGGATATAATCAGGCTTGCGCCACATATTTTTGCGTTGAGAGAAAATAAATCAGTTTTGTAAACTTGTGCTGACATTGTTTTATCTCCTATTCACTTAATCAATTAATTCTATACAGCTTTAATCCAGTCTAAATAAGCAGAATTTTCGATAAGTCTGGAAAAACATTCAATCAAATTCTTTTTGAAGTTGTTAAACATAATTAACTCCTTAATAAAATAGTTGAATGGTGAAGTATTTTATATAATTACTTTACCATTCAACTATTAACTTGTCAAGTGATGAATTTTTATTTTTCTTCAATAAATTTTAAAGCTTCTCCATAAAACCAAGTACCATCATTATGAGAACCCGTTTTAGAAATAAATAGCTTTGCTTTAGGGTTTAATTTTGCTAACTCATAAGACATTTGCACAGGAATAAGTTCATCGGGAATATCATGAGCTATCAAAAGCGGCGAAGAAATCTTGGCAATTTTCGATTTATTATCATAATTTTGATAACAAATCATGTTTTCAAAGAAAGCTTTTATAAGGGTTTTGGTAAATTTATCTTTAGCTAGCCTTCCATACATAAAAATAGCTTCTTCTTTAATGTTTGTGAAAGTGCTTTGCAAAATTACAGCTTTGAATTTCTCTTTTGAGGCAACTTCTGAGACAACTGCCCCGCCAAGAGACCACCCATAAAGGATAATCTGATTATTAGAAAGTTTTTCTTTATTTCTTAAGAATTTTAATGCAGCATCTATATCATTATACAAGCCTGATTCAGACGGAGTTCCTTCGCTTTTTCCATATCCACGATAATCAAGAAGCAGAACACCATAACCTTTTGAAGAAAAAATATCTGCCAGATCCTCATAAGAGCTAATATTTCCACCGTTGCCATGGCAAAATAATATTGTCGGCTTGTTATTTTTGGCTTTAACATACCAGACATTAATTTTCACTTTGTCAGAAGTAGTTAAATAAATATCCTGAAGGTTTAAAGTCGATTTCGTTTGTTCTTTTATCGGTCCATAAATTAAAGAAGGCAAAACAAACGGCAAAATAAGATAATAAAGAACTACTAGAAAAATTAATCGTTTTGCAATACCGTAAGTAATTTTTTTAATCATAAAGCACTGCCCTCATATTATTCATTTGTTAAGTGATGTTTTTTATATTTTTAAAATATTTTTTGCTTATTCTAATTATGAATTAGTGAGTGAATAAAGGTATCCAAAAATTAATACAGTAAAAATATAAAAAAACAATAACTGATATAAAAGAAAATAATATAAGTATTAATTTATTCTTTGATATTGATTCAGTTGCTAAAGCCTTATTAGATTTGTTTGTAGAATAAATCCATAAAACTAAAGATATAAAATAAAAAAGGATAAAAAATATGAATTCAATGTCACCTTTACCTCTGAAATGAGAATACGATGCATAACCCAAACCAATATACATGTATATTGCTCCGGGAATTACCCAAATAAGTAAAGTTAAATACGTAATAACATAATTAATGTTAAAGAAAAGTTTAAGATATTTATTTAATTTAATCATTATTTGGTCTTGAGAATCATTCATTTCATACTCCTTAAACTCTTGAATATCTCTCATAATACCATGCCTGAACGTCTTTGCGTTTGACTTTGCGGGTGGCAGTTTTGGGGAGTTCTTCGAGAGAAACTGCGATAACCGTCGGGCATTTGTAAGAAGCCAAACCGGCTTTTGCGAGTTGGTTTATTTCAGAGGAGATTTCTTTTTCGAGTCCTGCAAAATCATCCTTGTATTTTTTAACAAGTTCGTCAGAGGGGACGATTACGGAGCAGACTTCTTCTGTGCCGTCTTTTGAACCACCCTGAATTTTTACGCTCATCACGCAAAGTTCTTTTACTATCGGGCTTTTTTCGAGCACAGCCTCGACTTCTTCGGGGAAGATTTTCTTTCCGCCGCCAAGAACTATCATATTCTTGATTCTTCCTGTTATATAGAGAAATCCGTCTTTGTCAAATTCACCTATATCGCCGGTATGGAACCAGCCTTCTTCATCAATGACTTCTCTTGTCATTTCGGATTTGTTGTAGTAGCCTTTCATAAGGTTTCCTCCTTTTGCGAGAATTTCACCTTCTGCGGAAATTTTTACCATAACTGACGGAAGAGGTTTTCCTACAGAGCCGATACGGTTATATTTCGGTGTATTTGTAGTGATAGTAGGGCTTGTTTCTGTTAAACCATATCCTTGATAAATAGGCATACCCATTCTTTCAAAGAATTCTGCAACGTCAGCATCAAGAGGTGCACCACCTGATACAAAACCTTTCATTTTTCCGCCGAATCCGTCAATAATTTGCTTAAACATAAGCCTTCTTCTACGGATTGGCAAATATTTAGCCACATTGTACATAAAATTAAATGTAGACTGTGCCTGTTTGCTTGATTTTCTTATTTCTTTTTCCACGCTGTTCTTGAGCATTTTGATAAACAACGGAACCACTATCATATAGGTTGCCTGTCTTTCCTTCATTATTTTACTAATTTCTTTCGGATTAAGACTTGTCGAATATGAAACCATTGCCCCCATATGAAGCATTCCCATAAATCCGACATTAAGCTCTAAAAGATGATTCAACGGCAAAATAGAGATTAATGAATCGCTGGAATCAATTTTAAATAAAGCTTCAAAGTCTTTTAGCTGAGAAATTATATTTCCGAAAGTTATCATTACACCTTTTGGATTTCCAGTTGTTCCTGATGTATAAACAATTAAAGCTGTTTCATCAAGAGATCTTTCTCTGCCCATATCTCCTTCAGGTCCTTTGACTTCATAGACTGTAGGAAATTCTTGATCTTTTACATCATCTATTATGTAAATCGCTTCAATAGAAGGAACCAGCGATTTAATTTCTTTTGCAGTTTCAAGATAATGGGTCGAAACACAAAGCAATTTCGGCTGACAATCTGACAATATCGAGGTTAATTCTGAAATTGTAAGTTTTACATCAAGAGGAACGGTTATAGCACCTGTTTGGAAAGAAGCAAAAAGTGCAATTCCCCATTCGGGACGGGATTCGGAAAGTATTGCTATTCTGTCGCCTCTTTCGATTCCGCCGGCAATCAAGAAATTACCGAAGTTTTTCGCTTGTCTGGAAAGTTCTATGTAGCTTAACTCTGTCCATTTGCCTTTATCTTTCAGGGAAAGTGCTTTGACAGGAGCATTTGCATCCGATTTTAACTGCATTAAATCAAGCACGTTTTCGTAATAATTTTTATTTAAAGCTTTTTCACGTCTTTCAAGAGAGTCTTTAATGAACTGCACTCTGTTTTTAAGCTCGTTCACTATGTCTTTATCTTCTGCTTCGGTCATGTTTAACGGCTGACCAAACTGAATAACAATTTTTCTGAAAGTTGGAAACGGCTTGTTATAAGCCCACGCTTCAAATCCACCCTGAATTACAAAAGGAACAATCAGTGCTTTACTGTTTTTATGCATATAAGCAACACCTTTATTGAATTTCATGAGATTTCCGTCTTCTGTAAGTCTACCTTCAGGGAAAATACAAACGACTTCACCTTTTTCTATTTTATTTATCGCCGCATCAAGCCCCTCTCTTCCTTTCCTCGGAACTATCGGGATGACGTTGAAATATTTGATTATGTGTTTAACAACCGGCAATTGAAATGCCACAGGTCCCGTAATGTACCACACAGGTCTTTTGCAAGCTGTTTGAAGTATCAAAGTATCGACCCAGCCGGTATGATTTCCCGCTAAAATCATTTTGCCGTTTTGGACAAGATATTCTCTGCCTTCGATTTTGACAGGAAATAAAATTCTGAATATTGCACCAATAAAAGTACTGACAGTAAAATGGCGGAATTTATTGTCAAATAGAACTACTGCAAGGGCAATGAGCAAACTTGTTAAAGAAACAAATTTGAAAATTTTAAACGGTGAAGTCGTTAATACAAGCTCAGAAACGCCCCATGTTGTTGCCAGAAACACAAGACTTGTTAATGTTGACTTTAAACCGAATATTTTACCCCTGATTCTGTCAGGAGTAGCTTTTTGTAAAATCGTGTCAATTGTTATCACCATAGAAGCGTTTGCAATCCCTATTAATACAAGCCAAATCCACGCTAAATAGTATGTTGTAACCATTTGAGCAGTGGCAGTGGTTAAAAATACCGCAATAAAAGAACAAGCTAAAATCGTTGAAGTTCTTGCATATTTTCCTGCAAAACCAACTACAAAAGTTCCTAAAATCATGCCTACGCCAAGCATAGCTTTTAGTTTGCTTAATCCAGCTATGTCAATATGGTAATAGTCAGTAGAAACTGATGTTAATGTGTTAAAAAACGAAGCTGTAACAAGAGTCAGCAAAATTGATAATATGATTAATCTTCGAGTATTTTTATGAGTTTTCAGGTAATTAAAGACAAATTTGATGCCTGTGGAAATATCTGTTTTTGGGGTTACTTTTGAGGCTACTGATGAGTTATTGAAAGAAATTAATGAAATTATCACTGCGGAAGTTAAGTACACAAAACCGTTTACCCATAAGCTCTTATCTAAACCAAATTTTGAAATATACAATCCTGTTATAACTGCACCTAAGAGTATTGCAATTGTTGAAGTTCCTGCATTAAGAGCATTGGCGAATTGTAAGTGTTCTGACTTTACTAAATTCGGCAGAGCACTTTGTTTTGCAGGAAAAAAGAAGGCTGAGCCCGATCCGATTAAAAACGAAAAAGCATAAACCATAGTATGCAAATGAGTTGAAGATTTACTGAAAAGCAAAACAGGAATTATAAATACAAGACAGGCTCTGAATAAATTACTCAGAACCATTAAAGTTTTTCTTGAAAATCTGTCGGATAACGCACCGGCTAACGGGCTTAATAAAAGAGAGGGCAGGATAAAAAAGAATAAAATCTTCGACATTTCCGAGCCGGAATGCCCGCCAAGACTAATCACCCACGCCATAAGCGCAATTTGAACAATCGCATCACCTAGATAAGAAAATATTTGTCCTATCCATAATTTTATAAATTCTTTATTTTTAAACACTGCAAGTGTTTTCGACTCTTTTTTCATTTTCAACCCTTTCTAATATAGACAGCCAATCATTACATTCATTCATAAACCTTTCACGTGAATTGATATAAAGATCTTCCGCGTGAAAGTCATCATCAAAAATCGACAAGGATTTTTTATTACAAGCTTTATTGTACAACTCTTGTGAATGCCATGGATATATTGTAGGATCTTTTCCACCGGAAATAAATAATACGGGGGCAGATAGAATATCCTGAACCACCTCTATAGGCTTTATTTTATTTAATAAAATATTTCCGGGACGGATCGACAGACTTCTGAATAACTCAAATTTTTGATAAGTCGGGATAACAGCTTCTTTCTTGAAGATATAGCTTTCAATCTTATCAAAACTTACAGGCGCACTTACTGCTATAAGTGAATCTATGTCATTGTATCTTGCTGTATGAATTATTGAAATTGCTGCACCTAAAGAAAATCCGATTAAACCAATTTTTGAATATCTTTGTTTTGCATAATTTACAACGGTTTTTAAATCTTCTGGTTCCTCTGCAGTAAAAGTATAAAACCCTGCGCTATTGCCATGTCCTCTAAAATCCATAGTTATTACATCATGATTTCTGAAAAAGTCTTCTGACATTGCTTTAAAATATTTTGAATCTTTGCACATATACCAACCATGAGCGATTATAATCACTGAGTTACTTTTTGAATCATAATGATTAATCGCAATTTTGATATGGTCTTCAGTTTTCAGAAATCTTTCTGTAAAATTTTGATTTTTTTTCATGACAAAAGCTCCTTAAGTAACAGCGATAAGGTACAGTTCATTTTCTGTATAATTTATATATTATTTTTCGAGTTTCTCAAACCAGCTTGCGAGGATTCTGGAAAGGGTTTCTCTATCCTGAACAGGAATTTTGTCTGCGATGCCTGATATTGTCTTATAATAACCTTGCCAAACTTCATCAAGCAAATCTGAACCTTTTTGAGTTATCTTAATCAAATTAACTCTTCTATCTCCTTGTTGAGCAAATCTTTCAACAAAACCTTCTGCTATAAGTTTGTCAAGCTGCTTTGTCATATTGGAAGCCGTAACGACTAGTCGTTTACCAATATCTATCTGACTTATGCCTTCTTCTTTGCATTGATGCTTTATTACCATCATCATGTTAAATCGGGAAGTACTAAGATCGTGCTGTTTTAAATAATTTTCTATTTCTTTTTCTATAAGTGCATAGACACAAGCTATTCCATAAATAGAAGTCTCCACAAAATGATCTTTTTCTAAATTTATTCCAAATCTTTTAAACTGTTCCATAAGGTTTCTCCAAAAAAATAAAGTAATATTAAAAATTATAATATTACTTTACCATTCAACTATTAACTTGTCAAGTGTATTTATTCTTTAGTTTCTTGTTCAGTTTTTTTTGAGATACGGTTTTTTAAATCGTTGCGAATTATATTAGTAATGTTCTGATTTTTCTTCCGTTTGCAAGACCGTCAGAGACAAAGTCCATTGTCCATATTTCATTTATATTTTGAGCAAGAACTATATCGCACATTCTTTTTATCCTATTTTTTCTTTTTTTCTTTTTCAAAGCAAGGTTTTCTTCGTTGTAAATACGGGTTACCTTTTTATGATTTACTAATTCACCTTTGCCTTTAAGGGCTTCGTATATGCGTTTACTGCAGTATTTATTGTTTTTATGAGCTAAAAAGATAATTTTTTCTCTTAATTCGCTGTCATCTTTTTTGACAGATTTATATCTGCATGTTGAAATATCAAAATTTAGAAGCCTGCAAGACCTTTTTTGACTGAGTTTTTGCTCGGTCATTAAACAATCTACCGCTTTTCTTTTGTCCGCAGGCTTTACCACTTTTTTGAGTTCAGGTGTTCCAATGCCATTTTATCAAGTGTTAATTCAGCTACAAGCTTTTTAAGCTTATTATTCTCATCTTCAAGGTGTTTTAACCTTTTGGCATCCGATGCTTCCATTCCGCCGTATTTAGACTTCCAATTGTAATAGGTTGCATCTGAAAATCCATATTTTCTACATAAATCTACTACTTTTGCTCCGGCTTCATTTTCTTTCAAAATTTTAATAATTTGCTCAACCGTAAATTTGCCTTGTTTCATTTTTTTTCTCCTACATTGTTTTATTCTATATAGGAGTTACTAAGTTTTAAATATGGGAGTTTTTTGGGTTGATGTCAAAGTTAAAACAAAATACAAAACTCTCTAATTCAAGTATTAACAAGCACCTTGCATTAATAGGAGCTGTTTTTCAAAGTGCTATTAATGAAGGAGTACTCAACATAAATCCTGTTTATAAAGTCAAAAAACTCAGAGAACCCCAAAAAGAAATGGAAATTCTCACAAGAGCAGAGATTCATGCAGTAATTGAAACTGTAAAAAAGCATTATCCAGACTTTTACCCCCTTTTATTTACTGCTATATTGACAGGGATGAGACGTGGAGAGCTATTAGCTTTGACATGGGACAAAATTAATTGGGTTACAAAGCAAATAAAAGTTGATAGAAGCGTCTATAACGACCAATTTGTTACACCAAAGACCTCAAAGTCTAAAAGGCATATAAATATGACAGATGAGCTTGTGAAAGTCCTTAAAGAATGGAGATTAAGATGCCATAATGGTGAACTTAACCTTGTGTTTCCAAACAATGAGGGTAAATTTATGGATGCTCATAATTTAAAAAGAAGAAGATATCTTCCTGTTCTAAGACGTGCAGGCGTTGGTTATGTCAGATTTCATGATTTAAGGCATACATTTGCAAGCCTTCTTCTAGCTGAAAATGTTCCGGCTAAATACATTCAAGACCAGTTAGGTCACGCATCTATAAAAACAACAATGGATAGATACAGCCACCTTATGCCGGAAGTTCACCAACAAGGGATTAAGGCACTTGATGATTTCTTTGAAAAAGAATCTTCTATAACTCAAGAAAAGTTTAAGTTGTTTGGAACGTAAAAACAACTTGCATCCTGTTTTTCTAATAATTGGGTGAATAAAAAAGCATCATCAGGTTAAAATCAAATATTTTTATCTAAATGAAATTGCAGCCCCATAGCTGTGTTCATATTAATTAACGAAATTAACCAAGCCAATGTGGATTCAGCCCCTTGATTGCCGTTAATCCCCTGCCTTTGCAGTCCATCACAACATCCTCCTGTTTTATAATCACAAACCGGAAGTTGTAGGTCATTCTGACCAAGAAACCAACTTAAGCATCTTTCACTTTCTTCAAACCATTTTTTATCGCCGGTTGCAATATAAACATCTAAACAAGCATCAATTAAACCCTTAACTTCAATTGGCTGTTGATCAAACATAGAACGATTTCCGTTTTTATCAAGCCAGCCGTTATTTCCGATTATTGAAAGATGCCCGTCAGGTGCTGTTTGAACTTTTAACAGCCATTCTAAAGATTTTATGCCTGTATCATACATTTCTTGATTAGGAATCCATTTTCCGGCGACAATTAATGCATGCGGCAAAATTGCATTTGCGTATGTAGCAGTATTTTCGCACCAGTTCCAATCTTCAGAAGCGTTATTTTTGAATAACTCATAAATTTTTCTTGCCAACTCATCACGAATTTTGCGAGCAGACGAATCTCCTCCATAAATCGACAAATATGCCTGTAATCCCAGTACGATGTAGCCCCACGCACGCGGTGAACCAAAATGTTCGACTATAGGCAATGCATCCAGAAATAATCGCATAGCCATATTTCTTATAGAACTGTCGGGGGCTTCTTTAACTGTTATGCCTAATCCCCATAAAGCGCGAGCATGAGAATCTTCGCTTCCTGCCAACTCTAACCACCTGCGGTCATAAGACATAAAATTGCGAAATCGTCCATTTTCCTGATTAAATGCATAGTATAAAAATGCCAGATATTTTTGTATTAAAAGTAAAACGTCATTGTCTTTTCTGAGTGAATAATACTTTGTAAGCGCTATTAACCCGCGTGCATTATCATCAACACAATAACCGTGATGAAGATTCGGGGTTGTATATTTAGCGTGCTGCAATAATCCCGTATCATCAGTTAAAGTTTTTAAATGCGATAAGTTTATTTCCGGCAGTTCATTAAATATTTTATGATATTTAATGACCACTTCCTGTATATTTTCAAGCGGTTTTCTTTCATTAATTTCAGAAAGAAGGTCTAGGTGCATTCTTGCAACTTCTTTCCATGTCATTGAACGACCGTATTGATACCCCTTAAATCTCATCATTTCCCGCTCTTGGTCATTTGATAAAAGATTATTAATTTCTTTTGCCATTTCTTTTGGATTATTAAAAGGAACTAATTTTCCTCTGCCATCTGCCAATAATTCCTCAGCATGCCAGAAAGGCGTAGACACTAGCGCTGCGCCGACTCCTAAAGCATAAGCCAGAGTTCCCGAAGTAATTTGTTCTTTTTTCAAGTACGGAATAGCGTAAATTTTTGAAGTTTGAAGATACTGAATAAGCGTTTCAATCCTGACAAACTGATTATGAAAGACTATATGATTTTCCATTCCCAATTTATTAACTAATTGCTGTAAATCATGCCTGTACGAA
>Ga0209212_1000474_pt1 | contig 77227 bp, 67 predicted proteins | sample RifGroC2_FD_183996 | JGI IMG/M metagenome (GOLD analysis project Ga0209212, IMG submission 183996) | Groundwater microbial communities from Rifle, Colorado, USA - Groundwater C2 (SPAdes) (version 2) | ecosystem: Environmental > Aquatic > Deep subsurface > Groundwater | place: Rifle, Colorado...
TATGCATTAAGCAAGGTATGAACTAAAAGGATACAAGTCAATAGTTTCATAATACTAATTGCATTGCAGATTGTGCTTTTATCATCAGTACGCGCTCATTCGCTACCTCTTCCATACTCACTCTCTGCCCAAATTTTACCTCTGTGCTTTTCTGCAAATTGTTTACAGGGCACTAAGCCTGAACCTGTTCCTGTTCCTGTTTCTTCTGCGGTACCTGGCAAATTTATTGAAGATTAACCGCATATCAATTCAAATAACATTTAAAAGCGCTCTCCCAGGTAGTAGTTATCTCATTATATAAACTGATCTTCCCTTTCTCAGGGATTTTAGAAAAATCCTCATTTCTCAACTGATCATGGTATTCCTTGCAGCAAAACAGGCAAACGTCGATTTCCCCAATTAGTAACTTACCAACATTTCCGGCCATCTGGGGAGAGAAAAACCTCCCCGGGCTGACCGCTTTATCGGTGTCAGTTAAAAATGGACATCCCTCCTTATGCATAACATAATTTCCATCTGTATTTCTTCTGTCACCAATAAAATACTTAGCTTTCATATTTCTGATTTACTACAGTTCAGTTATTTATCCGACTCCGAAAGGCTTTTGCTTAGACCGGTGCACTCCATAATGACTATTCACAGAAACACAGGTTTAATCTGTTTTAACTGCAAATTGTTACCCGGAAACTACTTTTCCGGTCAGAAATTGTTTTTTATGTCTTCATAATATAAAGATCATATTCTGCCAGATCTTTTTGAATACTCTCTTTTGACATTCTGTGACTCATTCCGCAACTCTTCATTGATGACAATTATCCTTATCAGGTAACAATGAAGGATGTATTCCTATTAAACACCATTATTAACATTAATCATTACGATCATGAAAAGAGAAAACAAATCAGAAAAGATGATCGGGAAACTTGATCATTTTGTTTCCGGGTTATCCGACAATGAGATTCTAAGTCTGCATGCAATGCGTTATGTAAAAGGTGGTACCGGCGAAGGCGGGGCTGATATCCCAATAATACCACCACCTCCGGGGCAACAGTAATTCTCCTTTGGTCTGACGGAGAGTTACCAGTATTTAAAGAGCATCCCTTCTAAACAGGGGTGCTTTTTAATTTTATATGAGTATCGGCAATCATGAATAAAAAATTACAACCAGCTTGAAAATGATTCTATTTACCCCATCCCTACACGGACATAAATTGATTTTAGTTGCGACCGGGGTGGTTGATTTGATGAAATAAACAAAGTTTCCCCTCCTTTTTGAAGGAGGGGTGGCCGCAGCACATTGATAGTTAATGTGTTGCAAAGACTGGTTGCGGCCGGGGTGGTTGATTGGTTTATCAGATAGATTCTTTCCTTATATTGATAAGTTTCATTATCTCACTTGTTAATATTCAGGTTCCTGGAATACAAATCTGTTTTCAAACCTTAATACAGTGAATCCAAAGCTCTCCAGGTATTTATCCCTGTTTTCATCTTCCTGTATTTTATGATATTCACCATGGGGATCTCCGTTAAGTTCAATTATAAGCTTTTCTGAAGAACAACAGAAGTCAACAATATAACTGTCAATACTGTATTGTCTTCTGAATTTTCTTCCATCGGGTTTTCTTGATTTTAACATCTCCCATAATGCTGCCTCAGCCGAAGTGGACCTGTTCCTGAGAGATGATCTGACAGATTTAAGGCCTTTTCTGTTGAAGAGGTTTCTGTTTTTCATAGAAATAAAGGTAAAAAGAATCAGTAAATCAACCACCCCGTCCCGACGCTACCGTCGGGACACCCCTCCTTCAAAAGGAGGGGAAACTTCTTCTGACTTCATCTGATCTCTGTATTAATATTACTACTCTTAACTTGACGGCTATGCCCCGCTTTGGCGGGGGGAAACTTATTCTATTCTTTCCTTCAACAATACTAAGACGTGACAGCAATGGGAAGGAGGGATGAGTACATGAAGCTAGCAAAACTATTTTTGAACTATTGTTGTTCTTTCCTGATAGTCATATAATTTTATTGAGATTTCTTTTATATAAATTTATTTATTCGGAAATTGTTAATTTTATGAGTTAACTGTAAAAAACATTAATGATTAGATCTTTTATAACTATATTATTTATTTTTTTTTGCGTTTATCCAAAAATTGCCATAGCTCAAAGCGGAGATGTCTATAACCACTTCCTGGATTTCTTAAAACTTAATGCTTCCGGCAATTTTATAGCTGCGGAAGAATCTATGTTATTTGTTTTGAATTCCAGTGAGAAGCTTCCTGAAGAGTACTTAGTTGCTGCATATAATAATCTTGGTCTGATAAAAAAAAGTTCCGGACAATACCAGGAAGCACTAAAGTATTATGATCTGGCGGAAAACCTGATCAGTAACAGACAACAAAACTTTGAAACCTTAGCGGATATTTATGTAAATATATCCAGGATCTATACATTCCGGAAGTCTTTTCCAACGGCAATTGAATATCTTGAGAAGGCTATCAGGATCTTTCAGAATATCTCTAACCCGGATAGCAACTTATTTCAAAAGATTTCATCAGCTTATCTGAATCTCGGAATTGTATATTATGAGACAGGAGATTACAATACAGCTCTTGAATATCTTAGCAAGAGCGAGCTACTTAAACTGAAACATAATCTCCCAGAGATTGAATTAACCTATCTTAATATTGCCAAGACCTTTGTTCAAATGAAAAACTCCAGAAAAGCTGATGAGTTTTTTACAAAAAGTATCAACAGGTTCATGCATGAACACGGTAGTGACTATTTCAGACTGGCTGAAGTATATTTTGATTACGGACGGTTCCTTCAATCAACGGGAAGGAACAAGGAGGCTTTGATAGCTAACAGGGAGGCTTTGGCTATTTGTTCTGAAAACTATGGAGAGAAACATCCATATCTCTCCCTGTCATACTGTAATATGGGTGATTATTATCAAAAAACGGAAGATTATGATTCATCTTTATTTTATTATCAGAAATCCTTAACAGCTATTGTAAGCGATTTTTCAAATTTGGATTATAACGTTAATCCCCGGCTGGATTCGGTACTGCACGATGTAGATCTGTTAGAGATACTTCATAAGAAATCAAAAGTTCTGGAACTTCTTTCACAAAAACAGGATGATCTTGATAAAAAAGTCCGGTACCTGCAGGTAAGTCTTGAGACAATTGAACCGGCACTGCAAATGATTGACAGGATCCGGAATGATTATATGACTGAAGAGAGTCGCATGTATCTTGCAGAAAATGAGAAGAAAACATATGTTTTTGCAACACATATAGCTTTTTGCTTATATAACCTGACCCATGAACATTCTTATGTTCAGAAGATGTATAATATCGCAAAAAAAGGGAAGGCAGCTGTACTTCATAATGAGATAGCCGGAAACGAATTATTCCGGTCTGTGGGTTTACCTGATTCCCTGGGTTTACAACAAAAGAAGCTTGATGAAAATATTGCAGCCTGCAAGAAATCAATTTTTCGGGAAATGCACAATTTCAATCCTGATACCGGCATGATAACAATATGGAAAGATGCTCTGTTTGAAATGAACCGCGAAAGTGAAAAACTGGCTGGTCAGATGAACCTGAACTATCCTCAATACCATAATCTTCTTGAAAGAACGGAACCGGCTTCAATTAATGAAATACACGCAAATCTGGATAAAGATGAAACCTTAATTGATTATTTTCTCTCCAATCAATACAATGATGGGATACGGGACCTGTATATCTTTCTTATAACAAAAGATCGTTTGGATCTACGCTATGTGAGACTTGATTCTTCTTTCCACAGGAATGCTGAAATCATTCGCAGTTGTAATTCCGGCAGGTATGCGGGAATGCAGAATGAGAATTTTAAAAGCTACACATATGCGCTATGGTACATGTATGATAACCTGATTCGTCCGGTTGAAGAACTTAAAGCGGGTAACAGACTTATTATTATTCCCGATGAGCAAATTACATGGCTCCCCTTTGATGCATTTTTGAAGTACAGGCCAGAGCCAGACCAGACAGGATATGAGAGTCTGAGTTATCTTATTTATGATTATACTTTTTCATACGGTTATTCTTCATCACTTGTATTCAGTAAAGATATCAGACGGAGGAAATATATGGTTTATGCTTTTTCTCCGGATTATAGTAATCAGAGTTTTCAGGGGAGAAATCTTAATTCTCTTCGTGGTACCGGTGAGGAGACAGAATATATTTACAAATGGTTCAGGGGGGAAAAATATACAGGAGCAGAGGCAACTGAATCAAATTTCAGGAGAGCAATTCAATCTCCGGCAATCTTCCATCTTGCTATGCATTCGATGCCGGATACCATTAACTCTAAATACTCCTGTCTGGTATTTGATTCACAGGGTGACAATGTTGAAGATGGCAATCTCTATAATTATGAAATAGGTATGAGCAGGGTAATCTCACCTATGGTTGTTCTAAGCGTTTGTAACTCTGGTTCAGGTACTTTATATCACGGGGAAGGATTGATGAGCCTTGCAAGAGGTTTTACCCTTGCAGGTGCATCATCGGTAATAAAAACTGCATGGGAGGTTAATGATGAAACAAGTGTAGCTGTAATAACACGATTTTATTATCATCTGTCAAGAGGCGAAAATAAGGATGAGGCCCTTCGGCAAGCCAAACTTGAATACCTTACGACTCAACCACCTGTATATACAAATCCTTATTACTGGGCTGCATATGAGGTGCTTGGTGATAACTCTCCTGTTTTACGAAAGAATCGTTTGTTATTTATTATAATCAGTGCCGTTTGTATTGTGCTTGCGGGAGGGTTGATAATTTATTTCAGACGGCGGACAATTTTCTCTGCCGGCAAGCGATAGGAGCCTGGTGATTTAGCAAGAAACTCAAAGCAGGCTGACGCTTTCTCCTTTTCACCTGTCCTGAGATAGGCCAGACCAAGGTACCATTCTGCTTCTTTACTATACCCGGCAGAACTTTCAGTAACAACTGAAAGTAAATCAATAGCCTGATCAAAATTCCCTAAAGCCAATTCTGTTAAACCCATAAAGAATCGTGGTTCAATTGCTAAATTATCTCTTTCAATTGCATCTGAAAATCCCACAGCTGCTCCCCGGTAATCGCCAAGCCTATACTTTTCAACAGCCTGGATATAACTTTCGGATAAATTCTGGTTTGAATTACGTGTAACAAGTGATATGGCTTTAAAAGGGTCATAATATGTATTAAAAAGTTTTTCAGGATTGTTTGACGGGAGAAGTGTCCGAACAAGAATAACAATGATTATTATTGCAGCTGCTGAGACTGAAGCATATCTCCGGAGGGTTCTGCTCAACCCTCTTTTTCTCTCTCTGGTTATGTCTGTTTCCGGCTCATTCGTATCATTTTTGAGCGAGTTTGTAATAAAATCACTGATCTCTTGTGTGTGCGCTTCCCTTCCTGAGTTCCCGTGGCGTTTCTCATGCCACTCATTTACCCACTCTGCAGTAATCCCGTCTATTTTATTTTTTTCAATCTCTTGTTTTATTTTTCTGATCTCTTTATTAATGCATTTATCACTCTCATTCGTCAAAACAGCTTCCCTGATAAAGGTTTCGTCAGCTTTATCAATATTATTCCTGCTGTGATAATCTTTTATAATCTCCCTGACAATGTTTTCTGAACCTGCCAGATATGGATCATTCCTTACATCTTCAAGGTCGAGGTACCCAATCGTGTATTCGCTTATCATTTCAAAAAGTTCTGAATCCTCCGGACTGAATAATTTAATATCGTCAAGCCAGTTGTTGTTTCCCGTATCTGTCTCGAAATTGTCATAAATATGTCCGGACTGCCTGCTCATCTTTCCCTGTTACATGTAAATTATGTTACCGAATATATTCTCATTACCATCATAATTAATTCTCAGTATCCTTCTTCCCGATATAAAGTTCCTAATAAACTATATTCTTCAATATACTCTCAGATCTCATTATCCGGGTATAATCCGGATGTCTCTTCACCTTCTCAATAAGCTCCCCCTGGGCTTCACATTTTTTCTTTCTTACATAACCATATGTGTATCCCAGGCTCTTTGAAATCTCCATTGGAGATTTGTCCTGCCAGTAAAGTGCAAGAATCTTTTTGCTAACATCATCGAGGGATTCAAAAACATCCCTGAATATTGTTTCGTATAACTTATTATCAAGTAACTCGGTAAAATCCTTTTCATCTTCGGAATTCACATTCCGGGCCAAATAGTTTGTTGCGGCTTGTCTTTTTATGAGAACCGATTTCCAGAGGTTTTCACAAACACAGTAAAGAAAGGTTTTAAACTTACATGTAAGTACAAAATCTTTATTGTCAAGCTTTTCCAGCATAATCATCAGTCCCTCCTGAAATATATCCTTAGCATCTTCTATACTGCCACCCATCTGGTACACCATAAGCTTTATCATTGGCATAAACCTGTTTGATAAGTAGGTTACAACATAGCTCTGACGGTTTCTCAGGCACTCGATGATCTCTTTATCAGAATATTCCTTCATTAATACCGGCTTTTCCCTTCAAAAACAATGAACTTCATTCAAAGATAAATCTTTTTTTTGAATGCCGGTATCAGTAAAATTATACGGACGGGTAACAATTTAGTGCTAATCCTTATTAAACCTGTAGATATAGCTTTTGCTTAACAGGTTTTATCAGCAAAAGAACGGGATATGTATTTTGTTAATTTCAGCAAAGGGATTTAACAGGATCATTATGTTTTTTATTGAAGCGTATAAGAATTTGTGAAAAAAATCCAAAAATCATGCAGCAGACCATCAGGTTTTTAATTCTACGGACTTTTTAAAATGTTGATATCCTATACTCTGATATATAAATCATTAAATTAAATGAAATTCAAAAAGTTCAATAATCGGAAAGTACTGGAACATCATTATAAATACTTTTTCAAATATGCAAATGACATAATAATACTCCTGGACGATAATCTGAAGATAATTGAAGTCAATGATAAAGCTGTTAGTATTTACGGATATACCAGAGAGGAAATGACAGGAATGGAATGCAGTAAGCTGCACTCCAAATCCAGCCACATTCCGATGGCTGAATTTAAAAAAGAGGTTGATGAAAAGGGTTTTGCTGTTTTTGAGACTATTCGCGTAAAAAAGGATAACTCTGAATTCCCTTCAGAAATAAGTGGCAGATTAATTGAAATTAACGGATTCAGATATTATCAGACCATTGGACGTGATATAAGTGACAGGAAAACAGTACAATCAGAACTTCTTAAAGAAAAGGAAAGAGCCCTGGAGAATGACAGACTTAAAACAACATTTCTGCACAACATATCACATGAAATAAGAACTCCATTGAATGCCATAGTTGGATTCTCAGCTTTAATCAGTGAGCCTGATATTGATAATTCAACACGCCGGTCATATGCTAATACTATAATAAACAGCAGCGATACTCTTCTTGCAATAATTAGCGACATAATTGATTTCTCATATATTGAAGCCGACATTGTTAAAGTCTCCAGGGAAGCATTTCTCTTAAATAGTGTAATAGAATCATTGTATGATCAATTTCTTTTAAGAGCAAATGAAAATGGAATTACACTTATGACAGAAACAGGTTTGCCTTATAAAAATTCGATGATATTAACAGATAAAATAAAACTGATTCATATAAGTACCAATCTGTTGAATAATGCATTTAAATATACCCGACACGGGCAGATCATATTTGGGTATACGGTTAAAGATAAGCTACTTGAGTTTTATGTTTCAGATACCGGTTTAGGAATTGATAAGAAGTATCACCATAAAATCTTTGACCGGTTTTTCCAGGTAGAAGATCCTTTAACAAAATATCATTCAGGCACAGGTTTAGGACTGTCAATCTGTAAAGCCTATATCGAGCTTTTGGGAGGTGAAATCAGTTTGTCTTCTTTCCCGGGAGAGGGATCAACATTTGTTTTTACAATTCCATTTGAAAAACCAGCAGAGAATGAAACAGCGGAATTGTCAAAGTTAAATGTATCCGGCTTCAAATTCACCATGAATAAAAAGATCCTGGTTGCTGAAGATATTGACAGTAGCTATAAATTAATAGAAAAATATCTGTATGGAACAAATGTTGAAGTATTGCGGGCATCAAACGGGCAGGAAGCTGTTGAAATATTTCTTTCCGTTCAAAATCTTGATTTGATTTTAATGGATATAAAAATGCCATTGATGGATGGGTATGAAGCAACTAAGGTAATAAGAGAATCCAACACGAATATCCCTATTATTGCCCAGAGTGCTTATACTGATGATAAAAGCAGGGTAATCGAATGTGGTTGTTCAGGTATCATTATAAAACCATTTAACAAGGGAGAACTAATAAGAAAAATAAAAGAGTATATTTAATTCATAAGGCAAAAAAGCATCAGGGTTACGCTGTTTGCAGTTACATTACCATTGGCTGGAATGACCGCCCTTCAAGGCTTACGCAACAAGGGCTATATTCAAAAAGAACAGCCCCGGAATTCAAACATATTAAAAGACTAAAAGAACACGCCACTTAGCTCTCGTGACTTATTACACAATAATAAAACCGGATTATAACCGATAGTTTTTGATAAGATAACCGGCATATTCGGGTGTTTTTGTTGCAAGATAGTATGGCATGTTCATAAGAAGATATGGTACACCGTTGGGTGTTTTTACCTTTTCAACATTGAAATGCCCGGCATGCATGCGTATAGCGTAAGGATGATCAGCTCGTTCTATAAACTGGTGCAAAGACCTGAGTTTACCTTGTTTGCCCGATTTAACTTCAATTGGTACAATGTATTTTCCGTATTGATACACCAAATCCACTTCGGAGCTGGTATCTTTCTCTTCCCTTACCCAAAAATGAGGCTGGTATCTATCGCCGGTTTCAATGGATATAAGCTGCTGGGTAACCAAATGCTGTGCTATTTTACCCCTGTGAAGATCGTTGATATCATTCATTTGTAAAATTTCACCCTGTATTGACAGGGCATTGTTCAACATGCCGGTATCAAGGAACTGCAACCTTGGCCGCCTTTTTCTGTCGGCAACAATTGGTGGGCTTATGGCTTTAGTGGGATATATCAATCGTACTACGTTTGCCAGATCAAGGGCTCTTAATGCTTCCCCAACCTCTCTGGAACGATAGTTGGATTGTCCGAATCCTTCAAACTTAATCCTATCTGTTTCTCCTGGTGCAGCATCGATAATATGACGCATAATCTTTCTTTCGGACTCATTGCGGGCATACTTTTCAAAATCATCTTTATAGGCCCGCCAAAGCTCCTTATAAATTGGTGTGACAAAGCTTATGTTCTTATGCTCAGCAAAATTTGCCACCACCTCGGGCATACCACCAAGCAATGCATACTCATGAAAAATGTTTAGCAAGCCAGTATGAGCATATTCCGGAACAGGAACAGTGTTAATTGCTTTAATTGCTGGCTCATTTTTAAAGGCTAACAGGTATTCCTCAAAATTCAGAGGAGAGAGGTACAGGTACGAAACCCTTCCAACAGGAAAGCTTGCAACCGACTTTAAGGCAAACTCAAGCAGTGAGCCGGCGGCAATCAGATAAATATCAGGCCGCTCCTCATAAAAATAGCGCAACAAGGCTATGGCTTTTGGCGATTCCTGAATTTCATCAATGAACAACAGAAGGGAGCCTTTGCCAATTGTTTTGCCTTTTAAGAGATATACGGCATTAAGGATACTGTTTATATCGTCCAATTCAAACAAAGATTTCTCCTTGTCCTTTTCAAGGTTAAGCTCCAGATAGTGATCAAACTCCCTGGCAAATTGCCTGACCAGTGTGGTTTTACCAACCTGCCTTGCTCCTCTTATCAGCAAGGGCTTTCTGTTGGAAGAGTCTTTCCATATTTGCAGTACGCTGTAAGCCGACCTGTTTAATTCCATTTTTTTACTATTCAATTGTATACAAATATAAACAGTTTTGTAATAAAAAGGAACTAATTATTAAACTAATTTGTAATAAAGAATAGTCAATATTGAATATTACTTGTAACAAACAGGAGGTTATCTCAATTCTGTACTACTGCTTATTTGTTGTTTTCTCAAACCACACGATGGAATCGTGCGGGATAACTTTAGCGGGATTCCCGGAACTTAATAAGTATTTTTTATTGCTATTCTCAAGTCGTATTATCGATCAGTCCTGTCGTCCAAGAGTATCATATCTGATAAAATTGTTTGCAAATTGTTTGCAAATTGTTTGCAAATGGTAAAAATGAAAGAGGGTGTGCATTATTGCAAACCCTCATCCTGTCTATGTCGGGGTGATCTGACTCGAACAGCCTTAATTCATTCATTTTTCTACATTGCGGATAGATACCTAAAAGAATCTTCAACTTAAGGCAAATAGACACTTTCAGGTGATTGTCAAAATTAATTGTTAATAAATAGTATTAAAGTAGATTAAGTAAAAGCGGGGTAATTGCGGGGAAAGTAATATCTTTGTTAAGAAATAAATCACCCCGATAAAATTAAAATACCGGAAAAACTTAAAATCAGAATGTTATGGCAACAATCAGATTTTTTACCCGAACAATCACAAAAGACAAAAATCTCCTGGTTCCGATCTATGTTAGAATAAAGTCTGGCCGGAAAGTTGACATTGTTTCCAAAGCTGATATTTTAATAAAGCCTGAGAATTGGAGCAATGAGACTCAGAAGGCAAATCAAAGGGCTGATGTATTTAAGTTTTATTCAGGTGAATTTAGAGATGAACAAAAAGGCAGAAAGAAATTCAATGATAGAATTACTGAACTAAGATCTTATCTTGAATCTGAACTTATGCAGATAAAACAGGAAGACATAACCTCTGAATGGCTTAAAACCGTTATTGATAAACACTGGCATCCGGACAAATACAAAATGACACTATTCAGCTTTATTCAAACATTCATAGATAAGTCAGAAACCAAGCCAAATCCCAAAACCGGTCGGCCGGTCAGTTATAAGATGAGGCGGGAATATGAAGTAACTTTCAAATATCTCAAGGATTACGCTGCCTCAAAGAAAACTGTAATCGACTTTAAAGATATTGACCTGAATTTTTATGATGGATTTATCCAGTATCTTCAATGGGTCCCATCGGACAAACAACCGATCTCAAGTGAAACCAAGTCTGATCAGATAGAAGGCAAGAAACTTGCTGTAAACACAATAGGCAAGAAAATCCAAACCTTAAAAATATTTCTTAATGCTGCTAAAGAAGAAGGCAAAAACACCTTTGAAGCATACAGGAGTAAAAAGTTTGTTGCAATGACTGAGGAGTCAGAGACAATTTATCTGAATGAAGCCGAACTGACAAAAATATATGAACATGATTTTAGTAAAGATCCGATTAATGAACAGATCCGGGATTTATTTTTAGTTTCTTGCTGGACAGGCTGCCGTTTTTCTGATATATCACAAATAACCCCTGAGAACGTTTCTGATGGCTTTATTCATATGAAGCAATACAAGACAGGCAAAAAGGTTTTAATTCCTTTACACCCCGTTGTAACAGCTATTCTGAACAAATATATGGGTAAGCTACCTGAAGTAACAACAAATCAACAATTCAATAGAGCCTTAAAGGATATTGCGGAAGCTGCCAAAATAGATGAAATGACTCATAAGGCAATAACCAAAGGCGGGATTAAGGTCAGTACCTCCTATAAGAAATTTCAACTGGTAACTACTCATACAGCCCGGAGATCCTTCGCGACAAACCTTTATAAATCAGGATTCCCTTCAATCTCTATTATGGCCATAACCGGGCATGTCACAGAGAAAAGCTTCTTAAAATATATTAAAGTTACCCCGGATGAACACGCAAAGAAATTACAGGTTCACTGGGATAATAGACATTTAAAAGTTGTGTAAGATAGAACAGTAGATAAAAATTGTATATTAAAAAATTACCAGGTTAAACAAACGTTGATATGAAAAATAAAACGAATATAGTTCATAACCAGAACACAATTTATTCCTACTGTTTATCTAAAAAAAAATACACACCTAATTTTCAAATAATTATCGGAAACAAAAAAAACTTAAATAAAATAAGTTTTATCTTTTTTAATAGACTTTTCAATGAAATTGAAGTAGCCCAGCTTGAATCTTTTTTGAATTATCATTTCGATAATTATAAATTCAATAAGAAGGATTTTTTAAGAACCTTAAAACTGGATATTACTGAAATGTTTAGGACTCTTATTAAACCGGTTAAAATTATTGATGGAAGTGAACCTGGGATAATGGTAGATGTAATGCCATTTTTTCATAGCTATTGTTATGAAGAATATTTGGGGTATGAGAGACGCTTTAAAGAATGTGAATACTGGATAGAGGATAAAGAAAATGAATTGGCTAAGTTAGGAGATAATACTTTAATTATTGAAAAGAAAGATATTCAGAACCCAGAACCCCCAGCAAAGAAACATGTATTAAGTATCCCGACAAATGCAACTCCGGAAAAAATATTGGATTTCTGGTTAAGGCTTCTGGGCAATAATGAAAAAGGGGAGCCATATTGGAATAACAAACAGGAAATAGAACATTTCGTTAATCAGAACTTTGAAGGCTTTCCGGGAGTGGATGAACTTAAGGAGTTTATCCCAAGCATGACTAAATCAGAACTAAATCAAGTTACCTGGACTTTCTTTAAAACATACGGAAAAAGCAAAACTAAAAAGCAGTATGAAAAATTGTTACTGCAAAATTTCACAAAATTTAAAGATGATAAGAATGTTTACTGCAATATTAAATACCAAAACAATGAACATTTAAGAAAGCTATATTTTGAATTTCCGTTAAGATAATTTTTCTCTTTAGTAATATCAGGGGCTTTACATTAAGTTTAGCCTCTTTTTTTACGTCTTTTTTTACCTATTTTACTTATTATTTTACGTATTGATAATTAGTAAGTTAGAACTGATTAAACGTGTTTAAATTCGCTTCGTGATGTTAAAAACGAAGTAGAAATGATTGATTTAAACATTCTTAAAGAAAATCCGGAACTGGCTAAAAGTGTTAAACTGGAAATATCCGGAGCTGATCTTTTGGCATTTGGTGAAGCAATCCACAAAGCTGCATTCGAAGCTGGTGAAAAAACTCCAATAGAGAAAGAGGTGTATTTAACCCCAGCAGAATTTGCAGAGGTGTTAAAAATAAGCCTGGTTACGTTATGGTCCTGGGATCGAAAAAATATTACCAGACCTCTTAGGATCGGGAATAAAAAGCTTTACAGGCGTTCTGATCTTGAAAAAATCATGTGTCATGGCTGACCTTCAGGAAATAAGTAATAAAAAGCCTTAGTGGGAAATGAAACCCCGAAAAACATCCATAAAAGTAATTGAGCGGGCCGTCTCTGAAGGCTGGACAAGGCAACTGGCCTTTTATCATCTATTAAAATTCCGTTATAATAATAGTTGTATTTACCGATATAAAAGCCGTATGGATGAGCTTGCCAAGTTTTTAAATATTTCAACTAAAACTCTTTACAATTATCTGAATTTTTTAAGGTCAAAAGAATTGGTTTGCGACCATTCAAATAACCTGAAATTAAAATCTATTCGAGACTTTATAATAAACCGGGAAAAGACTGTCTTGCTAATTAATGAAGAGCATAATAAATTATTTGATGTTACCTGTTTGTTATATGGTAAATTGATTGAACGGAAGGCTAAACAACAGGCTTTTGCAGAATCAGTAAGAAGGTTTGAAAGGGGTGACAAGATTAAAAGCAGTCTTTGTGAAAACCCCTTTCAGCCTTCTTTGTCTTATCGGACTATTGCAAAGTTACTTAATATTTCAGAAAGCAAGGCTTTTAGAATAATTGAAAACCTTAATCGGCTTGAAGTTATCAAAACCGAAAAACAGAAACCACAACTATTATCAAAGAATTATACAGCATTGCAATTTATTGAAGATTTGCCGGGATATAGGTTTAATATCGGAAACAAGTTGTTTGAGATGTTTGGAAATAGGATTGAGTTTATTCAATTTCCTGTTTACCTTAAAAACATCACAATTCGGCAATATAAAAAGTTGATTAAAAATAACTTGTAAAATATGTAACAACCTTAAAAGCATATATACTAAATTTCAGTCAATAATCAATGGAGAATAATTAATTTAATCAGAGCTTAAAATGAAAATCACAGATAATCAAATCGTCCTTAATAACAATATTGATAATATTTGTAACTATTCCTAAGATGTATTATGACCAAGAGTAACTTTTCACCAGCTATAGTTAATAGTATGTTCTGCAAGGAGAATGTAAATGATTTATCAGAATTGGTAAATAAAGTTATTACTGATTATTATGATATATCGATTTCTGATTATAGAATTATATCTGATTCATTATTAAAAAGAATGACGGATGATATAAATACAAAATATAGTCTTGATCTATCTTCTGTGAAGTTTTTGGAATATATAAAGGAGATGTATCCTTCTGGATTAATTGCTCCCTTTAATAAACCCTTTTAAAAATCAGCTATTCTCTGCTCTATGTTGATTAGATATCTATCTTAACAAAAATGGTTTAAATAATAAGTTGCGTTTTGTTTAAACAATTTGTAAATTTGATAATATACATATTCTGAGAAAGTTAATAATGCGACAAAAAAAAATAAAACTGTCTGCACTCCTTCTTCTCATTGGACTTACAGGAATACAAGCACAGATTACCATCCCTGCTTCAGGGGGAGATGCTTCCGGAAACGGAGGAACAGTTAGTTATACTCTTGGACAGATTGTTTATACCACCAACGCCAATTCAAATGGCTCTGTCGCACAAGGTGTACAGCAACCATATGAAATATCGGTAGTAACTGGTATTGAAGAAGCCAAAGACATTTCACTTGAAATCATCATCTATCCAAATCCTGCGACAGACTTCATTAAGTTGAAAATAGAGGACTATGATGTCGAGAACCTCAGATATCAACTTTATGATATTAACGGTAGCCTCATAAAGGATAGTAAAGTTGAAGATCAAGAGACGAATATTACAATGCAGAATCTTTTGCCTTCAGCGTATTTCTTAAAGGTGACTGAAAATAATAGAGTAGTAAAAACATTCAAAATCATTAAGAACTAAACATGGTGAGAAGAGTAATTACAATTATAATCACAGTATTATTTGCTGCAAGTGTTCTTGCCCAAACACCTCAAAAGATGAGCTATCAGGCAGTTATAAGAGATGCAGGAGGGGAATTGGTCATTAGCAGTAATATTGGAATGAGGATAAGTATTTTGCAAGAATCGACAACAGGTACAGCAGTATATGTTGAGACACAAACTCCTACAAGCAATGCCAATGGACTTGTTACTATAGAAGTCGGTGGTGGTACACCAATAACAGGAACTTTCTCAGGTATTGTCTGGTCTAATGGTACTTATTATATAAAGACTGAAATAGACCCTGCTGGAGGAGCAACGTATTCTATTGAAGGAACAACTCAAATTCTTAGCGTACCCTATGCTTTGTATTCTAAAACTGCTGAAACATCTTCCGAATCTGATGGTTTGAGACAGCAAATCAAAATATTAGAAGATAATTTAATTGCGGCTGGCACTTATAAATTGGCTGACGTTGACGGTAATCAATACGGTGTCGTAAAAATCGGCACACAAGTATGGATGGCAGAAAACCTGAAATCCACTAAATACAACGATGGCACAGTAATACCCAATGTTACAGTTGATGCAACATGGGCAGCATTAACCACAGGTGCTTATTGCGATTACGATAATACTCCTTCTAATGCAACTACCTATGGGAGACTATACAACTGGTATGCAGTAGATAATAATGCTGCTACAAAGGTGGCGAGCAATGGGGGTAAAAATGTATGTCCCACAAGCTGGCATGTACCAAGTGATGCAGAGTGGACAACACTTACTGACTATTTAGGCGGAGAAGCTGTTGCCGGAGACAAACTTAAAGAAACTGGCTTAACCCATTGGATTGATCCAAATACTGGTGCAACCAACGAAACAGGCTTTACAGCTCTTCCGGGTGGCTACCGTTACCGCGATGGGACGTACTATGCCAATGGTTACAACGGTCTCTGGTGGAGTTCTACGGAACACTCTACAACGATCGCCTGGGGCAGGACCATGGACTACACTGACGCCGATGTTTACAGAGGCTACTACGATTGGCGATATGGCTTTTCTGTTCGTTGTGTCAGGGATTTTTGATATTTTACTATTAGAACTTAAATCAGAAGGAATAAATAAATCATTTATGATTATGAATACGATTGAAGAAAGAATAGTTTATTTTCTTCAATGTGTCCAGGATCATAGTACTAAATGATATTCTATTAGATGGGATCTTATTATTCATGTCCATAAGTGCTTCAGACAACCTTAGAAGGTTATCAACAGTTCTTTTTCCTATTAAATGCCCATTCCTTAACTCAAGAAACAAGTCTAATTCGTAAATAGAATCAAATCCACCATGAACATAATTGAGCATTTCTCCTTGGGGTATTCTAATTTCCCCGGTAAACCATTCTGCAAAAACTCGCTCCTCATTAGGAAATATGAAGTCCAACCCTACTTTTCTATAAGTCCTTTCTTCCATATTTGCAGTATAACACTCCAAATCAATTAAGTATAGTCTATCATCATTAATCTCCCATTTCCCATAATAACCTCTCCAGCATCCAGATGAAGGGGGGAATAATTTGGGTTTTTCTTTAAGATTTGAAAGATAAGAGGCTAATGGTTCAGATGCCATATGGATTTCTTTGCCGTTAAATATTAATTTCTCCATTGATTGGGTCGTCATGGGATTTTGTTATTTATGCCAGTAAATGATAATTAATTTATTATTTAACAAGTGGTTCTGGATTTGGGGACCGCATTATAGGTTTAACTTGTCTATGCAATATTTCTATATTTTAACCATTAGCATAGTATCAATGTGAACTTAAATTGGCTTTAAAATAAATCTTAATAAGTTTCAAAAAATATTCTTTAGACTATAGACTATTCCTTCAGAATCTCACTCAGGAAAGAATCGATATCAGAATGACTTAACATGCCCTTTTTAAGAAAAGGAATAAATCTAAGTCCACAAGTACCATTTTCTTCATAATCGTAGAAATATCCCGTGATCTGGTGAAATTCTCCTGGGTAAACAAGAAATGCCTTATGCAAATTGAATAGCCTGTTATAGGCAAACATCTGCCGGACATCATCTTCTGATGGTTTATTGCTGATTATCTTCCATTTGGTATCCAGAATGAACTTAGGCTCATCATTTATTTCGATAATAATATCAGGTTTCTGTCGAACCAGTGTTCCATTATTACCTGTCCAGAATGTTTTTCTTGCCTGCGCTCTTATTGTAACATTGCTAAATCTTCTTGCTGTTACTTCCAACCTCTTTGTAAACCATGCCTCCCAGACATCATTCATGTCAAACATCAGAGCAAGTACATTGTTTCTGCCATTTGATAGATCGGGATGATAATTCAGAAGCAATAGCCTTGCTATATTAATTGCCTTCCTGTATGCTTCTGTTTTCCTGTTATATATTATTTTTCTAAAGAATTCATCGCTTACTGCAATATCATTCAGCTTGGGTAATAAAGCTAACTGAGCCTTTGAACTTGATGTTATTTCCTGGTTTATTGAGAGTTCGCTGATTAAAAGCAGGGTCTTATAAAGTACTCTGTTTAAAGGATGTTCCCTGTCATATGTGCTGAATCGGACGTAAAACCTCTCTGCATGTACATTGTTTTTGTTTATATGTTTGCTAAAAATGAGGCTGCCCTTCAAGGAGTTTTTGTTCCCCTCTTCCTTATGGTAGTATTTAACAAGGCCTCTATGAATTAATTGCCAGGTCTCTTCCAGGAACATTTGTACATAGGTCTCAAGGATAAAGTTTTGTTTCAATCTAAGACTTGATTCAGTTGGTGTTTTTACAGAAATATATCCCGATTGTCTCAGCATATCAATCAGAACCCTTTGAGCTAACGTCTCGCTGTTCTTGTACCGGTCGATCTTTGGCAATACCTCAATACAGTATCTCCCTATTTGAAGGGCTCCAACAAATTGGTGGAATCTTACCCCATTTGCAGTCAGAGTGAACCATGTTAGTTCTTTCTCACCGGCAAAACTTTTAAGCGCTTCAAACAAATCCGGAGGTAATAGCTTTTCTTCCTTACCTTCATTCTTGGTATTGTAAGAAGCATGTTCAAATGCCTGAAAGACAATGTTATTTTTTGACTGGTTCAAATCAGATCTATTGTTTATTCATAAGCAAATCCAGAGCATTCTCAAATTCAGCTATATTCTCGAGAGGTTTTTTGCAAATCCGGTAAATCGCTTTATCATTGAAATCATGCTCATCTGCCGGGAAGCGTGCAAATGTTACTTTTTCATCAGGGAGTTTGTCAATAAATCCGCTTCCAAGGACAAGTCCCATTTTTTCATAGTTACCATAGAAATATTCTTGTAACAGAGGGATGATCTTATATTTAAAAACATTCATCAGATCGTCAGCACTCTCAATTCCAAGAAAATAGGAATGTCCTATCCTGTGATCTCTGTCAATCAATTTTTCTATTCTGCCATTTATTGTTTCAAGAAGATCTGATACACTGATACCAGCAATCACGTTTCCCATTCCTTCAAGATCATACAATGGAACCATCTCAATGAATGAAAATCTTCTTCTAAGAGCAGTATCAAGAGCTTCTACACTTCTGTCAGCAGTATTCATTGTGCCTACGATGTACATATTGGGTGGTACAAAGAATCTTGATCGTGAATAGGGAAGTTTAGCAGAAAGCCTTTCCTTTTTACCAAATCTTTTATCTTCTTCAATTAAGGTAATAAGCTCGCCAAATACCTGGGAAACATTGCCCCGGTTTATTTCATCAATAATCAGAACATACCGTTTCTCATTCCCGGTAACTATTACATCTTCCGGAAGAAGTTTCTGAACAGCCGCCGCTTTATCATCATAGGAGTATTTTTTACCGGTACTGGAAGGTTGAATTTTTCCCCTGTAACTTCTGAGTTTTTTCAATACTGCCCAGTAAGCAGATGCGTTGCTTCCACCAATTACGTTTCTGATTTCCTCATTAATATTTGATATATCGTCAAGATCAGGAAGATCAGAAAAGAGCTTCTCAAGCCTTTTGCGTGAAACTGTATATGTTCGTGAACCATTCTTATGCTGAACAAGAAAGTTACTGGCGCCGGTAATTTCAACTACTTCCAACTCCGCACCTGATCTGAGCTTGAGAGTAAATCCCACATTACTTCCGATTTTTTCATTCACTTCATCGATAAGTTGATCATAAACAGTGCTGAAACTTAATGATTTTGATGCATCTGGGGACTTTTCGCCAACAAATTCAAAAGCTGCATTGATGGCAAGTTGCTTGAAAAGCCCGTCTTCAACCGAATATGTTAGGTTGCTGCTTTCATCACTTTCTGGTTTTATTCCTTCAATGAAGTCCTCATAGCACATACTCTGATGGAAAGTTGTGAAAACAATTTGCCCTTCACGCATCAGTTCTTCATAGATCAATTTATTACTGATATGATCTCCCTCAATATATCTTTCAGGAGCTACCAATTTAACAGCATAGTCAATGGTTTGGTAGGTTTTTCCGGTTCCAGGAGGACCATATAAAATTGTGTTTAGAGCAGTAGTTTTCATGTCAGTAGTTGATTTAACATATTCAGCATTTTCTTCTACTAAATCAACCTGATCTTCCTCCTCCTCATCGTCCTTGTCAAGCATTTGAAACAGAATATCCTGAGCAAGAATGAGCTTATTCGGATCATCAAAACAATCAACCTCCATATAACTATTTACAAGGTCAACAAGTTCCTTGTCAGGGGAAATATACTTTTTGATAAGATCCGAAATCAATTCAAGATAATGTGAGTACTTTTCTCCCTTAGCTTTAGGACTCACTCCAATCAATGTGCAGTACTTTCTGTAAAAAGCATTCTTAAAGAATGTATATCTCAGCGGATCATGATATGTAAGAAATGCTGCTGTTGTCCTTTCATCATGATGACTGCCTTGCTGACCTTCAACTTTTCGATAAACGATTAGAACATCAGCAATGAATCCTTTGATACGCTTGGTGAGATCTTCCTTTTCATCAAATAGTTTAATAAAACAAGATCTGTATTCATCTGGTAATTTGGAGGCAATATGCTTTTTAACCCTGACGGCATTATAATAAACCAGATTTTTAAAATCTATACTTAATACCTCTTCATTAAAATCAGCAGAATTTGTGTCCGGCCTTCCTCTGTATATCTTTATAAGTTTCCATTTATATAATTCATCCTTTAGTTTTGTCTCCCTAATTTGTGCTTTATATGATGATATCAGCTCAGCAACCGGATCAGAAATGACTTTCCCCTTTAGTTTCAGAATAAGGTCACTCCCTTCTTTTATCGCAGTTCCATAATGCATCAGATGATTAATAGTATAAAAATCATGACCAGGAATCAGGTTTGTGAGGTATTTAAATGCTTCTGCTATTTTATGGTACTTCTCTGCAGTAGATAAGGTATTAGTTGAGATATTTATACCAAACTTGCTCAGGAAATCTCCAGTTTTATTATTCCAGTTAGGTAGAACCTCCGGGAACTGTGCCTGCAAAATAGGACTCCAGAATGCTTTTGAAAAGTTTTTGATTTTAAACTTCCCATCAATAATATTTTGCGCCATTATCGCAGGATCATCATTTGAGGATAAAATGTATTCCAGAGTCCTTCTAAGTTCCCTTATAGATTTCTGAAGGTGATCAGATGGAAGTACTCTATATGCCTTCCCTTCTAATTTTCGTGAATAGTCATAAATTTTCTTAAAAAGCTCATCATCATTTAACTGATTCAGACGATCCCTGTTAAAAAAATCCTCCCTTAGCTTTTTCGATTGCTCCCTGAATGATCCGGGATATGCTGCTTCAGCAGGGATTGACTTCATCCACTCTTCATAAGCAGAAAGTAGTTCTTTCAACTTTTCATCTGAAATATTAAATGGATTTTCCATATTTGCTAATATTTAAATCTCTTTATCTGAGAATGTTAATATTCAATCTTTTCTTGTTTTTATCTGGAAGCTTTCTTATCTTTGTTTCAATCCATTATATATGGAGGTGGAGGGTTGTAAGGCCCTTGCCCCGGAAACGGGGTTTTTTTATGGAAGTTTCTTGGCACCATAACCATAAATCTTACCTCTGTATCTGAAGAATTTTGACTTTTCAAGGATGTCTATTATTTCATCCTCAAAGGTTGATTTTCCATCATCCATTCCAAGAATAGTTTTAAAAAACCATCTTCTTGAGGGATGAGCAATCAGATCTGCTAATTGCAGGCCGGAAATATTTGCTGTTTTCGGTTTTACTTTCAACTCCAAAGATGTAAAATGTGACCTTAAATCATCTGTGCTGAGATTATGGGTTCCGTTTTCCATGATTCTTCTGAACGAGTCTTTCAATCTCATATCTTCCTTGCTTCCCCTCGATTCGACCATTATATCTCCCTTTGAACCATTGATATCCAGAAAAAGTCTGAATCTCTCAATTAGGATCTCCTGGCAATAGTGATAAGGATCATATTTCCAGGTTGAATATCGTTCATCATGCTCCTTCTTGTCAATAAGAACCGCAAAGACTGAATATTTCCAGTTTGACAATTTCTTAAGAAGTTCTTTATTGAATTTTTTCAATATTTCAGGATCTTTCAGGATACTGAATGGAGGTTTTTTATACAGTAGCTCTTTTCTATGAAGTATTATCGGTTCATCAGGATGCGAATTAAAATATTTCTTTTTGAGGTCCTCCAATTCCGGATTAAGATTATTTGCCGAATAATCAAGCTCGAATGCAACACCTGCAAGACAAAGAAACCTGTGCTCCTCATTTTCCGAGCTTTTAAGATCGGGATTACCTACTTCATCAACATATAATCTGTACTTCACAGCACTCCAATTTTATATTTTTCTTCCCAACTCTCTCTCGAACGCCCCCGGAAACAAGATCTGGGGTGGTAGTGTGTATATTAACATTTTCTTCTCGCACTCGCTCTCACACTCACACTGTTCTATACCAGCTCACCCTTAAATGCCCTCTGCAACAGACTTTGAAAAAGCTCTTCGCTCTTTTGAAGGCTATGCATACTAATTTTTCTTTGTTTTTCAATATTTTGCATGAGGTTATAAAATCTCACTTGCTCTTTTATCGGAGGAGTAATAAAAGGAAATTTCTTAAAATCAGTCATCGGCGGAAGATTTGGTATACCAGCACCCCTATCAGACTTAAAAAACTTTTCCTTGAAATTCTTATGTGAAAAATGATAAACAAAGAACTCATTTCTCATTAAATTCTCATTAAGAGTGATTTTTAGCAAAGCCTGATTGATTATTCCTTTTTTTGCATTCTCTGGAATAATAGCAAGTTTACCAAGATATACACCTGAACAACTTATAATTATATCGTTTGGGTTTACTTCAAAGGCCCTCAACTCATGGAATTTCTGCTCATCAATATAATATCGTTCAAAAGTGAAATCATTGTTTAATGCATGGTATTGCTCATAAACCAAATAGCCATCATCAACGAATATCTCTTTCTTTAAAGCACCCCCGAAAGGCCCTCGCTTTATTGCCCATTTGGATTTCTGTACTAACTCTTCAATCGTTTTTATCTCCCACCCTTTTTCATTCCTCACTGGATCCCCAAAAATCTTCAGAAAAACACTCTGGGCAAGCTGGTCATATTTCTCAAGAATCTTCCTGTCGTTCTGCCTCAGCTCATCTGCCTTGTCGAGTAAGGCTGCTATCTCTTTCTGGGTTTCGAGTGGGGGAAGAGGTATTAACATTTCGGTTAAGTCCTCCTTTTTAATTCCTTTAATAGTAGACCCAACTGAAAATTGGATCATATTAGATAGGTTTCTTTCAATTGCTTGAATTAGGAAATTAGTATCAACTTCAGAGTTATTAGGTCTGATAGCTGCAACTCCTCGACCGATACAGTATGTATTATCTGAGATTGAAAAGTTTCCAATAGTCGCTCTTATTCCAAGGAGAATGTCTCCAGGTTCTGCAATTTTCAAAGGATTAGATGTGAATTGCTTTGGTTGGAAATTTCTGCCTTTGTAATCAGCAGCACCGTTTAGAAGAGGCAACCCAATGCCTTTGTCATTATATGTACCACCATCTGGTGATTGGCCCATAATAATGGTTGCAACCTTCCTAAGTTCTACTAATTCTTGCATAACTTTTCGATTTCCAATAAAAGTTTTAACCGTTCCTCAGTCAACTGACGAAGTCCGGGTTGCTTTTCATTTCCGTTAATAATAACATCTGGAGAATCATATTCTATCTCATTGTAAACAACTTCCTTATACTTGTTTATGCTCAAATCGTAACCATTCCCTTTTATCTCTTCAACCGGTACAAAGAAGAATTTTGCCTTCCGGTCATTTCCTTCCGATTTTTCCCTTTTATTCCAGTTGGTTATGATATCAGGAATATCAGATTTATCATTCTTGTCCCGTTTATCATCAAGAGAATATCCATCCGACTCCATATAATAAAACCAAACCTTTTCTGTTTGGCCTCCCTTAACAAACACCAAAACAGCTGTACTTACTCCGGCATAGGGCTTAAAAACTCCTGATGGCATGGAAATAACTCCCTGGAGCTCACATTCATTTATTATAATCTCCCGAGCCTGTCTGTGAGCATTGCTGCTACCGAAAAGAACTCCATCTGGTACAATAACTGCAGCTCTGCCTCCCATCTTAAGAGAATTAACGATCCTGTTCACAAAAAGGAGTTCTGTCTTTGTTGTTCCAAGTTTAAAACCTTCATTGATATCACCCTTGTCAATACTTCCCTTGAAAGGAGGATTGGCAAGGATCACATCATACCTGTTGTCTTCATTAAACTTCTTGCTGAGGGTATCTTTTAGATCGATATTGGGCTGGGAAATACCGTGAAGCATCAGGTTCATAAGCCCAATCCTCACCATAGTATTGTCGAAGTCATAACCAAAGAAGGTATTTTCCTTTAGCTGTTTCCAGAGCTTATCATTTGTGAGTTTGTCTCCGAATGTCCCTTTTACAAAACCGTTCTCATCGGTAAACCGACGGTTGTCAGAAGTGTATTGAGTAAGAATGTGCTGGTAAGCTCCCAGCAAAAAGCCTCCTGTCCCGCAAGCCGGATCACAAATACTCTCGCCAAGCCTTGGGTTCACAAGCTCCACCATCATTTGGATAATATGTCTGGGTGTCCGGAACTGCCCGTTCTTTCCTGCAGATGCAATCTCAGAAAGAAGGAATTCGTACATATCGCCCTGTGTATCCTGGAATGTCTGCCCGGCCTCGCTTTCCTTTTCGATTATCTGATAAATATTATCAATAATACTTATTGACTCAACAAGCAGGGACGGCTTGGGAATGATAAAGACAGCGTCGCGCATATGCTTACCGAATGCTGTTCCTTCTCCGTTAAGCTGCTTTATAAAAGGAAATACTTTCGCCTGGACATGAGATAGCATCTCTCCACCTTCCATTTGCTTGAAATGGCTCCAGCGAAGTTTTGATTTATCGATTTTCTCATTTGAATTTGGTACCTGGAAGGTCCCCTGGAACATGGATGAATATTTTTCACCTGAGAATTCAGCTTTTTTCATCTCCCTGAGATCGAGCTCATCGAGCCTCCTCATAAAAAGTAAATAGCTTATCTGCTCAATGGCAGTAAGTGGATTGCTGATCCCTCCGCTCCAGAATTTGTTCCAGAGCTTATTGATTTCCGATTTAACTGATTGTGATAACATTTATTATGCGACTAATTGTTCTGCAAACTTTAATATCTCTTCAATTTCCCTCTGTTTAAAGAGTCCGAGGATGCCATCGGGACTGATCTTTGTGAACGGTTCCTTAACAAGGTCTTTCCTGTCAACACTTCCTTTCCGGAGTATAAAAGTCTGCAAGGTTAATAAAAACTGTATCTGCTGATTGCTGTAGGTGTTGTGTTCAGCAATAAATGATGTGAATGCTTCAGTGACCTCCTGTGAAAATGATTTAAGATTTTCAAGACCGAGGATGTATTTAATGAACTGTATGAATTTCGCATGTTTATTATCGTAAACCTGTTGAAGAAGTTTTTCTGTAACCCATGGATCCCGCTCCTTCAGTATTTTGCCAAGTTGCTCTACTTCTGCTTCAGTGATATCTATTCCCTTCTGGAGTTTTTGAAGAACAAAGTTTGACTCTACCATTTCCTTTATTACAGCTTCCACCTTTTCTCTGTATTTTAAGACCGAAAGTCGTTCATGTTCCGGACCGAATTCAATATATTTTTTCTCAGTTACCTCATCTCGCAGATCAAGTTTCTCCTCTCCAGGTACAAGAATGTCATCCCCTTTGTATCTCATAAGAGGTCCAAGTTTATCGACAAGGATATCAAGATCCGGATAAGTAAATCTGTGCCACCAGGATATCCGGCAAACTGATTCAATATAATCTTTCTCTTTTCGGACAATGTTAATTGAGAGTGGTAGTTCATTTATCTGTTCAACTACGGCATCCTTCAGTGCTTCATATTTTTCCAGTTCCTTGCTAACATGAGCAGTAGTAAGGTCGACTACATCAATCTCGAAACGTATGGCTTTGAAATCACCCTGAGACTTAGCTCGCATAACAGGAGCTATTATTCTTCTAAGATCATCTAACTTTTCACCGGTAATTGTTCTCCAGTAATCGTCATCTTTAACCGGCTCAATGTCCGATTGGGAATCAAGAACAATAACCGAATTGGGAGGAAGGTCCTCAATTTCTTTACGTAGATGAGTTATTACATTCTTCATCAGGTCTGAGTTATTAGCTTCCATGGCAGCATTCAACTCATCGAGTCTTGCTTCAAATAAGCGGACAGGTAGTGATTTGATTCCCTTTGCCTCTCTTCCCTTTGGCGTTTCCTTGAAATACTCAAAGTTTTCCCACATGTCAATAATAAGGAACTTATCCTTCTCGAGGCACCATGGTTTTAATTTTCGGCTATCAAGAATCCTTGTTCCCCTTCCTATCATCTGCCAGAATTTTGTATAGGAATAGACAGGCTTTGCAAAGACAAGGTTAACGATTTCGAGAACATCGATACCGGTATCGAGCATATCAACGCTGATTGCCACTCTTGGCATATCAGCGTTCCTGAATTTATCAAGCAATCCACCCTTCCCATAGACACCCTTAATTCCAGATATCAGTACCTCGGCAATTCTTCCTTTATATTCCGGGTATAATCTGTCAAAGGTTTCAACTAAACGGAAAGCGTGCTTCTTACTGATGGCAAATATTATAGTTTTGCCGGGCAGCACTCCGTCCGGACTCTTAATGCACTCTTCCATGAACTCTCTGACAATAAGGGCATTGGTCCCCTTGTTGGTAACCCTTTTCTCAAGGTCAGTCCCTTCATAATTTATATCATCCGGATCTCTGCCATCAGCAAGCAACCTTTTCGCGTCCTCAGGACTCATGGTCCTCTTGCTTATGCCCTCATCCATAAATCGACTGCGGATCTTCAGTACCTCAAAATCCGAAAGATATGGGGGAGTGTTTTTCACTGCTTCCTCATATGAGAAATTGAATGATGGCATCTGGTCGTCACATTCAAACAGTTTGAAAGTATTATGATCTATCTGTTCTGTAGGTGTAGCAGTAAGGCCAAGCTGGATAGTATCAAAATAATCGAAGATGTTTTTATAGATATTATAAATCGACCTATGACTTTCATCTGCTACAATCATATCAAAAAAGTGGGGTGAGAATTTGCAGTTATCACTTTCAATTTCGTTAAGTATAGTCGGGTATGTACTCACATAAACCCTGCGATCAGTGGCAAATTCACTTTCCACAGAGTTACCCTCTCTTTTTGGCCAGACAGGTGCATTAGGCAGATGCTCCTTAAAAGCATCCAGAGCCTGATCACGAAGAGCAATCCTGTCAACAAGGAAAAGAATACGCTGAACCCAATTTGTTCTCATTAGAATATCTATGAGTGAGACACAGGTCCTTGTCTTACCCGTACCGGTTGCCATAACAAGAAGAAACTTTCTTCTCTTCCTCTCAATTCCTTCAAGAACCGAACGAATTGCCGCGATCTGATATGGCCTGCCAGAGATATCTGTATTTATAAGTTCCTCGCTCAGGGAGCCACCATTGTTCCTTATGAATCGAAGTCTTTCAAGGTCATCTCTTGTCGGGAAGCCATATACTTTCCTGGGAGGATAGACTTGTGAATTCCAGAAAAATATGTCGTGACCGTTTGTATATAGTACAAAAGGCATATCTCTTCCTGGATTATTTTTCTGTATAGTCTCGGCATAGATTAGTGATTGTATTTTTCCTTCCTCTGCATTTCTGTAGGTTTTTTTTGCCTCTACAATTGCTAATGGATATCCATCTTTGCCCAGCAAAGCATAATCTGAAAACAAGTGTCCTGCATACTTCTCCTGCGGATCTTCTGCTTTTTTAAGATCAGCAATTATGTCAAGCTCTTCACTTACCTGCGACGGATCATTCACATTCCATCCGGCTTTAGCGAGACGAATATCTATTATTTCCTTTCTTGTTTGAGCTTCTGATAGTGGCATTCAAAATAATGTTGCAGTATAACAAATGTAGTAATCAGATTCTTAATCCTAAAATAAAAAGTAAGATAATGGAATTCTACTAATATTTTGAGATATAGCTTTATACAATGAAAGGAACCTTCTTTATACTATTATCTAAAGTTTGATTACCTTTTGAAGGATTTTTCGATAAATTAAAAGTAATACTATGGCTACTGAAGTAAATTCCAGAATTCTTAACCCGGATTTTTTTGGAGATCTTAAGTATGGACAATTAAGAAACTTATTGACATCAATAAAATGTGATGATACTCTTGATCTTCAAATCAGACATAATCAAATCCATATATATTATCGTGGAGGTAAAATTCTTGATGTGAAGCCCCATGGGGCGCAGAGTTACAAATTTGCTCTTGATGAGAATTACTTTCAAGAATCAAATAGGCATGATAGATTATTAGTAAAAAGACTTTTAAATAGAGATTTGCCAGATTTTACTGCTTTTTTCGGGGTTGCTAAACAAGCGTTGGATATTTATCTTACTTCAAAAAAAACCGCAGAAAGAGAGTTTCAGCAATTAATTGTAAGAACAAATAATTATTCAAGTATTGCTAATTCGACAGACTATTTTATAGTTGATATTGAATATGCTAAACAAGGATCAAGATTTGACTTGGTTGCTTTATCTTGGCCGTCAGAATCTTTCCTTAGGAAACTTACAAAAGGCTACAAACCACGTTTAATGATTATTGAGATGAAGTATGGGGAGGCTGCTTTAGGAGGTAAAGCGGGTTTGACAAAACATCATCAGGACATAGAAACCTTTATTCAGAATAGTTCCTTAAACCAGAATTTTAAACTTGAAATGGAATACCTTTTTCTCCAGAAATTGCAATTAGGATTGATCCCTTGCCTGGAGAGAAAGAAAGAGTGGGTAGATCCAATCCGTTTTGATGATCAAATGGATATTGGATATTTGATTGCAGATCATGATCCTGCGAGTAAAAGACTTATTAATGAACTTGTAAAACTTCCTGTTGAAAATACGAAGTTTGTTACCTCAAATTTTGCTGGTTATGCTCTTTTCAATGAGAATGTTTTTGGTTTGGCTGAGTTTAAAGGCCGATTTGGTAAACAGATAGGATGAATATAAAGATCCATAGAGGCACACATGAGATAGGCGGATCCTGTATTGAGATCTGGACTAATAAAGCCAAGATAGTTGTTGACTTCGGTATGCCTCTTGTTGAAAGGGATGGGAGTGAATTTGATTTTAGTAAGTATAAAGGTCTTCCGGTTAAAGAATTGGTAAAAAAAAGAATCCTTCCGGACATAGATGGAATTTATCAGGGAGCTGAAAATATTATTGATGGATTATTAATCTCACATCCACACCAGGATCATTATGGATTTGTGACGTATCTTCACGATGATCTCAGATATTATCTTGGAGAAGCTGCATTCCAAATCATTAATGTCGCAAATCATTATACAAATAAGGGACCTCTTTTTAAGAATCACTATTTCTTTAATAAAAACGAAAGATTTCAAATTGGAGATATTATTGTTACTCCTTATTGGATGGATCATTCAGCTTTTGATTCTTATGCATTCCTTATTGAAGCGGAGGGTAAAAAGGTATTCTATTCAGGCGATTTCAGAGGTCATGGGAGAAAGAGCAAAGTATTTAAATGGTTTTTAAACAACGCACCCGTTGAAGTAGATTCCCTTTTACTCGAAGGAACAATGGTAGGTCGTAGTACAGAAAGAGAGAAAAGCGAAGAAGCTCTGCAACTCGACTTTGAAAAAACCTTTCGGGAGGATAAAATAAACCTGGTTTATACATCCGGACAAAATATTGACCGGCTGGTTACTATATACAAAGCCTGCAACGCAACAAGTAAAATCCTTGTAGTCGATCCATTTATAGGAAGTATGTTAAAAGAATCCTCGAAGTTTGCAAGAATTCAAAAACCTTCGGAGGAATTCAGGAATATTCAGGTAGTATTTCCGTATTGGCTTACAAGACAAATGCTTAATACCGATAATAAGGAGTATATATATCAGTTTGCAAAATTTAAAATTTCAAGAGAAGAAATAAGTAAGGCTCCTGGAAAGTATGTGATGATTGTGAGACCTTCGATGAAATCAGACCTTGAAAGAATTCCTGGAATAGATGGAGGAAATATAGTTTATTCTTTATGGGAGGGTTACCTTAAGAAAGACTATTCAAGAAGTTTTAAAGATTATTTTAAGAAAAGGAACTTCACCTTACATATCATACATACAAGCGGGCACGCAGACATTCCAACACTCAAAGAATTTGTAGCAGCGATTAAACCGAAACAGATTATTCCAATTCATACTTTTGCCGGAGCTCAATATAAATATATATTCAATTTCCCAATATTAGAATTGAAGGATGGACAGGAATTGATCATGTAACATTTATTACTTGTCTTAATTTCCATTGTTCTTCCGCCAGATCAGAGATTCTAATTTATGGTTACATTTTTCATCCCTTTAAGTCATTCTTCAACTATTTGAAATCTTATGAAACTGATTTTATACAACTGGGTCATCCTAATAGATTGGATTTCTTAAGCATTAAAAACGTCGGTATATTAGGTAGCCCAATTACAGTCGGGGTATCGGCGTTTTTGAGGTGTTTTCGAGAGTGCTCATTGTTTTGAGTAATAATTGCCAGCAGGTAAAATATTAAAATGATTGGATTTCAAAAGATTAAGAAGCAGCATTTCCTGTTTGAATACTCCTCGTGCTAAAAAGGAAGTGTCTCTCGCTGTAATGCAAAAAGGCGAAAATGCTGCTAAGTTCAAATTTCTTAAAAATCTTACTGATCTCCAAATATTTGGTCTTTGAGTAGATAAATTGTAAATTTGACAAGCACCAAGTCTGTGAATAATAAAGTAAGGCTATTAATCAACATTATGAGGCATATACCTACTAATATTTATTTTTATATTTTCATCGGATGTTGCTTGATAGTTAGTTCATGCAAAAAGGAAGATTCTCCAACAATTTTAACATTAGATGTATCAAAAATCACGATAAATAGTGCCCAAAGTGGAGGAAATATAGCCTCTGATGGTGGAGAACAGGTAATATCAAGTGGAATAGTGTGGAATAAATTGGGAAATCCGACATTAGAATCTCATGTGGGCATTACAACTGATGGTGAAAAAATAGGCATCTATGAAAGTGCTTTGACTGAATTAGAATCAAACACACTTTATAAAGTTAGAGCATATGCATCAAATAGTATTGGTACCTCTTATGGGAATGAAGTCTCATTTACAACAAATCCTATTTTATTAGCTACTCTGACGACAACTTCAGTTGTGTCAATTACTCCTACAACAGCAGTTGCAGGAGGTAATATCTTAACTGATGGGGGTGGTTCTATAATAGCAAGAGGCGTATGTTGGAGTACAACTTCAAATCCAATGATCACAAACAATAAAACCCTTGCCAATCTTGGAATGGGTAGTTTCTCAAGTAACCTTACTGGATTGCAACCTGGAACTACTTATTATTTAAGAGCATATGCTACAAATGAAGCAGGAACTGCCTATGGAAATGAGTTAAGTTTTGTAACAAATACTACTACTCCAACACTTTCAACAGTAAGTGTAACTTCAATAACTTATAAATCAGCCTCCTCAGGAGGAAATATTACGTCAGATGGAGGATCTGTAATTCTTTCAAGAGGTATTTGTTGGAATACTATATCAGGGCCAACAATTTCTGAAAAAAAAACAATAGATGGCTCCGGTATAGGAACTTATATTAGTACTATTTCAGAACTTGATCAAAATACAACTTATCATATACGAGCATACGCAACAAATAGCGTAGGTACATCTTACGGAGATGAAATAAGTTTTACTACAATAAATAAGACAGTAACTGATATAGATGGTAATATTTATAATACTGTAATAATTGGCAATCAAGTTTGGATGAAAGAGAACCTTAAAGTAACTCATTTTAATAGTGGAGTTCATATTCCAAATGTTACAGATAATACTGAATGGAGTAACCTAACGACTGCTGGTTATTGTTGGTCAAAAAATGATGAAGTTTCATATAAAAATACATATGGAGCATTATATAATTGGTATGCTGTAAATACTGGCAGTTTATGTCCTACAGGATGGCATATACCAACCGACGCTGAATGGAAAGTACTTGAAATATATCTTGGTATGACCCAAGTACAAGCTGACGCTGTTGGTCTTAGAGGAACAATGGAAGGAGGCAAGTTGAAAGAAATTGGTGATATAAGTATGTGGCCAAATCCAGAACTGTACCATTGGCATTTTGATGTAGGAGCAACTAATGAGAGTGGTTTTACTGCTCTGCCAGGTGGTTATCGTAATTTTACAGGAGTATTTGGAGAAATTTATGGTTATGATGGTTTATGGTGGAGTTCAAGTGAATATGATTTAGAGAGAGCGTGGAAAAGGGAGTTGTGGTATAATTCAGCTGGGGTGATCAGGAACTATGATAACAAGAAAAATGGTTGTTCAGTTCGCTGCATAAAAGACTGAACTTTATGATGCAATTAGATGTCCTTCTGATCCAATTTATTTCTTATTATCCTTCTATTCTTATAAGCATCCACATGGTTAGGATTAATTGCTAAGACCCTATTATAGTCTTCAATCGCTCCCTGGTAGTCTTGGATGTCGGTTTTTAATACTCCTCTGTTATAATAAGCACCTGCAAACTTTGGTTTGATCTCAATGGCTTTGTTACAGTCTTCCATTGCTCCTAAATAATCTTTGAGATCACATTTAGCCATCCCTCTATTACTATAGGCTTTTGCCATATTTGAACTCGTTGGAAATTCTAATTCTATAGCTTTAGTATAGTCCTCAATAGCCCCATGATAGTCTTGGAGATTCTTCTTTGATGCTCCTCTGTTAAGATAAGCAGCTGTAAACTTAGGATTAATCTCAATAGCCTTTGTATAATCTGGAATAGCTCCCTTAAAGTCTCTAATTTTATATTTCGCTTGTGCTCTGTTATAATTAGATGAAGACTTTAATAATATTGAGACAAAATTAAAAGGATTTTTCATAGGTTTCTATTGAGGTTAATTAATCTGGGAAACAGTTCAACGGTTTATGAATAATTGAAGCAGAAATTTTTAGTTTTTCATTCTTAATATTGCAATTAAACAGACGAATTAGATTTTTACAACATTCTTCATCACTCTGATCAATCTCGGGTCCATAAAATACTTTTTCGAGACAATGTGTTATTGGAATTTTAAAATTTTCCTCGAATACCACTATTCTAAACTCCTTCTCATAGGACCAGTCTTTGTGTTTTGAAAAGAGTAATTTATCTTGATACTTAGTAAGAAAATCTTTATGTGGCAAATCAATAATTTGTTCCGTTAGGTTAAATCTAATAGATCCGAGGTTGTATTTAATTCTCTTTTCTAATGGCATTACTCCTTCTTGTTTTATCACATTAATAAATTTATTCTTATCGAATACCATACATGCTCCTGTACTTTTGTAACTGTAATTTGCCCACATAGTCCATTTTAAATCTGCGGAAATATTGCCATTTTTTACCCCAAAACAAGCTATGGATGTTTTCTTGTTATAAAAGTCACATAATTGATCTAAATATTTATCAATTATACTACTATAGTTACCTGAAAGCCCAAAACGATTCTCAAGTCTTTCACAAGGATCATTGGTGTTTTGAAGGTGACCAAATTTAAAAGTCTGTGAGACTAATATCTTAATCAGGCTAATATTGTTAGTATAATGATATAAATATGCCATTAAACTCTATTATTATTAATGTATTAGAGTAAATATACAAATTTGAGTTGAATAAACATCTTTTGCGTTTTATAAGGATGGTTATTGATCTATAGAACAGGGGTAAATTATACATTTGTAAGTACATATCAGTATTTTTAATCTTGCATATATTTGTTTTTTTTATGGGTATCAGGGTCCCTTCTACGATAAGACAAGACAGTTACCTACTTTGAGGAGGATGGATTAATCTTTGGACAATGGGAAATCCTTTTGATGAGACAAGCATAATTAACAGGACAATCAAAAAGAACTCTTTTGAGGAAAGACTAAAGAGTGGGACTTTACCAAAAGAACATAATCACAATGATTGATCCATATACATATAAGGTTTTACATTTTAATGGACCGTTCAGCTTTTTGAAAGGAGAAAAATCACTTTCCCATTCCGAGTTTGTAAAAAGTCAGGGAATATATATATGGACCATTAAAGACGAAAAGTTCTGTCATTACTGGAAATATCGTAACTTAGCTTATCAAAATCAAGTCTATTTAAGCAGATTGGAAAATATTCACTATGATGAAGTTCTTTCGTAAAGGGAGCATTATCCTATTTTTTGTCTTTGTCTTTATATTCATAAATAATAGAATTATTTGTCAGGTTAGTTATAGCAATTTGGAAGAAATCATTGACCTCTATATTGCGGAACATTATGATGTTGCATTAGCAAAACTTTCAAACTTAGGTTTTGAATTACGACAATCCACTCCTGATTATAGTGAAGGTAAATTTGACTTCAAAGGTGACTTCATAATGGTAAGTACAGATGAATGTTTAGATTTAATACCACCTCATAACCGCATCAGGAAGATGGGTTATATTAAATTCGCAACCGTGAGTGACCCATCACAAAAGTCTGTTGATATAGAGTATTCATTACCAATGACAAACGCTAAATCTCTCATACAATTAAGAATAGAACAATTAACAAAAGAGATTGGTCCCCCAGAAATTATAAAAACTGATGTTGACAATGTTGGTGTAACATTTTATGACAGGAGAGAATTTTATGCGAAAGATGTTGAAGATCCAAAATACCTGATAAATATTTCTCTTCGATCATACATCCATTACAGTTATTATATAAACCACTTTAATTGCACCGTACCTTTTCCTGTTCTGGAAGCTAATATTGGTTATAATATCCCCAAATATCCAGTGGAAAATAAAGAAGAATATTGGCAAAATTTTGAGGCAAATAAAGATATTATTATTGTTCCTGTAAAAAGACAAGGTAATACATACTCGGTAGAAATAAACGTAGGGGGGAAAAACATTGTGTACATTATTGATAGTGGTGCCTCTGAAATGGTTATATCAAGTTCGTTCATAAAGTACTTAACGGATTTAGGCGTAATTCGTGATTCAGATTTTTTACCTAATAAAACATTCACACTTGCAGATGGGAGCGAAAGAAATTATCGTCGTGTAAAAATACCTGTTGTCAGAATTGGCACAATAAAAGTTGAAGATGTTGAAGCGGCGATTGTAGATGATAATAGTCCTTTATTGTTGGGCAAATCATTTCTTGACAAATTCAGATATTGGAAGATAAACAATTCTAATCAAACCATTGAATTACGATATTAAATGAGTTCACTCTAAACTGAGCAGTAATAGGCATGTTTCTAATTATATTGTGTCTTAATGAACTATTAATAAGTGGATTATGGAAGGTGATAATGATTATTTAAGAATGTCGAATGATGAAATTATAGATAAAGTTCTTTCAATAGCTAAAGGGAAAAGGGGCGATTCAATTCCAGTCGAGCATATTATGAAATCTGTTCTTGGATTACGGGAACCACATACTATTAGAAGAATTCTTCAGATTATGCAGGATAATAAGATTGGCGGGGGACTTTTACCAGGAGGAGCCTTGTTATGGAATGAAAATGCAAGAAAAATAAGTGAGGAGGGTTATCAGAATTATGATAATAGAATAAAATCAGAAGAGAATGAAAATAAAGAATTTAAGAAAATAATTAAAGATTTCATTGTAAGAGGCACAACTTTGAATCAACATATTATTAATGTGGACAATATATCTTTAGTTGGGCGAGATAATTATGGTGAGATAAAACAAGAAACTAACTCAACTCTATCAAAGAAGAGTAAGGGTAAGCCAAAATGGTTAAAATGGTTGTATTGGATAATAGGAATTTTGGTATTGATTGCCGGTCTTATTGCTTCTATTATAAGTCTTATATACAGGATTGAAGAAAGCGGTATCTCGTAATTGAAATTCTTCGAGCTGTGTAAACCTTCGACCTGATACCTCTTTTAGAAATTTATCTCAAGGGGGTCAATATGTCCGTAAGCATCCGGTCCTGCATCCTTAATAGTTTCTTAGAGTGGAATGCTGATATGTACTTCATCTTTATAAGATTTATTTACCCAATTAATTTTCTAACTATATGTAAGTGAGACTCCGGAGAACCTCACCAAACCCCGGTATGTCTCTGCTCCGCAGGGTCTCCCCCGTGGCGCTTCCGCAGGGGTCTTCGGAATATAGTAAGATTCACTATAAATTAATTTAAATCAATTAAATCATGAATGAATTAAGTGTTTCGAAATTCTTATCAGGGATGCATACTTCCCCGATAGGTCAAAGGACTATTTTGCCAAAGGGTGAAAACTATTTGTTTGAAAAGACAAATAGTAATTACAACATTATTGTTGAAATTGATACAGGAGTATGGAGTTCCGCCAAAGAAACGGACAAAGGTTTCGTTTATACTTATAACAACAAACCTGTTAACCCTGATGCTCGTTTCGTGATGTTAAACACAGGTTTCGAAAGAACGACTAACAAGATGTTAGATGTTAGCATAAAACCAGAATTCAAAACAGTGCCTGTTAAATCAGTGTTACGTATGAAAATAACCAATGATAAGGGTTATGCTTCCCTCGATCTAAAACCGTTAACCACAAAAGAACTGGAGACGCTGTCTACCGTATTATAAAGTGAAATTAAAAGGGGATGAAAGTCCCCTTTTTTTATCTACTACTGCTGCTCAAGGTTAACGCTGCAAAAATACGTGCCGTAAATATGTATGAATGACAAGAGAGTATACAGGGGAAAGACTATAATGTATTATTGTTATTCTTATTCTATTTAGGATTATAAATATATTATGGATAAAAGATGATCTTGATTAAAATACTGACCATTGATAGTGTAAATATTTGTGATAACCGGAGGGGTATGATTGAGTATCGCCAGGATGATCTTATAAAATTGTAAAGTCCCAGGATATAATTGAGAGAGATAGCGAGCCTGTTTTTTTAGGGCACTCCTCTCAGATATGGAATGGGAGAATCACTCCCGATTAAATTTTCAGTATAAACTTAAAAATTGAAAACATGGTAAAAATCATTAATTAGAAAAACTACAAAACAAAGCAGGACAAGAGTTTTATGCTTTGATCATTACTGTCTATTTAGAAAAGTTAAAAACAAAACAAACAGACAGATACTACACATTACTTTTTTATTTGAGGGGGTTAAGGCCTCCTTTTCTTTTTTATTAAAAATTTAAAATTAATTATTATGGAAATTATTAAAGCGACAAGAAAACAGGCTGTAATAAAGATGGCAGTACAAGGTCCTTCCGGATCAGGTAAAACCTACAGTTCATTATTACTCGCCTTTGGTCTGGTTGGTAACTGGACTCATATAGCTGTGATTGACACAGAGAATAATTCTTCTCATCTTTATTCGCATCTGGGAAATTACAACGTGTTAAGCCTTTCAGAACCTTTCTCTCCTGAGAGATACCAAGATGCTATCGAGGTATGCGAGAAAGCTGGAATGAAAGCGATAATCATAGACTCAATTTCTCAAGAATGGGAAGGAGCAGGTGGGATTATCGAAAGTCATGGAAATATGGCAGGGAACTCTTTTACTAACTGGAATCGGATGACACCACGTCATAATGCTTTTGTCCAGAAGATTCTTCAATCACCTTCACATATTATAGCTACTATACGTTCAAAACAGGATTACGTCCTGACAGATAAGAATGGAAAGATGGTTCCAGAAAAGGTCGGTCTTAAAGGAGTTACACGCGAAGGGATGGATTATGAATTTACTGTAGTCCTGGATATTGACATAAAACACCAGGCTACAGCGAATAAAGATCGGACGGGTTTGTTCACAAATCCTATGCCATTCATGGTTACAGAACAGACAGGCATTAGAATTAAAGTGTGGTGCATGGACGAAGACGTACTGAAGAATATCGAATTGCAGATAAATCAGGCAACATCCGTTCAGGATCTGAGAAATATTCTGATAAAGTATCCGACCCTCAGAGACAAAATCGAACCTCTATGTCAAGTAAGAAAAAAAGAGATTGAGGGTATTGTCACAGATAAAGTTGTTAATCCTTAAAATATAGAATAAAATGGAACTAATTAATGTTCAAAATTACATTGTGCCTGATGAGGCCAAAGTCGTAGAAACGTCAGACAACAGATTCATCCTGGCAAATACGGAACCAATTTCTTATGGGGAATTGAAGCATAAATGTATCATCCCTGTGTTTTCAAAAGATAACGAATCTACTATTTCTCACTCAGAATTTATTGACTGTATCGGCCTGGCTACAGAAAAATTCTTCGCCTCAGAAAAAATAATTCATCCAGCCATCAGGATAAGTCACCCCATCAAAGGCAGGATACCAGATGCCGCTGGTAAACCTGCTGATGCTCTTCTTGAAGAAGAAAAGACAATTTATTACGAGAGGATGGCATTTGTTTATGAAGTGCCGGGTATAACTTCTACTATCAATGGGAATAAGCTCTCTCTTTCAATTGGAGGTGTAAGAGCATATAATTCTGAGAATCTCTATGGAAAGAAGACAGAGGAGCACTTTAAAGTGTTCATAGGCTTTAAAAATCATGTTTGTATTAACCTCTGTATCTCTACAGATGGCTTCCTGGATGATCTGAGGGTAATGTCAGTTCAGGAGCTTTTTAACAGGGTATTTCAGCTGCTAACTCGATTTGATGCCGAAAAACAAATCAATCATTTATCAACTCTTTCAGAGTACGCTTTGAATGAACACCAGTTTGCTCAGCTTGTTGGCAAATCAAGGTTATATCAATACCTGCCACCGAAGACTAAAAAAGCATTAAACACGGTAGTACCGATTTCAGATTCACAGATTTCAACAGTTGGTAGAGACTATTATGAAAGTAAATCCTTCTGCCGCTCTGAATCGGGAGATATTGATATGTGGAAGGTATATAATCTCTTTACGGCAGCCACAAAATCAAGTTATATTGACACTTTCCTTGATAGAAATGTTGGCTCTCTGCTGTTCATAAATAGCCTCGTTGATCATATCAGGGATAGAAAACAATCATGGTTTCTGACGTAGGAGAAACTCTGCCAATTAATGGCAGATCTATCAAAAGTTGTTAAATAATCCATTAATCTTTATGAGCAAGGAGGAATACCTTAAGGAGCTATTAAAGTGGATATCTCCTGATGATATGCTGGTTATTGATCAATCTGGAAGGCTACGACGCATTTATTGTCCATTCCATGTCGTCTGCTTAATAAACTTTCCGGATATAAACCAGGGCGATAAAGTCACTGTGGATGCAATTAAGCTCACCTTAGAAGTGAAGGAGGTGTTCATTATTCAAGGGACAGCGTATTACATCATATATTTTAAAATCATATTGGAAAGTTGAGTCATGCTGTATTATGTTTTCGGTTCTTTTGAGAAGGTTCCGCTCAACTTAAAAATCTCAAGAACCACTGAAAACGAACCGTGCTAAGTCCATTCACCAGGTCCCTGAGAAGGGTACCTGGTTGAGTGGATTTTATATTAAGAGCCTGTCAATTAAGAAAGCTTAGCTACCAGGATGAGAGAAACCGGTATATTAATTTTTAGACAAACAATTTGTGAGAATATTTTCAAAGAGTAAAAATGAAATTTATAAAAATGAAATTTATAAAATTGGATTTGATATTTATTTGGAAATGTAGGTGAGTGAAGAATATATATTATGAAGGTAAAAATCCATTTTATAAACTACTCCCCATTCTTAGGTCCACTATTCCTTATTTCTTAACCTAACAATATCCATTGATTAGTTTATAAGTTGTACCTAAACTGACAGAAGTACTTTCCCTGATTTCTCAATTAATCTCATTATCCCTTTCACTTTTGAATGCCCTTTAACTAATAAATCAGTTGATGATTTAGTTGAAATGGAATGCTATTAATATAATAATATCTATAAATAATAACCAAATTTAACTGACATGACAACAAATAATATTGCAGAAGTTCGACTGACCTACAAAACCAAGGTCAAAGCATCTGACCGGCCTCAAGTTAAAAACTCTAATGATGCTTTTGAGTTATTCTATTCATCCTGGGACCAGGAAACAATTGAACACATAGAAGAGTTCAAGATTCTGTTATTGAATCGTGCAAATAAGGTTTTAGGTATTGCCTCAGTTTCAAAAGGAGGGATATCCGGAACCGTAACTGATATAAGATTAATATTCCAGTATGCAATAAAATCTAATGCGAGTGGTATTATAATTTGCCACAATCACACAAGTGGATCCCTACAACCAAGTGAATCTGACAAGTCTATTACCAGAAAGATTAAGGAATCTGGGACATTGATGGATATACAACTATTAGATCATTTGATACTAATTCCAGGTAAAGAATTTTATAGTCTGGCAGACTCTGGAATAATTTAATAATCATTCAGTTAAATTGCAGTAATATTGCAGTTAGTCTTCCCCCAATTCTTCCCTTAATAATAATAAACCATCTAAAATGGTTGATATTCAAATGGTTTGCTATTTTGTGTACTTAAAGCCAGAATCACACATTGTGGCTTATTGTTTTAGATGTCATTATTAATGAGTTTTTATTATTGTGGTAAAAATATGGGGAAACTGTCTTATAAATAAAAACGCAATCATCTGTATAATTGATGATTGCGTTTCATTTCTGTCGGGGTGATCTGACTCGAACAGACGACCCCTTGCACCCCATGCAAGTGCGCTAGCCAACTGCGCCACACCCCGAAAATCCATTGCAAAAATAATCAACTATTCGGATTCTGCAATAATGTGAAGAGGTATCCTAAGTTATTTGAATGAATGTCTGTGATAAAAGTTACAGTGAGACAGTCAAAGTTACTTATATTTGCACTTTGACTATAGAATGAAATCATGGAGATATTTAAACCACTTGATGTTCAGAAAGATTCTGATAATAAACAAATTGAAAATGTAGAAAATGTAAGGTGCCTGATCATCGGATCCGGCCCTGCAGGTTACACTGCAGCCATCTATGCCTCAAGGGCCAATCTTAACCCGGTCCTTTATACCGGGTTGCAGATGGGGGGACAACTTACCACTACTACAGAAGTTGATAATTACCCTGGTTATCCCGAAGGTGTTGCGGGACCGGTAATGATGGAGGACCTTAAGAAACAGGCAGAACGATTTGGTGCAGAGATCAGATTCGGGATAGCAACTGCGGTTGATTTCTCAGGACGTAAGCATAAGGTTACAATTGATGATAATAAGGTTGTTATAGCTGATTCAGTGATAATTGCAACAGGGGCTACTGCAAAATACCTTGGGATAGAAGCTGAAACCAAATATGCCGGACAGGGTGTATCTGCCTGTGCAACATGCGACGGATTTTTCTATAAGGGAAAAGATGTGGCTGTTGTCGGAGGAGGCGATACTGCAGCAGAGGAAGCCACATATCTGGCAGGCCTGTGCCGTAAAGTGTATCTTATTGTCAGAAGAAATGAACTGAGAGCTTCAAAAGCCATGCAGGACAAGGTTTTTAATACAAAAAATATTGAGATACTCTGGGAACATCAGACTGTTGACCTCTTTGGTGAGAATGGAGTGGAAGGGGCAACTCTTGTTAAGAAGAAAGGATCTCCATCCGAAGAGATTGTAAAGATTAAAATAGATGGATTTTTCCTTGCTATTGGCCATTCTCCCAACTCAGAAGTGTTTAAGAAATTCATCGATACGGATGACGTTGGCTATATTAAAACCGTACCAGGTACCTCCAGAACAAATGTTCCCGGGATATTCGCAGCGGGTGATGTCCAGGATCCTCATTACAGACAGGCAGTTACAGCTGCAGGTTCGGGATGCATGGCAGCAATTGACGCTGAAAGGTATCTTTCAGAACTGAAATTATGAAGCTGTCTTAAAAGACTGATTTTACCCCCAAACCCCCCAAGGGGGGCTTATTGAAAACCAAAATTAGACAGCCTCCTGGTTTAAAAACTATAATACTTGTACCATGAAAACATTCAAAAAAACTTTCAGGATAAATGCTGAGCCTTCCGATGTGTACTCTGCACTAACCAATCCCTATACAATTGAATTATGGTCAGGGTATAAGGCAGAAATGAACACTGTGCCCGGAAGTGAGTTCTCATTATGGGAAGGCGATATTGAAGGAAAGAATCTTGAATTTGTACAGGACAGGAAGGTGGTTCAGGAGTGGTATTTTGGAGAGCAGACTGGAAAATCGATTGTTACAATCTCTATATTTCCTGATAAGGCTAATTCAAGTGTTACGGTTGAACATAGCAACATTCCTGATGATGAATACGAAAATATTGCTGAAGGCTGGAGGGAGTATTATATAGGAGCCATTGTTAATTTCTTCAATCCTAATTTTTGAGATATCCGGTCCGGAAAAAAAGTTCATTCCTGTTTGAGAGAAGTGAATGAATGTCTTCCACACAGGCAAAGATTAACGACGAAATTCCTTTGTAACTAGGTGTTAAAGAGTACTCCTGAACTCTCTTGTGCCATTCCGGAATCCATGATAGGATATGCTGATCAATAAAACGTCGTATCTCATTTCTCATCTCCCCACGGCAGGCTTCATCATCAAGAACAATATATTTCTCAATAAGTGTAGTCAGAAAGAGCAGTTCGACTCCCAGGTGATCATCTTTCATCCCGTGTCTGAATTTATTCTTCCATCCATAAGAATTATAGAATTCTGAGACATCAGAATCGTTTAATACCCTTTCAGTCTGTGCCGGTTTTTTATACAATGACTCATAAGCCGGTGCCAGAGGTTTATTTATCCTTGTAAAAAGTCTGTAGTAATCTTCACTCATTGCATTTGTGGAGGATGCTTTATCGGTACATGATTCCCTGAGCTGGGAAGCTGCCCTGATAAAAGCAGGATTGGTACTGGAGACCGGCAACTTTCTGAGTATCCCTTCTTTCCAGAAATCAACAATACATTCTTCAGCAGGTTCATACATTATCATTGTCCCGGCAAAATAAAGTAACATGTTGTACCCTTTCAAAATACTGTGCTGCTGGCTTGTAATATCTGTTGACATAAATCTTAAGACCGCAATGAATTAAAGTTTTCTGAATTGAGAAGCAGTTGTTATTGGCGGTGTGCTCTTTAATAAACCGGAATTAAGATGTTTTGTTCGAAATCAAAAAAAAAGCTGCATCATTCCGATACAGCCTCCAGGTATTAACCTGATCAATTATTATTTATTGAAATCAGCCATCTCGTCAGGGTACTCATTATTGTCTATTTTCTTCTTTATCTCTTTGAATGTCTTAATAGTATATGCTACATCTTCAAGTGAGTGTGCTGCTGTAGGTATAAGTCTTAACATTACAACATCCCTTGGAACAACAGGATATATGACTACAGAGCAGAAGACTCCATAGTTTTCCCTAAGGTCATAAAGCATCTGGGTTACCTGTGTCAGAGGGCATTTCATGAATACCGGAGTGACCGGTGATTCAGTTTTGCCAAGGTCGAGACCTGCCTCTTTCAGTCCTTTCTGAAGAGCATGTACTATTGTCCAGAGTTTTTCCTTGTATTCCGGATGCGCTTTAATGATCTCAAGCCTTTTGATTGCACCAATAGTCATTGCCATTGGAAGGGATTTGGCATAGATCTGCGATCTGAGGTTAAAACGCAGGTATGTAACAACTTCTTTAGTACTTGCAACAAAACCTCCGATTCCTGCCATCGACTTGGCAAATGTTGTAAAATAGATATCTATCTTGTCCTGAACGCCAAAATGTTCACCGGTTCCGGCTCCTGTTTTTCCCATTGTTCCGAATCCGTGTGCATCATCGACAAGAAATCGGAAATTGTATTTATTTTTAAGAGCTGCAATTTTATCGAGTTTCCCAAGATCACCGGCCATTCCGAATACCCCTTCGGTTATAACCAGTATCCCGCCATTTGATTTTTCAATAAGTTTGGCAGCTCTCTGCAGTTGTTTTTCACAGTCGTCAATATCATTATGATGATATACAAACCTTTTTCCCATATGAAGCCTGAGTCCATCCATTATACATGCATGCGACTCGGAATCATATACTATAACATCATGCCTGTCGACAATAGAATCAATTATTGATACCATTCCCTGGTAGCCATAATTCAGAAGGTAAGCGGCCTCTTTACCTGTAAATTCAGCTGCCATCTGCTCGAATTTCTCATGCATTGTAGTCTGCCCCGACATCATTCTTGCTCCCATCGGATAAGCAAGTCCGTATTTTTCAGTTGCCTCGGCATCTGCTTTTTTAACTTCAGAAAGATTGGCCAGACCCAGGTAATTGTTCAGGCTCCAGGTCAGAACCTCTTTACCTCTGAATTTCATTCTTGGTGATATTTCACCTTCAAGTTTTGGAAACATGAAATAGCCGTCAGCCATGCCTGAATACTGTCCCAGAGCTCCTTTGTCAGATTTTATTTTGTCGAAAATATCCATGATAAAAGGTGTTTTTTGAAAATTTTGTACAAAAGTAAAGATAACAAGCCGTTCCTTTATACCTATTTATACCTAAATTTACCTTCGGTGATTAGGGCAATAAATGCATATTTATTGCGTTTATATTCCTGGTTTCAAAAATTTTCAGTAATTTTGCGCAACATTTTTTTATGAGATCAAGATTATATATAATCCTTATCATTATTGTGGTTGTCTCCTCTTGCGGGGAGTATGAAAAGCTATTGAAGAGTACCGACTTTGAGCTCAAGAAGACTAAAGCCATTGAGTATTATAATGAAGGGAAATATGTTAAGACTACCGAGCTTCTGCGACAGATTTTGCCCCGCTACAGAGCGACTGAGGAGGGGGAGGAACTGAACTGGATAAATGCTCAGAGTTACTATGGCATGAAAGATTACATAATGGCAGGGAGTACCTACAAATTATTTATCGATCAGTTCCCGTTCGGTAAACATGCTGAGGAGGCCTCGTATCTGGCAGCTTATTGCGATTATCTTACTGCTCCGCGCCCCGATCTTGACCAGGAAAACACCAGGAATGCAATTGAGGGTTTTAATATTTTCATAAATAAGTTTCCATATAGTCCTAAAGTTGAGGAATGTAAGAAACTGATTACTGAATTGGAAGATAAACTTGTGGAGAAAAATTATAAGAGTGCAAGGCTGTACTATGACATGAAAGAGTACAAAGCATCTATAGTTGCAATTAATAACAGCCTAAAGGTATATGCCAATTCGAAATACAGGGAAGAGATGATGTACCTTAAACTGAACTCATTATTCCTTTATGCAGAGCTGAGTATGCCTGATAAGCAGAAAACCCGGTACCAGGATACTCTTGATGACTATTATTCATTCATGGAAGAGTACCCGGAAAGCAGTTATTCAAAGGGTGTTAAGGATATTTTCCAGAAGACTGACAAATACCTTAAGGCTGCCATCCCTGAAAGTGAAATAAACAATTAATATATATATGGATTACAGAAAATCAGCAGCACCAGTAACTACTGTTACACGCAACCTCGATCTTATGACGAAGGATACAAATAACATTTATGAGACAGTGATCGTTGTTGCGCGAAGATCAAACCAGATTTCTGTTGAAATGAAGCAGGAACTCAACAAGAAGCTTGAAGAATTTGCCTCTTACAGCGATAACCTTGAGGAGGTTTTTGAAAACCGTGAGCAGATAGAGATATCAAAATTCTATGAGAGGCTTCCTAAACCTACACTTATTGCACTGCAGGAACTTGAAGAGGGCAAAATATTTTACAGAAATCCTGAAAGTGCCACAAAACCTAAATAACTTTTAGCCTTAATGATTAAGGGCAAACATATTCTTGTCGGTGTGACCGGAGGTATTGCAGCTTATAAAACTGCAACTATCATACGGTTGCTCGTTAAGGAAGGTGCCGAGGTAAAAGTTATTATGACAGATCATGCAAAGGAATTTATAACCCCGCTTACACTTGCCACACTGTCAAAGAATCCGGTTCTTACCGCATTTTTTAATACTGAAAACGGAGACTGGAACAGCCATGTGGACCTGGGATTATGGGCTGATCTTTACCTGATTGCCCCGGCAACTGCCAATACATTAGCAAAAATGGCCGCTGGAATTGCAGACAACCTGCTCGTTACTACTTATCTTTCAGCCCGTTGCTCAGTTTTTATTGCACCGTCAATGGACCTGGATATGCTTGCACATCCTTCCACTAAAATCAATATAGAAACTCTTATAGCATTTGGCAATACAATACTGGAACCTGCCGGCGGTGAGCTGGCCAGCGGCCTTACCGGAAAAGGACGTATGGCAGAGCCGGAGGAGATAGTAAAGGAGATAATTAACTTCTTTACAAAAAAAAAAAGCCATAGTCCGCTGAAGGGGAAACATCTTCTTATTAATGCAGGTCCTACCAGGGAGCCACTCGATCCGGTGAGGTTTATAAGTAACCATTCATCAGGAAAGATGGGCATCGCACTTGCTGATGCTGCTGCCCGATTCGGTGCAACGGTAGATCTTGTGCTCGGACCTGTCAATATCAGGCCTTCATCCGGATCCGTAAATGTAACGGATGTTACAACTGCCTCTGAAATGGCTGAAGAATGTATTTCATTATTTCCCCACTGCGATATTGCTATCCTTTCTGCAGCAGTAGCCGATTTTACTCCTGCTGAAGTAAAAAGCAGCAAAATTAAAAAGGAGAAAAAGGATTTCATGTTAAAGCTCAGGCCAACAGCAGATATTGCTTTAACTCTTGGTAAAATGAAAAGACCCGGTCAGCTACTTGCAGGTTTTGCACTCGAAACGGATGATGAAATAGAGAATGCTAAAAGGAAGCTGTTAAGCAAAAACCTGGATATCATAGTTTTAAATTCCCTCAAAGAGAAAGGGGCAGGTTTCGGACATGATACAAACAGGATAACTTTAATTGACCGTAACAATATTATTGATAAATTTGAGTTGAAATCCAAAGATGATGCTGCAACGGATATTCTGAAAAAAATTATATCAATGATTCAGTAATTTGTACGGATGAAGTTATTGCACACTCTGAAATATTATCTCTTATTACTTCTGGTAATAATTCCGGTAAGTTCAAAATCACAGGAGCTTAATTGCAATGTTCAGATATCTGCACAGATGATCCAGGGTTCCAACCGTGAAATTTTTGAAAGCATGCAGCGTGATATCTATGATTTCATGAATAACACTGTATGGACAAATCATGTATTAAGTTATTCTGAAAGAATCGATTGCAATATACTTATTAACCTCACCGATCAACTTTCGGGTGATGAATTCAGAGGAACTATTCAGGTTCAGTTAAGGCGACCTGTGTTCAATACAACTTACAACTCCACCATACTGAATTTTGTTGACAATAACTTTCAATTCAGATATGTTGAATTCCAGACACTTGAATTTGACCCAAGTACCCACCGTTTCAATCTTATTTCAGTACTGGCCTATTATGCTTATATGATAATAGGCTTCGACTATGATACATTTTCTCCTTTGGGCGGAACAGAGTTTTTTCAGATGGCAGAGAAGATTGTGACAAACGCCCAGAATGCACCGGAGGCAGGATGGAAACCGTTTGACGGTTCCCGAAACAGGAACAGGTACTGGCTTGTTAAGAATGTCCTGAACAAGGAATATGAGAGTGTAAGATTGTTTAATTATGAGTATTACATTTTGGGACTTGACATTATGGAATCAAAAACTGGGGAAGCCAGGATGAATATGTCTGAAAGTCTCAAATTGATTCAGGAGGTGTACCGTAAGAGGCCGGATCCATATATGTACCTTGTTCAGATTATCCTGGATGCAAAAACAGACGAACTGGTCAATATTTATTCAGGAGCATACCCCGAGGAGAAGGGAAGGGTATTGCAGATTCTGAATGAAATTGACCCTGCCAATAAAGCAAAATATGAAAGGATGAATGAGTCCACTATTCGATAATATAGGTTATGCTCATCAAATTATCTGTTCAGAATTATGCTCTCATAAAAGAACTGGACGTTGAACTCGAAAACGGACTGACAATTATCACCGGCGAAACCGGTGCCGGTAAATCAATTCTCATGGGAGCCCTCTCGCTTATCCTTGGAAACAGGGCTGATACCTCTGTACTTCTCGATAAGAATGATAAATGTATTGTGGAAGGAACATTCCGGATTGATGAGTATGAGCTTAATGATTTTTTCCTGACAAATGAACTTGACTACGAGCCTGTTACAATGTTAAGGAGGGAGATAAATCCGGCAGGTAAATCGAGGGCGTTCATAAACGACACTCCTGTAACTCTGAATTTACTCAGAGAGATTGGTGAAAAGCTTATTGATATTCATTCCCAGCATCAGACTCTGATGCTGAATGATAATTCATTCCAGCTTAATGTAATTGACTCTTTTGCCGGAACAGCTAAACTGCTCAGGAGTTACAGGTTCTCTTACTTTAATTACCGTAAACTCAAAAAAGAACATACTCTGCTTAAGGAGAGTTACGATAAGAACAAAGCAGATATTGACTATTTCCAGTTTCAGATAAGCCAGCTGGAAGATGCAAGGCTTAAGGAAGGAGAACAGGAAGAGCTGGAAGCTGAACAGGAATTACTTGGCCATGCTGAAGAGATAAAGTCTGCTCTGGCAGGATCGTCGCTTCTCTTTACTTCGGATGAAACATCTATACTATCCCTGCTCAGAGCGGTTAAATTAAATATCGGCAGGATAAAAAACTTCCTGCCTGAAGGAGAGTTACTCTATTCCCGCACCGAATCATCAATAATAGAACTTGATGACCTGGCAGGGGAGATAGAAAAACTTGCAATTTCAATTGAAGCTGATCCACAGCGGCTTGCCAGAGTAAATGAAAGACTCGATCTTTTCTACTCGCTCTTCCAGAAGCACAGGGTGAAAGATCTTAATGAACTGATAGTCAAAATCAGTGAGATGAAAGAACATTTGAATACCCTGGTTTCCAGCGATGAAAGACTTAATGAACTTGAATCTCTTCTTCAGTCAGAGGAAGGCACACTCAGGAATATCTCTCATGAGATATCCGGTAAAAGGAAGAGTATTATTACCGAGGTTGAACTTAAAATTACAGAACTGCTCAGGCAGCTTGGTATGCCGAATGCCAGATTCAGAATTGAATTATCTTCAGCATCCGACTTTAAGCCGTCAGGCATTGACAATGCTGATTTCCTCTTCTCGGCAAATAAACAGATAGCTCCCGAGAACCTGTCAAAAATTGCATCAGGCGGTGAACTGTCAAGAGTGATGCTGAGTCTTAAATCATTGCTTTCGAGAAACAATAATCTACCGACCATTATCTTTGATGAGATTGATTCCGGCGTTTCGGGAGAGGTCGCGGATAAAGTCGGACAGATACTCGCAGGTATGGGTAAATACATGCAGGTTGTGAATATCACACACCTCCCCCAGGTAGCCTCAAGAGGTACAAAACATTATCATGTCTATAAAGATGATACAGATGATTCAACAATAACAAGAGTTAGATTGTTATCAGCTGATGAACGTGTTCTGGAGGTTGCCAGATTATTAAGCGGCAGTGAAGTTACGGAAACAGCAATGAAGAATGCCCGCGAACTTATTAAAGCTGCAATTAATTAATTTAGAAAAAGTTAAGATGAAAGAAGGTCTGTTAAAAGGGAAAAAAGGGATTATTTTTGGTGCCCTGAACGAAAAATCAATTGCCTGGCAGGTAGCTTTAAAAGCATGGGAACAGGGCGCAGAGATGGTATTGACCAATTCTCCGGTAGCTCTCAGGCTGGGTACTATAAATGAACTGGCTGAGATCACAGGGAGCAGAGTTATTGCTGCTGACGCAACAAAAATGGATGATATCGAAAATCTGCTGACGGAAAGCATGAAAATTTTTGGCGATAAGTTCGATTTTATTCTTCATTCCATAGGAATGTCCCCAAACGTAAGAAAGGACATTCCTTATGAACAAACGAGCTACGAAAATATGCTGAAGACCTTTGATATCTCCGCCCTCAGCTTTCACCGGGTTCTGCAGACTGCTTATAAGCTTGATGCCATAAAAGAGTGGGGATCGGTTGTGGGATTATCTTATGTCGCCGCCCAGAGAACTTTATCAGGGTATAATGACATGGGAGATGCAAAAGCACTGCTTGAATCAATCGCCAGAAGCTTCGGATATATTTATGGACGTGACCGAAGGGTAAGGGTAAACACCGTATCGCAATCGCCGACAGTAACCACAGCCGGAAGCGGGATACACGGATTCGCATCACTTGTTGATTTCTCCGAAAGAATGTCACCTCTTGGAAATGCAACAGCTGAGGATTGTGCAGACTACTGCGTGACACTGTTCTCTGATCTTACACGTAAGGTTACAATGCAGAATCTGTTCCACGACGGAGGATTCTCCAGCATGGGTATGAGTCTCAAAGCAATTGAGCAGTACCAGAAGAGCTTTGATGAGTGTGATTGCGACGATAAAAAAAGTGATATTTACTAAGTATAAAAACCTATTTTTCAGGCGGCTTACCTCTCAGGAAGCCGCTTTTTTTATATTTGAATGTCACAAATGAGAGAATCGCATGGTGAAAATTATTTTACTGGTCCTTTTCTATTTTGCGTTTCCACTGGTAATTATTTATCTGTGCAGGCGCTGGCCTTTGCTTAAAAAACCGGGATCAATTGTTCTTGCCTATGGATTCGGGCTCCTTTTCGGAAGCGTTGGTATCCTGCCCCAGGGAAGCGATGCATATCATATGGCGCTTCATGGCCGGACATCTGTTCCAAGCGCCGAAATGGAGGCGCTAATGGCATCCGGAACAATAAGTGAGGCAGACCAATATGCCAATAGTATTGCTTCGTCGCAGGATATGCTGATTTCGGTCATTGTTCCACTGGCCTTTCCCCTGCTGCTTTTTTCCCTGAATATCAGGAGGTGGATGCGTTTTGCAAGGGAGGGATTCATCTCCATGATACTTGCCCTGATATCGGTAATAATTATTGTCAGTTCCGGGTATTTTATTTTCAGGGAAGTGGTTCCTGAGTCATGGAAAGTTGCAGGAATGCTCGTGGGAGTATATACCGGAGGAACTCCGAATCTTGTTTCGCTGAAAGTAGCTCTCGGTGTCGATCCGAATCTTTTCGTAATGACCAGCACCTACGACATGATCCTTGGTGCAATAACAATTATATTTTTTATAACTGCAGGACCAAAGCTCTTCAGGGCAATATTGCCTCCATTTAAGCATAACGGAGGCTTTGAATTATCGGATAAAGCCATGCATGAGGCTGAGAGCTTTGAGGATTTCACAGGGATGTTCAGAGAGGGAAGGATTGTTCCTCTTATGACGGCACTGGGTTTAGCGTTTCTGATATTTGTAATCTCATTCGGGATCAGTCTCCTGTTTCCCGGTATTTCACAGATGGTTGTAGTTATTCTCTCAATAACTACTCTTGCAATATTAGCCTCACTGGTACCCTGGCTAAACAAAATTGAAAAGACCTTTCAGCTAGGCATGTATTTTATCCTTGTTTTCTCATTTACAGTTGCGTCAATGGCTGATCTGAAGGTCATCTTCAGCATCGGATATCTGGGGCTGTTTGCATATATAAGCTATGCCTATTTTGGATCTTTAGTCCTTCATATAATACTTTCAAAAATTTTCAGGGTCAATGCCGATGATTTCCTTATAACAACGACAGCTTTTGTCTTCTCACCTCCTTTTGTTCCGGTTGTAGCCGGTGCATTGAAGAATAAGGATGTTATAATAACGGGAATAACTGTCGGGATAATCGGTTATGTAATAGGTAATTATCTCGGGGTAGCGCTGGGTTATTTCCTGAAAGGATTCTGAGAACTCTTACATCTCATTTCATGAACTCACCCCCAACCCCCTCTCTACTTCGTAAAGAGGGGGCTTAAAACGTTTTTCGTAAAAGAGATCCCCCTCTTTGCGGAGCAGAGAGGGGGAAAAAAAGGGGGTGAGTTCGTGGGTTTTAAAACAAATAATTCAAACCAATCGAAAATCCGATATTTCCATCCTGTTTGTTAAATGATTTTCCTATATCAACAGCTATTACAAAGTTCTGGTTCATTACCGGCATTATGCTTATACCGGCACTCTGGTGCAGTTTTTCTCCGCCGGGATTAAAATACTCTGAGAAGACCTCAAAAGGATAAACAGCTGCAAATGTTGTTGCCAGGTTGGCCGGCATTTCTATATTATTTGTCACCAGACCCATATCATAGAAAGTACTCAGACCCAGGTAACAATCCTGGTTAAGAAATTTGAAGTAGAAAGGCTTCCACCTCAGTTCAAAATTTCCGAGGAAGAAACCATCTCCTATGACCCTGTTCCTTAAGACTCCCCTTAATGTACTTGCGCCACCGAGCCCTTCATTTGTGGCTCCGGTAAGCATGGAGGTGATGACCTGCGACTGATAAAAGAAAGGAACTTCTCCCGTGAGTGTGTTCTGATAACCAAGCCTGTAATCAAATGCCAGATCGTTCTTTATCAGGGTAAAATACTGCCGGTAAATAATATATAACTTTGAGAAATCCCAATCATTTCCCATAAATGATGGTGCAGCCTCAATGCCCATTTCTGCCCAGATACCCTTCATGGGATTTGGCCTGTTATCGCGGCTGTCCCACATAAGTCCGGCTTTGATGGTGTTTACCCATCCGCCATGTGATTCTTCATTTGAAATAATATTCAAAGCCTGATATCTTTCGAACAGCCCCGGTTCATCTTCTCCAGATGGTAACTGAACATCTTTTCCTTTATTGATCTTTTCTATATCAACCGAATTGACATCAAAATTCTGGAATGCCAGTCCTGCAGCCCATTTTATATGGTCGCCGGCAAGCTTACCCTGTAAATCGTTTTTAAACCTGAACTGGTCCCTTTCAAAACGATAGAACATCCTGGTCCTGTAGGGAGGAGATGAAAGGTCGTCATCAGCCCAGTCCTTATTAAAGACTGATTCATAACCATTAAATCCGTAGAAGTAACTTGCCTTGTCAGGCAGGTAGCTGAGGTCGCTGGTCATGTGAACATTTCTGATCAGTGTATTTGATTCATACATAATCCTGTAAATACCACTTCCTTTAGTGAATCGTGAAGCTTCCATATATATGTGATCATTGAAATCCGGAAATCTGCTTCCGTCGCCATAATTGTAAAATTCGACCAGAGCTCCGTACTGGAAGCCGAGGTCAGTATCATAAGTTACGGCAGGAAGAGCACCTCCGAATTTCCATCCTGTTTTTACAGGTTTATCCTGCGCATTTAAGGATAATGAAAGCATGAAGATCATCAAAAGGATCAGGTTTCTTTTCATAAGCCCTATTTTAAGTTCAGAAGGCTAAAGATAAAGAAAAATGGAAATTAGAAACTCTTTTTTCAATATTTGCTACCTTAGGCAATTAAATTCTGTAAAATGGTTATGGGTCTGTTAATTATCAATATAAAGTCCCTGATGCAGACTGAAAATGTTGCGCGTTTGAAGGTTTGCGGAAAAGATATGTCATCAGTGGGTAAGTTGGATGATGCTTATTTACTGATCAAGAATGGAGTGATAAGCGATTTCGGGTCGATGGATGAAATCAGAAATGGGAACCATGCATTCAGAGGCTCCGGTATAAAAGAGATTAATGCCGCCGGCAGGTTTGTTTTTCCCTCATTTTGTGATTCACATACTCATATTGTTTATGCGGGAAGCCGCGAGAAAGAATTCTCGGACAAGATCAGTGGATTATCCTATGAAGAGATTGCCGGAAGGGGAGGAGGAATACTTAATTCTGCAAGAATACTTCATGAAACATCTGAAACAGAACTATTTAATCAGTCAGTTGAACGTATAAATGAGATTATTGCTCTTGGTACCGGGGCTGTTGAGATCAAGAGTGGCTACGGACTTAACCTCGGCGATGAATTAAAGATGCTCCGGGTAATCGGAAGGATTAAAGAGGTTTGCCCGCTTGAAGTCAGATCAACCTTCCTGGGAGCTCATGCTGTTCCTGATGAATACAAACAGAGACGCGAAAGCTATGTGGACCTTATCATCAATGAAATGATACCCGTGGTGGCTTCGTATGACCTTGCCGATTATATAGATGTCTTCTGCGACCGTGGATTCTTTACGGTTGAAGATACTGAGCGTATACTGATGGCAGGGCTTAAACATGGCCTGATCCCGAAACTGCATGCCAATGAACTCGATTATTCGGGAGGTATCCAGACCGGAGTCAAATACAATGCACTTTCGGTTGATCATCTTGAATATACAGGTGATGAAGAGATCAGAGTACTGGCAGATTCTGATACAATGCCAACACTGCTTCCCGGATCAGCACTTTTCCTCGGATTACCTGATCCTCCCGCAAGGAAGATGATAAATGCCGGACTTCCGGTGGCTCTTGCCTCGGATTATAATCCGGGATCTTCACCTTCAGGTAATATGAAGCTTATTATGTCATTAGGATGCATCAGGCTTAAAATGCTGCCGGAGGAGGTTATAAATGCAGTTACAATCAACTCTGCATACGCGATGGGGCTTTCTGAAACACATGGATCAATTGCAAAGGGTAAAGTGGCTAATGTGTTTATAACAAAGGAGATGCCATCGTATGAGTTTATGCCGTATGCATTCGGTAGTAACCTTATTGATACTGTAATTTTAAAAGGAAGAATTATTTAATTAATATTTGCCTAAATTAAAACTCTGTATAACTCTGTGAACCTCTGTGCCCCTCTGTGTAAGTTCTTATTTTGTTACACAGAGAAACACAGAGAACTCACAGAGACCACAGAGATTATATAATATTTATATCAGTTTATGGAGAAGAGAATAATTGAATGCGTCCCCAATTTCAGCGAAGGCAGGGACATGGCTGTTATTAAACAGATAACTAATGTGATAGAATCAGTTGAAGGTGTTAAACTGCTTGATGTTGACCCCGGAAGAGATACTAACAGGACAGTCGTTACCTTCGTAGGCGATCCTGATTCAGTATCTGAAGCAGCTTTCCTTGCTGTTAAGAAAGCCTCTGAACTGATTGACATGTCAAAGCATCATGGAGCGCATCCAAGAATGGGAGCCACTGATGTATGTCCTCTAATACCTGTATCCGGAATAACAATGGAAGAGACGGTGGTTTATGCCAGAAAACTTGCTGAACGTATTGGAAATGAACTGGAGATTCCAGTTTATTGCTATGAGAATGCAGCTTCTACTGACGAAAGGAAAAATCTCGCCAGCTGCCGGGCAGGTGAATATGAAGGTCTTGATAATAAACTATCGTATCCCTCCTGGAAACCTGATTTTGGTCCTGCATCGCTAAATATAAGGGCAGGAGCTACAGCAGTAGGGGCAAGGGATTTCCTTGTGGCGTTTAATGTAAATCTCAACACATCCTCAGTCAGAAGGGCGAATGCAATTGCTTATGATGTGAGGGAAAAGGGGAGACCTGAGAGAGAGGGAGATTCAATTACCGGAAGAATTGTGAAAGATGAAAATGGTGAACCTGTTATGATTCCCGGGTCGCTTAAATCAGTTAAGGCAATAGGGTGGTTCATTGAAGAATACGGAATTGCCCAGATATCAATGAACCTTACAGATATTTCGGTTACTCCTGTACATATTGCATTTGATGAAGTATGCAGGAAAGCAGAAGAGAGGGGTGTAAGAGTTACAGGATCAGAACTTGTGGGGCTTATTCCTTTGAAATCACTTCTTGATGCCGGCAGGTATTTTCTCAGGAAGCAAAAGAGATCTGCAGGTGTTTCTGATGAGGAGCTTTTAAAGATAGCTGTAAGATCAATGGGACTAAACGATATCCATCCTTTCAGAGCTGAGGAGAAAATAATAGAATATGTAATGGCAAAAAATGACAAAACGGATAGACTTATAACAATGAGTCTTAAAAAGTTCATGGAGGAAACTGCCTCCGAATCACCTGCTCCCGGAGGTGGTTCTGTCTCAGCCTGCATGGGAGCACTGGGAGTTGCCCTTGGAACTATGGTGGCCAATCTCTCAGGCCATAAACGCGGATGGGATGAAAGATGGGAAGAGTTTTCTTCCTGGGCGGAGAAAGGTAAGGATATACAGAACCGGCTTTTGCAACTTGTTGATGAAGATACTTTTGCCTTCAGCAGGATACTGGAAGCATCCTCGCTTCCTAAAAAGACGGAAGAAGAGATAATATTAAGAAATGAAGCAATCCTGGATGCTACCATGAACGCAATTATGGTTCCTTTTAAAATTATGGAGACTGCTTTTTCTTCTTTAGAATTATTACAGGAAATGGTCGAAAGAGGAAATCCTGCCTCAATAACTGATGCCGGGGTGGGGGTGTTGGCTGTCAGATCATGTGTGAGAGGTGCATATCTGAACGTTTTAATCAATGCGTCAGGGCTTAAGGACAAAAAAAATGCACATTTAATAATTGAAAGCGGAAAGCAGATTGAAGTTGAAACCATTAAAAAAGAGGAGGAAATACTTAATATTATATACAGCAGAATTGAAAACACTAATTTATAATGTTTTAAATGTTTTGAAAAAATAAATCTGATTTTTGTCATGTCAAATAATTATTTATTTTAGCAGTGCGATTATTTACCATTAAACCTAAATTACATTGTATGAAAAGAATCCTTATGCTTTTTTCACTGTTGCTGTTTACAGGATCTCTTGTAATAGCCCAGACAGTGCAAATTTCCGGAACTGTGACCAGTTCCGAAGACGGACTACCGGTTCCCGGTGTTTCTGTGATTGTCAAAGGAACCACTATTGGAGCCCTGACAGGAGTTGATGGGAAATATATCCTTGCAGTTCCTCAGAATTCACAAGCATTGGTTTTCAGCTTTATCGGCTTCAGGACTTTTGAAGCTCCTATCCAGGGCAAGAATTCAATTGATGTAACCCTCGAAACGGACCTTTTCAAAGTCGATGAGGTTGTGGTTGTAGCTTACGGTACTCAGCAAAAACGTGATATTACCGGAGCAATATCAACAGTCTCTGGTAAGGATATCTCACTGATGCCTGTGCAGAGCTTTGACCAGGCTCTCCAGGGAAAGGCAGCAGGTGTAAACATTACGATGCCAAACGGAGTTCTGAATAACCCTCCGGTTATCAGGGTTCGTGGTTTCAACTCAATTTCATCGAGTTCAAGCCCGCTCATCGTTGTTGATGGTGTTCCGATCTTTACGGGGAACCTTTCAGGTACCAACTCTTTCCTTAATTCACTGTCAGATATAAATCCTGCTGATATTGAATCTATGGAGATCCTGAAGGATGCGTCTGCAACGGCAATTTACGGTTCACGAGCCGCCAGCGGAGTTATTCTTATAACAACCAAGCGTGGTGCGGCCGGTAATACCAAAGTTACCTATGATGGATATGCCGGATGGACCCAGCCTTACAATCTATTCGATGTTATGAACGCTGATCAGTATATTGAACATAAGAATCTTGCCCGTGCAAATAATCCTGCGTCAGGTCTTGGTTTTGATTTCTTTGTTCCTACTGATGCAAATGGAAACAGAATAGACACCAAATGGTCAGATTATGTTTATCAGACCGGTTTCCAGCAGAATCATGCAATATCCATTTCAGGTGCTACTAAAAATACATCATATTACCTGTCAGTAGGTTATACTGATCAGGAAGGTATGGTACAGAAAAACAGTTATAACAGGAAGAATGCCAGGCTGAATATTGACCAGAAGGTCAATAAGTATATTTCAATCAGCGCCAATATATCCTATTCAAACGGATACAGCAAAGCTCCAAATACGGGTGCTTCTTTTGCCACAGCGGGTGCTGCCCGTCTTGCATTTGTTCTTGCTCCGAACCTCGGACCATACGCTCTTGACGGATCGGGGAAATATAATATAAACGGTTCAGCTATCGGAAACATGGGTCAGCCCGTTGCCAACTACGGTTATTACAACCCTGTAGCGATATTTGACCTTAACAAGTTTACCACTGAGAACGACAGGTTACTGGCTACCTTGAGCGCTACAATCGAGCCTTTCAAAGGACTTACTTTCAAAACAGTATATGGACTTGATAATGTATCAATAGAAGATAATCTTTTCCAGACCGGAGTAACCGGTGATAGCTATGCCTCAAACGGGTTAGCTTGGAACCAGTTCAACAGGCCGAACAGGTGGACCTGGACAAATACTCTTAACTATAATGTTACCCTTTCCGAGAAGTTCAATTTAGGAGCACTTGCCGGCATTGAGGAACAGTTTACTTCAGGGAAAAGCTGGATTGGACAGAAAACGAATGTGAATGACGTTTTCTTTACAGAGTACCATGGAAGCTGGACTACCGCCGGAATGGGTACAGGAGGTTTTTATGAGAACTATTTCCTCTCATACTTCGGACGTTTGAATTTCAACTTCGACAGGAAGTATTATTTTGAAGTAACTGGCCGTAGAGATGGATTCTCCGGATTATCCGAAGGAAATAAATTCGGAAATTTCGGAGGTGCTTCAGTTATGTGGAACATATCGAAAGAGAGTTTTGCAGAAAGCCTGAACTCAATTGTTTCAGATTTGCGTCTGAAAGCCAGCTACGGCAGGGTAGGTAATATGTCAGGTATTAATTCATATGCTTCATTATTCCTTTATAATTCGGGTGTTTATGGCGCAGTTCCTTCCTGGAACTTCAACCAGGCAGGGAATCCTGAACTTCAATGGGAAGCCAGCAGCAAGTTTGATTTAGGCTTAAGCTTTGCTCTCCTGAAGGACAGGATCCAGGCAGATATTAACTGGTATTATAATAATGTTGATGACCTTATCCTCAATGTTCCACAGTCACCTTCAAAAGGTATTCCAAACAACACTGTTCCTGCCAACATGGGAACTATGTATAATACAGGTTTTGAATTTACGGTAACTTCTTATAACATTACAGGTCCGAAACTCAACTGGACAACCAGCCTGAACCTGAGTACGCTGAAAAACGAAGTTACAGAACTTGCACCCGGTGTAACTGAAATCATAGGCACAACAGGAGGCCTCGAGCAGACAAACAGAACCCTTGTTGGCTTACCGATTGGTAACATCTGGGCTGTTGAAACAAGAGGGGTTGATCCTGCAACAGGAAGGAGAATATTTGTAAATGCTGCCGGGCAGGAAATCCTTTATAGTCATGAAGCCGCCAATAAATGGACGAATCGTTCAGACGGGAGCACTGCTTCTGCCATTACTCTTGCAAAAGACGGTAAGGCTTCAGGTTCTCCGCTGCCTACACTGTTCGGAGGAATTGACAACAATCTTACATACGGTAATTTTGATGCATCCCTCAACCTTACTTACTCAATGGGGTTCTATGTATATAATGGATCCAAAGCCGGTCTGAGAGACCAGAGATGGTGGAACAACTCGGTAGAGGTGTATGAGAATGCATGGAAAACAGCCGGACAGGTAACTAATATCCCAAAACCAGTTATGAATGATAACGTATCGAACGGTTCTGCTTTCGCAATCTCAGAAAACGTTGAAAAAGGTAACTTCCTGAAAGTAAGAAGTTTCTCTGCCGGGTACTCATTCAGGAATTTCCCGGAAATCACCGGTATTGAAAGAATCAGGGTATACGGACAGCTCTTCAATGCCTTTGTTTTTACAAAGTACACAGGATCTGACCCTGAAGTTTCAACTAACGGTGATACCAACCTGACACCTGGTATTGACAGAAACTCTGCACCACAGGCAATAACATACACCCTTGGAATTAATGTTACTTTTTAAAGTTTAAAATATGATAAAGATGAAAAATACTTATAAGATATCTCTTATTTTATTCCTAACGCTGTTAGTGGGTGCATGCTCCAAGGATGACCTTACTCTTGCCCCTCAGACTGCGCTTGGCGAACCTAACGCCTTCGATACTAAAGAACGTATCGTCGGGCAGGTTAACGGACTCTATGCCTCAGTGAAGAACGGAGGTTTCCTTGGTGGCAGGTATTATGTGTACAATGACATCAGGGAAGAGAACTTCATCCCTAAAAGTACAAACCTGGTTACCAACTATGCTACATGGAACCATACCGTTATCGGATCTACGAACGAGGTACAGAATCTCTGGGGTTTTGTTTATGCAAGCGTTAACGCAATAAACCTTTTCCTTACAGGTCTCGATGCAAACTATGCCTCTGGAAAACTTGCAACAGTCGGTGTTTCAGATGCAGAGTATAACCAGTATAAAGGTGAAGCCCTGGCATTGAGAGGGATATGCTACTTTTCACTGCTTCAGCTTTATGCACAGCCTTATAACAAGGATAATGGCGCAAGTCCCGGACTTCCTTTGAGGCTTCTCGCTGAAAAAACTGCTGCTAATAATGATCTCGCAAGAAGCAGTGTAGCTGAAACTTATGCTCAGATACTTTCTGACCTTAATGCTGCAGAACCTTTACTTGCAACAAATAATGGATCTGCGCTTTTGAACGTAACCAGACTTCATAAGAATTCTGTTGCAGCATACAAAACACGTGTATATCTGCATATGAGTAACTGGGCATCAGTAAAGTCGGAAGCTGCCAAGATCGTTTCTGCAACTGCACCCTTTACGGCACCATCAGGCGTAGCATTCAGGCTTAACACAACATTTGCCGGAATCTGGGCTACCCCTTATACTTCAACAGAATCAGTATTCTCGATGCCTTTTACATCTACGAACCTTCCAGGTACTCAGAATGGACTTGCTCACTATCATCACCCAAGTTCAAGTGAATCTTATTTTCTGAATAAGGAACCAGGCACAGCATATGCAATGCTCGTTGCAGCTGATGCAAGAAAAGTGTTGTTCCAGACTGGTACTGTATCAGGAAATACAGAATATTTTGTGGGAAAATGGCAGAACTATACTGTTCAGGCTGACTATGCTCCTGTAATTCGCTATGCAGAAGTTCTTCTCAATTATGCTGAAGCTATTGCCAAATCTGATGGTCTTACCCAGCAGGCAGTTGATCTTCTTAATGCAGTCAGAACTCGTTCATTCCCTGCCGGAACATACACACTTGCAAGTTTTGCGGATGTTAGTGCGTTCTTGACTGCAGTTATGAATGAGAGGAGTATGGAGTTCCTTGGTGAAGGTATCCGTAATATGGATATTCTGAGAACATATCAGACTATCCCCGGTAAGCAGAGTATTCCTGCTGTTCCAACTACAAGCAAGTCATATATATGGCCAATTCCTGATAGTGAGATCAGTACAAACAAGCTTATGACAGTTAATTAATAATTACTGACTGAATATAGAAAAGGCTGTTCCTTAAGGGCAGCCTTTTTATTTTTTGCTGGTTGTTAATTGCTCGTTACTTGTTGCTTGTTGAACTTTAAACCTTAACCCTGGAACTTTGAATTCTAATACCCATCCCAGGCCCCCCGCCTAAGCGGGGCAGGCTCTCCCGGGAGGGGATCTATCGAGCACCCTGCTCCCTGCTCCCTGAGCCCTGAGCCTTTTTCTAATCCAGTATCCTTCTTATCATCCTCAGCCTATGCGAGTAACCATTGATCTCCTTCTTGAATATCCCCTGGTGGTCAATGGAATCAATTCTTACCCTGCCTGAAGCATGTATTACCAGACCTTGTGACAGGATCATCCCAACATGTGATATCTTCCCACGCTCATTATCAAAAAAGACCAGATCACCCGGCCCCGCGTCATTTATAAAATCTATCTGTTTGCCGGCTTCTGCCTGCTGCCAGCTGTTACGTTGTATTGCAGTGCCATGTATCTTATATAACATCTGGGTAAATCCCGAGCAGTCAAGTCCCGAGGGGACTCTGCCTCCCCATATATAAGGACTGTTTATGAATCTCATTGCAGTATCTGTAATTGACTCTTTTGTTGATACATAGCTACTGCTGAAATCAGGTGAGGCTGTGTAAATATTACTGCCTGCAGTGAAGCGGCCGGTTTTAAAATCAGGATTAAAGATTTCACAACCAGCCTCCAGTACAATCTTTGTCTTATCGTTCTTATAGCAGAGCAAAGAGCGGTTAAGAACATTGCCTTTTGCATCGGAGTCATCAGCGGAATGTTGCAGATGATCGATATCTATCCATCCGGAATATTTATCAAATTCCGTTTCAATTTTCATCCAGTCTCCGGAGATGTCAGTTACAGTATATCTTTCTCCGAACAGTACCTGGCTCAACATCTCGTTTCTGTGTGAAGGCCCCGATCGCAGGGGTACAAAAACGTTCTCACATATATATCTTTCCATTATTCAGTAGTTTATTCAAAATTAGTAAATATTGCGGAAACTCCCGGCGGAACAAAGTCGTCATCCATTTGATATTAACCGCAAATCGCAAAGACATTGCGCAAAGATCACAAAGGATTACATATTAAACCATAAACTTTGCGGTCTTCGCGAAGACTTTGTGTCCTTTGCGGTTAATGGATTTAAATTTTAAGACAAACCTTTGTAATAAATAGAGGATCGAAAAAAATACCTAATTTTGCAGCTGAAAATCAGCTACTAAACACCTGGTGCGATGTCTTTAACTGAAAAGGCCGGTAAGCCGACAAAGAAAGATTTCCTGAATATCATTCTGTTCGTCACCAGTATTTTGGCTGTTGTAGCTGCAGGCAGGAGCATTACTGATTTTTTTAGCATTGATATAACAGGAGACATAATTATTGTCTCCACATGCTATCTGCTTCTTTATATATTCCTTTCCCATTTCCGTCATGAGATACTATATGTATCAAGGAAAATATTTTTTATCCTGATTGTTATACTGGCATTCGTCCTTTTTACAGGGATCGTAACGGCTCTTCCTGATGAAAACATGATTTATCTTATCCCCTTCACACTTATTCCTGTCGTTATAAGGATCTTCTATGATGCCAGGCTTGCATTGTTTGTACTGCTGATAACGTTAATGCTTGCTGGATTTATGGTAACTGATCCGTTTGAATTCATTTTTATGAGCCTGATAACCGGAGTGGTGGCCATCTTATCTCTTTCTGACATAAACCGAAAGTATAAGCTGCTCTTTTCGTCATTCATTGTTACAGTAACATACATTGTGATTTATCTCGCCTTAACAATCCGTAATACCGGTAGTATAAACAATCTGAGCCTGCATGATATTAAATGGTTCTTCGGAAACGGATTATTGATTTTATCGGGATTTCAGCTTATTTCTCTGTTTGAGAAAAGGTTCTATTTCTTATCTGATTCAACAATGCAGGAATTATCTGATTCAGATCACCCTCTTCTTCGCAGGCTTTCCGAAGAGGCTCCCGGTTCATATCAGCATTCGCTGCAGGTAGCCAACCTTGCCGAAGCTGCCTCCAGAGCAATTGGAGCAAATGTTTTACTTGCGCGAACAGGTTCGCTTTATCATGATATTGGAAAAATTTCCGATCCATCATATTTTATTGAAAACCTGCTCCCGGAAAACAGTCCTCATCTGGATATGAATCCGGCAGAAAGCTCCCGAATCATTTTAAACCATGTGGATGAAGGAGTGCTTCTCGCACGGGAATACAAACTTCCTGTTCAGCTGATCGATTTCATCAGAACACATCACGGAACAACAAAAGCCTATTTTTTTTATAAGAAGTATCTGGAAATGGGGAATGATGGGAAGGGTATGGAGAAGTATTTCACATACAATGGTCCCAAACCATTTTCACGTGAAATGGCCATAGTAATGATGGCTGATGCGGTAGAGGCAGCCTCACGTACTCTTGAGAATTATACTGATGAGAGTATAAGTGAACTTGTTGAAAGGATAATCATTATTCAGGAACAGGAAGAACAGTTCTCGGATGCTCCGCTTACCTTCAGGGATATTTCTGAAATAAAAGCTGTGTTCAAGAAGAGACTTTCAAATATATATCACTCCCGTATCGCCTATCCCTGAGCCTTACTCCTTACGCCTTGCGCCTTGCGCCTTGCGCCTTGTGCCTTGTGCCCTCATCTCATATCGATAATCTCCACACCCTTATACTTTTCAGGATTGAAGATGAAAGTCTCCTGTTCCGGTTTGAACTTCAGATTATATTCTTTAACAAGTATGGTTAATACCACTCCGTCATTCCTTTTGTATTCCATCCTCTTAAGATCTGTAAGTGTTTTTCCTATTGTCAGTCTCACCCTTGTCAGATCACTATCAGGTTCTTCCGGATATAGGTCGATTAACCAGGAATCAGGCTTTTCTTCGATCAGCCTGGTCTTAAACCCTTTTTTGTACATAGTGAAGATCTCTGAAGGCTTATTCTGGAAAGAGTCATCCTTATTGTCGGGCCTGGTAATTGTAACCTCTTTTTCAGCGACGAGATAGCTCCACGAAATATCTCCGTTAAACCAGGCTATGTTATCTTTAAGGTCGAGTTTGTATCTGTCTTTACTGATTATTACTGATCCGTTCGTGGTGTCGTGCCTGTTTTCAGCGAGATCATCAGTTACCAGGATGAATTTCATTGATACGGATGGAGCTCCGAGAGCATTTGAGGAGAATTTATCAAGTACCTTAACTGCCGCAGGATCTGTCTGTCCTGAAGCAATAAATGTAATAAACAAGACTGGTAAAAGTAGAATTATCCTGATTTTCATAATTTCCATTTATTCAAGACTCTTCAAAATCTGTTCCAAAGCTATAAAATCGGAGCAGAGAACGTCGCGGGCCTTGCTTCCTTCAAATGAACCAACAACACCTGCGGCCTCGAGCTGATCAATTATTCTGCCGGCACGGTTGTAACCGATTGACAGTTTTCGCTGAATAAGGGAGGTTGAACCCTGCTGATGCTGGACAACAAGCCTGGCAGCATCTTCGAACATCGGGTCTCTCTTGCGAAGGTCCACCTCTATGGCTCCTGAATCGCTGTCGTCAACATATTCAGGCAGGTGCATGGCATCGGGATAGCCTTGCTGTGATCCTATAAAATCTGTAAGCTCTTCTATTTCAGGAGTGTCGATAAATGCACACTGCACCCTTACCGGTTCGTTGCCTGAAGAAATAAGCATGTCGCCCCGGCCTACGAGCCTGTCGGCTCCTGTTGCATCGAGTATGGTTCGTGAATCGACTGATGAAAATACCCTGAATGCAATACGTGTGGGGAAGTTTGCTTTGATAAAGCCTGTTATTATGTTAGCTGAAGGACGCTGGGTGGAGATTATAAGGTGTATTCCTATAGCCCTTGCCAGCTGGGCAAGCCTTCCGATAGGGCCTTCAATTTCGCGGCCGGCAGTCATTATAAGATCTGCAAATTCATCTATTATGAGAACAATATAGGGCAGATATTTATGTCCTTTCTCCGGATTAAGCTTTCTCGATATGAATTTTTCATTGTACTCCTTGATATTTCTCGATTGTGCCGCTTTAAGCAGTTCAAGCCTGTTATCCATCTCAATACACAATGAATTAAGGGTATTTATGACTTTCTGGGTATCTGTGATAATGGCATCCTCATCTCCCGGCAGCTTGGCCAGGAAATGTCTTTCAATTTTCATATAAAGAGGAAGTTCGACCCTTTTGGGATCGATCAGCACAAATTTGACTTCTGAAGGATGCTTCTTATATAGAATAGACGTTATAATTGCATTTATACCTACAGATTTTCCCTGTCCGGTTGCACCTGCAACCAGCAGGTGAGGCATTTTTGTCAGATCTACGATAAAGGGTTCATTGGTTATTGTTCTGCCCAGAGCCAGGGCAATATCAAACTTGGTTTCCTGAAAAGCCTTTGAGGTGATTAGCGACCGCATTGAGACCATTTCAGGTTTTTTGTTGGGGACTTCTATCCCGACTGTGCCTCTTCCGGGAATAGGTGCTATAATCCTTATTCCCAATGCTGAAAGGTTCAAAGCAATATCATCTTCAAGCGACTTGATACGGGCTATTTTTACTCCGCGCTCAGGAACAATTTCATAAAGTGTTACAGTAGGACCGATTGTTGCCGATATGCTCCTGATACTTATCTTATGGTCGCCCAGTGTCTTTATAATATTCTCCTTATTTTGAAATACTTCGCTGTTATCAAATGATGACTCTGATTTATGTTCCTTTAAAATGGTAACAGGCGGAAATTTGTATTTCGATAAATCCAGCCTCGGGTCGTAGTTTTCCATTATCTTCTCTACCTCCTGGGCAGTAAGAATATCTTCTGCTTCCGGTCTGGATATATTAATCGGGACCACATCCTCCAAAGGCAGGTTTCGAATGTCATTATCAAGATCGTGTACTATCGGGCCTTTGGTAAGCTGTTCATCGCTCCTGTCCATGGCATCATCCTCTTCAACCCTCTCATTCAGGTTCCTGACCACAAACTCAACAAACTCATTTTCTTCCTGTTCATCAATGGAAATATCATTCTCCGGCTCAGGATGAAGGGGATCAGGGACTATTTCTTCCTCAGCTATTTTAACATCATCAGGTTTATGCTTAAAAAGAATCAGGAATGGTTTTAGAAATAGTCTGAAGGACTCAGGTTTAAAACTCAATGCGAAAATGAGGTAAGTAATGGTAATAATTATTACCATTACCCCGGTTCCGGGTGATCCCAGAAAAGACTTAAGCCATTCCGTAATAAAATATCCCTGGGCGCCACCTGGTCCGCTTTTAAGGTAACCATCTGCCACTCCGAAAATATAACTCAGGATGAGAGACAATATTATTGCAGCGAATGTGAACTTTGTAATAAGGTTTACAGGCTTTATTTTAGGAAATTTCAGAAGATATAGTCCGAGTGAGCCAAAGATCATGGGGATAAAAAATGCACCATATCCGAACCCAAAAGCCATTAAATACCTCGCCAGGAACAGTCCGCTTTTCCCTGACCAGTTTTTAACTTTAATCTCAGCACCTGATAATACTTCTGAATTTGGCAGGCTGTCATCGAACTTCCACCAGACCAGATATGAAATACAGGCAAGCAGGAGATACAGTGCAAAACCTGTAATAAGGATTCCGGCAATGAATTTGATCCTCTCGTCAGTAAAGAAGGATTTTGAGTTTGCAGAACCTTTAGCTGATTTCGTATTCTTCTTGGGAGACTCTTCCTTCTCTTTGGTCATTGCTGAATTAAGTTTTCCTTTGGGTTAGTTTAAAAACGCAATCCAAAGGTAATAATTTTGCTCCTTCAAAAATATGTGTCAAAGTGATTTTGTTTCAATCCTTACAGACTGATTCCTGTTGCCTTCAGCCATCAGCCTTACTACAGACTTGTCATTGAATTGATAAACTTATTTATCTCTTCCCTTGAGACTCTTTTAAAATCATTTCTTCTTGTGAATGTTTGATCGTTAATTTCCTTACTGTAGACATTTTCGGCACTGAAATGAACTTCAGTTGTGCCAAGGTAGAAGAAGAAATCCATCAGGACACCGTCAATATCTTTGAAAGGAGTTGAAACATTTGAGTTTTTTACATCGATCTCATCCGTATACCAGATGCTCATAACTTTGCTCCTGTCGGACGGGAATGTCACCTCGGCATTCTGACAGTTAAATCCGCATATCTGAGCTGTCTGAGAAGTTTTCTTCAGTTCCATACCTTCCATGCCTTCAAATCCCGGAAAGAGTTCTCCCTCTTCAGCCGCATAATAATATTTAATAGTGAAAAGACTGAAGTAGGTATCGAAAATTCCATCTTCCGGATTTGTAAGGTTTAAAATACCCGAATTTCCAAAGTTAGAAACCATTTCAAATAACAGTTTGTCCTTTTTGAAATACACAACAAGGGTTTGGGGCAGTACCTCCTTTGGCACTCCACCCAGACTGGCAGAATATTCAATTGCGTAATGAATCTCCCCCTGGTTGATGTCTCTGCCCCCCTTTTCTCTGCAGGAGTAGCTCAAAAAGACAATGAGAAATATAAAAACAGAAATAATGCCGGATCTCACTTATGTGCTTTTATTATGAATCATGTAAAAATAGCAAATTTTTTTAACTTCAGTTCTCAGGTGTGATAATTATGAATCTGATATACAAAAACATGTTGTTTAACATATTTGGGATGATGTCATTTTTAGCAGTTGCCGCTCTCTGATAACGTTCAATTTGATAGTTTTGCTTTCTTAAGATTCAAGGTTTAATGAAGATGTTAATTCCAGTAAATGGATGAATTGATTTTCGAGCGATATAAAACTTTTAGCATCACATAATGAGATTTTATTTTCGATTTACCAATGAATATTCAATTTTATGAAAAAGAAACTTGCCGTTGTCGCACTTGGCGGAAATGCTCTTCTCAGGGGCGATCAGACTGGCACCATTGATGAGCAGGAGCAGAATACCACAGAGACTCTTGAAAATCTTGTATTTCTCATAAATGAAGGTTATGATCTGGTGATCACGCATGGAAACGGACCGCAGGTAGGCAATATCCTGATGCGAAATGATGCTCACTGAGGCATTTAAGCTTGCCGATACAAAATTCGGTTCAAAGATAACTATGGAGTATGAGGATGAGAAGCGGTAGACCTATTTCATGAACTCACCCCCGGCCCCTCTCTGCTTCGCAAAGAGGGGTGTCAATTGGTAGAAGAATGCCAGGATTGATATGTTAATACTTTTCCACCCTTACGCCTTTTGCCTTACGCCTTTTGCCTTACGCCTTTTGCCTTACGCCTTACATTTCTTATTTTTACCCTCAAATTTTCAAATTTTCAAATTATCATGGCATATAACCTTGGCAACAGAAGTTTCCTTAAACTTCTCGATTTCAGGCCAGAAGAGATTAAATTCCTTCTTGATCTGGCAGCTGACCTTAAAAAAGCAAAACAGAGCGGTACCGAACAACACAGGTTGAAGGGAAAGAATATTGCACTTATATTTGAAAAGGCATCAACAAGGACAAGGTGCGCTTTCGAGGTCGCTGCTCTTGATCAGGGAGCGCATGTAACATATATCGGTCCTGGCGGATCGCAGATAGGTCAGAAGGAATCTATAAAAGATACTGCAAGAGTGCTTGGCCGTATGTATGATGGCATTGAGTACAGAGGCTATGGTCAGGATATTGTAGAGGTACTTGCAGAATATGCAGGGGTCCCGGTCTGGAACGGATTAACAAATGAATTCCACCCTACACAGATCCTTGCCGATTTCATGACAATGCTGGAACATTCTGAGAAACCACTGAACAGGATATCATTCTGCTACCTTGGTGATGCCCGTAATAACATGGGCAATTCCCTCATGGTAGGGGCAGCCAAAATGGGAATGGACTTCAGGGCTGCTGCTCCAAAACAGTGCCAGCCAGCTGATGAACTGGTTAAAAAATGCCGCGAGATAGCCAAATCCACCGGGGCTGTGATCACTATTACCGACAAGGTAACCAAAGCCGTAAAGGGTGTTGATTTCCTTTATACCGATGTATGGGTATCAATGGGAGAACCTGATTCTGTGTGGGCGGAACGCGTAAGACTGTTAAAACCATATCAGGTCAACATGGATGTTATAAAGAAAACTGGCAACCCGGCTGTTAAATTCCTTCATTGCCTGCCTGCTTTTCATAACCGCGATACAAAAGTGGGAGAGGAGATTTTCCGGAAATATGGTCTCGATGGGATGGAAGTGACAGAAGATGTATTCGAATCAGACTATTCAATAGTATTTGATGAGGCTGAAAACAGGCTTCATACTATAAAGGCGGTGATGGTTGCAACGCTGGGTAGCTGAAAGGCAAAGGGCGTCTTTATGCAATCCACTCTTTCACGAAATAGAATGTCATAACGAATGAAGCTGCGAGCTTTAATCCTACTCCGGTAAGAAATCCGAGGAGGCTGCCAAAGCCAGCCCGGAGTGCATAGTTTATATCATCCCTGAATATCAGTTCTCCTACAAAAGCACCTATCAGCGGGCCTGTTATAAGTCCAAGCGGGCCTAGGAACAAACCTATTATCAACCCAATGGCAGCTCCCCTGGTACCGTATTTGGAACCGCCGAATTTTTTTGTACCCCATACAGGCACGAAAAAATCGAGTATTGTTACTGTGAGTGCTATAGCTCCAAGAGTTATTAATGCAAGCTCAGTGAATTGGCCGAATCGTGTAAGATGAAGTAATATGATTCCAAGAAAACTAAACGGAGGACCTGGCAAAACGGGTACCAGGCAACCTATTACTCCCATTGCCATCAGGAATATGCCTGTTATCAGGAGAATATAATCTGACATCCGGAAGTTTGCTAATAAATGATTATGAATATGAAAACCTATTTCTCTCCCAGGTCATCAAATTCAATACTGGTGAATTCAACTGAAGCAAGAGCAGGTTTTTCGGTTCCGTTATCATTTTCAGCCGATTGGACAGAACCCGTCGTATCATTTTTCTCATTACCAATATACTCAACTGCATCCTTAAGACCATCAGCAAATTTTTCAAAATCTTCCTTATAAAGAAAGATCTTGTGTTTCTCATAATAAACCTTTCCCTCTTTGCCTAATCTTTTCTTGCTTTCTGTGATCGTGAGGTAATAATCATCTTTTCGTGTAGCTTTTACATCAAAAAAATAGGTTCTTTTTCCAGCCCTTACAACTTTAGTAAAGATCTCTTCCTTAACGACCTTTTCTTCATGACCGCCAATTACTTCCTTAATTCCTGCTGCTTCTTCCATTTCCAAGTCAGTTATTTATAAGGTTTTCCTTAATACTGTCAAATGTAACAATTATTTTTTCAAATCAAAATGTATGAGGTTAATTGAATTGATTTTGAAAATGGATCTGTTTAAAGCTAGCTACCAGTCTTCATTTTGACTTAAATATTGGTATTGACGTATTGAAGGTATGGGAAAAAGACTATTTTTGCAGCGGAAATTCGATGTTCTTTATAAATGATAAGCAGAAGATTATTACGCATTAAAGCCCTGATGGCTCTTTATGCCTTTAACCGGAGAGAGGATGACACCCTGCCACAGGCTGAATCAGAACTAATGTTCAGTATCGGAAAGTCGTATGAACTTTATCATTATCTGCTGCTGCTTGTCATTGATATTGCAGATATTGCGGGTGAAAAAATCGACCAGGCACTTCAGAAAAGAATGCCAACCCGTGAAGATCTTAATCCCAGGAGGCGTTTTGTTGATAATGCGGTAATTGATCAGATCAGGAAAAACAAATCCCTGATAGAATATATATCCTCAAAGAAACTTTCATGGGTCAATAATTCACATATTCCCAGATTGTTGTACAACAGGATGATTGCCTGGGAGGTATATGATGAATACATGAAATCGGAAACCAACAGTTACCAGACTGATAAGAAGTTCATAATCAGGATGGTAACTGAACTTTTTGCCGCCTCTGAAGATTTGTCATCAAATCTGGAAGAACAAAGTATTTACTGGAATGACGATATGGAGTATATTGCTGCGATGCTTGAAAAAACTCTTAAAAAATTCAAAGCTGATTCCGGGGAAAATACAAGCCTGATGCCATTGTATAAAAATGAAGAGGATGCTGATTTTGTAAAAATACTCTTCAGAAAAGCAATACTTCATTCTGAAAAGTGCTCGGAGCTGATAGATAAAAACACTACAAACTGGGAGGTTGAGAGAATAGCCCTAATGGATATTCTTGTTATGCAACTTGCTATAACAGAAATACTTGAATTTCCTGAAATACCCGTTAAGGTAACTCTTAATGAATATATTGAAATCGCTAAATACTATTGTACCTCCAAAAGCAGTACCTTTGTCAACGGCATTCTTGACAATATTGTAAAAGAGTTCCGTGAAGCGGGACTTTTTAATAAATCTGGCAGGGGACTGGTAGGCGAAAAGTACCCGGATTAGAATTTTATATAAGGCATGAAGAGGTTATTGACCATATTATCGATTATTGTTGTTCTGATTTCAGGTTGTGGAGGAGGTTCACAAAAGAGCCCTGATAAGAGCGATGCTCTGAATCAGGATACAGGCAAAGCTGTTCTGGTTTTTATGGAGTATGAGCACAATTTCGGAAAAGTTTCAGAGGGGGAGAAAGTTGCATATATCTTTAACTTTGAAAACAAGGGAACATCAGATCTTGTAATTTTATCAGCCATAACTACATGCGGCTGTACTGTTCCAAAATATGACAGAAAGCCGATACCTCCCGGAAAAGATGGAAAACTCGAATTGGTTTTTGACACTGAAGGACGAACAGGAATCCAGGTCAAAACAATAACTGTAAGATCCAATGCTTCCGAGCCGGTTATTACTCTGAGAATAACTGCAGTGGTGGAATCAGATTAAAAACAGACATTTTTGTTTAATAATTAATATTTGTAAACGATGACTAATTTTGCATTTTTGTATCTTACAGGACAGCCTGCCGGTGGTGCCGGACAGGCAAATCCTCTGGTGACCTTCCTTCCACTGATCCTTGTATTCGTGGTATTCTATTTCTTTATGATCAGGCCACAGATGAAGAAGCAGAAAGAGATGAGCAACTACAGAAGTTCGCTTAAAAGAGGTGATAAGGTTATAACAACCGGTGGACTTTACGGAAGGGTATATGAAGTAAAGGACAACTACGTCCTGATGGATGTCGGAGGTGATATTAAACTTAAGGTTGATAAGAACGCCCTTCTTAAAGATCCTTCAGCTGACGAGTAGTCACTTATGACTTTTCATTTACACTGTTTTGGCAGAAAATGAACAAAGTTACATGGAAAAAAATGAGAAGAAGAAAATAGGTGGCATCAACAGCGATGTTATTGTATTTGCCTTTTTTCTTCTTCTTGCTTTCTCTCTCTGGTATCTTAATGATCTGGGAAAAGAGACTGAAGCTGACATCAGGTATCCCGTCAGATTTGTTAATATCCCGAAAGGCCGGGTTCTTTCTGATGATGTGCCTCTCCGGATCAATCTTTACCTGAAGGGCCCGGGTTTTTCAATCCTGAAATTGAAATATACCGGAAAGAAGACACCGGTAACCATCGATTTATCCAAAGTAACATACCGAAGAGTACCGGAGAGCAAAGGTCCGGATTATTACATTCTGACTTCAGTCCTGTCTAAAAGTATTACAGTTCAGTTAAGAACAGATTGCGATGTTACTTCAATAAAACCTGATACTCTTTTTATCACACTCGGAAAGGGAGATATCAACTCCGGCGGGTCCCGGAAATAGGAGATATCATTATTAAAAAGATGCAAAAGTATTTATTTTTACATTCATTATGAAAACCGGAAAAGGTTCAGCAATTAAGCTCGGTGTAACCGGAGGAATTGGCAGCGGAAAGACATCTGTCTGCAGGGTGTTCAGCGTCCTCGGAATCCCGGTCTTCTCAGCCGACACAGTAGCCAGGGAGGTGATGGATATCGACACAGGTATTATTCTCAGAATTAATACGATAGTTGGAAAAAATCTGTATTCTGATGGCTCTCTTGACAGGAATGAACTTGCAAAACTGATATTCAATAACAAAAAGCTTCTGGAAAAGGTTAATTCACTTGTTCATCCGGTTGTTTTCAGCCGTTTCCGCGAGTGGGAGAAGAAGCAACTTACACCGTATGTGATAATGGAGGCAGCAATACTTTTTGAAAGCGGTGGCTCGGAAGTAGTCGATCGTATAATAACTGTTGTGGCCCCCATTGAGGAAAGGGTTGGCAGAGTTATTCACAGGAGCGATCTTACCCGTGAGCAGGTGATGGAAAGAATGAGAAACCAGATGTCTGACAGCGACAGGATAAAACACTCAGATTATGTTATTCAGAATTCTGAAAATGATATGATCATACCTTCTGTTCTGAGGATTCATGAAGATATTTTGAAAATGGTTAATAGCAGGGTTTAATAAATATGGGAATGTTTGGAAAATGGCTGGGAGGTGGCCTGGGGTTTGTTATGGGAGGGCCGATAGGAGGCCTTCTGGGTTTTATCGTTGGCTCGGTAATTGACAGCACCACTGTTAATATATCTGATTCTCCTGTGCGTTCTGACAGAACTGCGAGGGGTGATTTTGGAATGAGCCTGCTGGTTCTGGTGGCGGCTGTTATGAAAGCTGATGGCGCAGTTGTTAAATCAGAACTCGATTATGTCAAACAGTTTTTTGTCAGGCAGTTTGGCCGGGAATCAGCCGGAGAAGCAATTCTCCTTCTTAAGGATATACTGAAACAGGATATTAAAGTGAGGGATATCTGTCTCCAGATAAGCAGGAATATGGATTACTCCTCGCGTCTGCAGCTCCTGCACCTTCTCTTCAATGTTTCCCTTGCTGACGGGCAGATCAACCAGCCTGAAACCCAACTGATTGAAAAGATCTCCGGAGCCCTTGGGATAAGTTCAGCCGATTTTATTTCTATCAGAAATATGTTCATCCCTGAAACCAATTCATCCTATAAGATACTTGAAGCGGAACCATCAGCTTCAAATGACGATGTTAAGAAAGCTTACCGTAAAATGGCTATGAAATATCATCCTGACAAGGTAAGTCATCTTGGTGATGATTTCAGAAAAACAGCCGATGAGAAATTCAAAAAGGTTAATGAAGCATATGAAAAAATAAAAAAGGAAAGAAACCTGATTTAACACTGTTAAATGAAAAAACTTCAATAAAGGAGACGACTTTTAAATACAAGGATTAAATTTGCAAAAAAAAGAGATGATATTAAAAGACATTTTAGCGATTTCAGGTGAACCGGGTCTTTTCAGGTTCATCGCCCAGGGAAAAAATTCACTTATTGTGGAGCACCTCGAAACAAAAAAAAGAAGCAGTGCATTCGGATCTGCCAAAGTAAGTTCTCTGGAAGATATTGCGATTTTTACCGATAAGGAAGATATACCTCTGGCTAAAGTTTTTGATCTGATATATGATAAGGAAAACGGGAACCTTGCAATTGACGGCAAAACTGATGGCAGTAAGCTGAAAGCATGGTTTGAAGAAATCCTCCCGGATTATGATAAGGACAAGGTTTATACAAGCGATATTAAAAAGATAGCTGTATGGTATAATACTCTTCATAAGCTTAATCTTCTTTTAAAAGAGGAAGCAGAACCAGCATCTGAAGCTGCTGAAACAGAGGTGAGTAAGCCTGTAAAAAAGGGAAAGGCTGCAACTAAGAAGAAAAAACCGGCAGCTCCTAAGTCTAAAGAATAATTATCTTCTTTCAATAAAATACCAAGTAATCCAATACAAATGAACTTCGGAGGGAATGAGGTCGTTTATGATTATAACGAGTCTGAGATAATCATCCTTCCTGTTCCGTATGATGAGACCAGTACCTGGATGAGGGGTGCTGATAAGGGGCCTGCTGCTATACTTGAAGCCTCTGTCAATCTGGAGTTCTATGATATTGAAACATCATCGGAAGCCCACCTGAAGGGGATACATACCGTTGATCCCGTACTTGAAAAGGAGACTCCTTTGAAACTTGTAAATGCAGTATACAACCGTACTTTATCACTTCTGAATGATAAAAAATTCCCGGTCATTATAGGAGGAAACCATACCGTTCCCATTGGTGCAATCAGGGCTTTTTCCGGGCACTTCGACAATCTGACAATTCTTCAGCTTGATGCACATGCCGACCTCAGGCAGGAATATGAAGGATCGGAATTTAATCATGCCTGCGTTATGGCCCGTGCCAGAGAATGCGCTCCAATCGTCCAGGTTGGCATCAGAAGCATGTCGGCAGAGGAGCTTCCCTTTGCAGATAAAGAGAGGATGTTCTTTTCCTATCAGCTATATTCCGATAAAAAACTTTATTCCAGGGCTCTGGAGATGCTTACTGAGAATGTATACATAACCATTGATCTGGATGTGTTTGATCCGTCAGTTATGCCATCTACAGGAACACCTGAACCCGGAGGCCCGGATTATTTTGAGCTTATGCACTTTCTGAATGATGTGGTTAAAAACAGGAATGTGGTAGGTTTTGATGTGGTTGAACTTTGCCCGTCGGACTCCAATAAATCTCCCGATTTCATTGCTGCAAAAATAATTTATCAACTACTCAGTTACAGGTTTGGAATGTAGGGACATGCCATGGCATGTCCCTACGGAAAATTAATCCTCCTTTTTCGCCTCCTCCCAGATAACATTCATCTCATCGAGTGTCATATCGTGAAGTGATTTACCCTTCGCAATAGTCTCTTTTTCAAGATAATTAAACCTTTTGATGAACTTCCTGTTGGTTTTTTCCAGCGCAGCTTCAGGATCAATTCCATACAGTCGCGAAGCATTTATTATCGAGAACATTACATCTCCAAGTTCCGATTCAATACTATCTGTATCATTCCTGTTTACCTCAGCTTTAAGCTCGGCAATCTCTTCAATTAATTTATCCCATATCTGTTCAGGCATTTCCCAGTCAAAACCAACTCCTCTGACCTTTTCCTGAATCCTGTTGGCTTTTACAATTGCCGGCAGGGAGGATGGCACTCCGGAAAGCACGGGTTTATTGCCATTATTCTCCTTTATCTTAAGCTTTTCCCAGTTATCCTCCACCTGTCTGGCTCCTGTAACTTTAACATCTCCAAAGACATGAGGATGCCTGTAAATAAGTTTACTGTTGATGCTTTCGAGTACCTCTGTCATGGTAAAAGTTCCTCTTTCGGACCCTATCTTTGCATAGAAGACCAGATGAAGCATGAGATCACCAAGTTCATCCCTTATGCCTTCATCATTGCCTGAAGAGATGGCATCGGCCAGCTCGTATGTCTCTTCAATAGTCAGTTTGCGTAACGTCTCAAAGGTTTGTTTCATATCCCACGGGCACTTAATCCTTAATTCATCAATAATATCCAATAGCCTGCTGAACTCCTCAAGGCTTTTACTTTTATCATTCATTTTTATTGATTTTTAAAACAATCTATCAGGTGATACTGCCTTTTTTGATGCATCTACACGTACAACTGACCCTACTTCAATACTGAGTAATTCTGAAACATCGGCTCCGTTGATAGCTATCTCAAGAAGGTCGAGCTGATTGAATTTTGCCAGTAATTCGCCTACAGGTACATCACTGTATCTGGCTGATATATTGTCAGTAAAATTCTTATTGCTCTGTATAAGTATCCGGTAGCTTTTATTCTCAAAAACCCTGTAAAAGACTTCCCTGGTAATATTGGAAATAGCATTTCCGTATGAGTCGACAAATATTATGCTGCCAATGATCACATCTTTGTCGATTGTTGCCCTCAATGGGATCATTTCGCTTATACTGCCAACGGGTTCTCCTAGTTCAGCAGGCATTTTACCTGAAAGTAATTCAGCAGCTGTTCTGGCAAATATTTCAAGTTCATTATGCGATCCTTTGTTGTCAATCCTGACAGCTTCTTCAGGTTCAGAGTTAAGAATCAGGTTAAATATCCCGTTATCGGTACCAATAAAGTAGTGATTTTTTGCCTTGACAATAAGATATTCCTGATCTTTAAGAGCTTCAGAATGTACA